>Ga0116234_1182414_pt1 | contig 12384 bp, 12 predicted proteins | sample BioSIPRNA_4_FD_89016 | JGI IMG/M metagenome (GOLD analysis project Ga0116234, IMG submission 89016) | Anaerobic biogas reactor microbial communites from Washington, USA - Biogas_R2_A SIP RNA (Metagenome Metatranscriptome) | ecosystem: Engineered > Bioreactor > Anaerobic > Unclassified | place... | reverse complement strand
AGTGAAGGCACAATACGAAGATTCGGATTAGTCATCCTCTTCGCGGTCCTGTTCTTCCAGGTCTTGTTTGCTGAAGGCGGTGTTATCGGATACCTCAAGGTCAAGAGGGGCATCAAAGCAGCCAATGCATCGATCGCCACTATGGAACAGGAAAACAAGCTTCTCATGGCTGAAATCGACAGGCTGCAGAACGACGATCAGTACCTTGAAGAGGTTGTGCGGAAGAAATTCGGCTTCGTAGGAGAAGGAGAAAGGTTATACAGGGTTGAAAAATGAGGTACGAAGGAGCAATATACAGGCCACCAAGCGAGGCGGACAGCCTCATCCTCCAGGTCACCATCGGGTGTTCCCACAACAAGTGTACCTTCTGCGGCTCCTTTAAGGACAAGAAATTCAGGGTAAGAAAGTTCGGGGAGATCAAGGAGGATATCGAGGAGGCAAAGGCCTATGCCAAATACATACGGAAGGTCTTTCTCGCCGACGGCGACGCCTTGATCCTCTCGCAGAAGCGGCTTCTCCCTATCCTTCAGGCAATCAAGGACGCATTTCCGAAACTGGAGCGCATAGGGATCTACGGCAACACCAAATCGATCTTGAACAAATCCGTCGAGGAGCTGAAGGTCCTGAAGGATCTTGGTGTAGGCATTATCTATCTCGGTGTCGAATCAGGCGACCAGGTAGTCCTCGACATGGTGAATAAGGGTACAAAGCTGGATGACACTGCGGAAGCTGCAAAGAGAGTGAAAGATGCAGGGATTATCCTGTCCGTCACGGTCCTTCTCGGATTGGGCGGCGTCGAGCGGAGTGCGATTCACGCAGAAGAGACAGGCAAGTTCCTGAGTCGGATCGACCCGGATTATGCAGGGGCTTTAAGCGTGATCCTCGTGCCCGGCACGCCCCTTGCCGAAGCGGTGAAGAAGGGCACATTCCAGGTTCCCACGCCCTACCAGCTCCTTGAAGAGCTTGCCATCATGATCCGCAATACCAATGTGACCCACACTTTCTTCGCATCGAACCATGCCTCAAACTACCTTCCCGTCAAGGCATGGCTTCCCGAAGAAAAGGAAAAGACCCTGAAGGCAATCCAGTACGTCCTTGACCGGAAAGACCCTGCTCTCCTGAGACCGGAATACATGAGGGCCCTCTAGGTGGACCAGTCACGCGATTCGGGGAGGAACGAGACGTTGGATTATGTGGATACGCCTATCCGGGTCCGGTATGCCGACACAGATACGATGCATGTCGTCTATTACGGAACATACCCGGTATACTTCGAGGTGGGCAGGGCAGAGTACATGCGGACCAAGGGTTTTACCTACCGGGAATTCGAATCAACGGGATACCACCTTGTTGTCGTGTCCATGGAGGCAAAGTATCACGGTTCCGCGGCCTACGATGACCTCCTGACGGTCAGGACGCGGATCTCGGAGCTGAAATCGAGAGGACTCACGTTCCACTATGAAGTTTACAGAGACGGGAGTCTTATCGTGGAAGGCAAAACCAAGCATATCTGTACAAACAGCGACAAGAAAACCGTCGTTATGCCGTCACCTCTTCTTGATCTCTTGAGAGATGTCTGCTCCCAGTAGTATTCTGGTGATACGCCTGAGCTCTCTTGGGGACGTGCTCATGACTTTGCCTGCAGTGCGGGCCATCAGGGATGCATATCCACATCCCCGTACCCGTCTCACATGGCTTGTTGAAGGTTCAGTTGGTGAACTTCTTTCCCACCAGGGCTTCATCGACGAGGTGATACAATTTCCGCGGGGGACCATCCAGCGTTCCCTGAAGGCCGGGAACCTGCCCGAAGTGATCAGGAAACTCGGTCCTTTTGTAGGGAGGCTCAGGGAGACCGAGTATGATCTGGTCCTGGATTTCCACGGGATCATCAAGAGCGCCATATTCTCGAACCTCGTGAAAGGGAAAAGGAAGGTGGGATTCGGCAGGGCTTACGCCAAGGAAAAGAGTCATCTTTTTTATACCGAGCATGTCGGGGGCGGCACGAAGCGGCTCCACAAGGTGGAGCGGAACATGCTGTTTCCACGGTATCTGGGCATCAACGGCCCCATACCGGAGGTACGGCTCGACGTGACCTCTGAGGCAGAAGCATATATCGACCGGTTTTTTGCCGGCACCCGGATCGATCCCCCGGTTTTTGCCGTGAATCCTTTCTCCAGCAAAGGGAGCAGATTCAAAAGGTGGGATATAGAGCGGTACGGCGAACTGATCGGACGAATCACGCGGGAAGGCATTGCCCGTGCCCTTGTTCTCTGGGGTCCCGGAGAAGAGGAAGAGGCGCGGCGCCTGAAGCAGATCGGCGGTGACGGGGCCTTTCTCGCCTGTCCCACGAGCGTGCCCCAGCTTCTTGCCCTCCTGAAAAAGGTAGACATGTACATCGGCGGTGACACGGGGGTGATGCACCTAGCGGTCTTCGGCGGCACGCCGGTTCTCGCGATCTTCGGGCCCACGGATCACAAGATCAACGGACCCTTTGGCCCTGCCCATCGACTGGTAAGAAAGGATGTGCCGTGCAGCCCGTGTAAGAACAAAAAATGCAGGGACAGGCATTGTCTGGCGGAAATCACCGTGGATGAGGTCTTCGAAGCAGTCCTCGATTTGCACAGCCATGGAGGGAGAAACTAAAATGCGTGTGCTTTTTATCTATCCCAATCTCAACGCCCAGATCGGGTTCAACTATGGTCTCGCCTATATTTCAGGCCTCCTCAAGGCCCGTGGAATCGAGACCCGCCTGCTGAACATCAATGATCAGGTCGGCTATCCCCTTGACCTGGCAAGGATACGGGCGGACATACTGGAGTGGAATCCCGACCTGATCGGTTTTTCCGTGCTCACCAACCAGTATAAGTATGCCGTGGAGATCGCGGAGGACATAAAAGGGTATTCCCGTGCGCCGGTAGTCTTTGGCGGCATCCATCCGACCATGGACCCTGAAGGCACCCTGGCCGAGAAATGCGTTGATTATCTCTGCATCGGCGAGGGGGAGGAAGCCCTCCTCGAACTGGTTGAAAAGGGCAGCCCCAAAGGCATACGGAACATGGCCTACAGGGAGAACGGAAGAATAGTGATCGAACCCTTGAGGCCCTTCACCGATGTGACGAACCTGCCCTTCAAGGACTACCTTCTCTTCGATTTTCAGCAGATGATCGATGCCAAGGACGGGTGGGTCGGCCTCCAGGCATCCCGCGGCTGCCCCTTCAGGTGTACGTACTGTCTCAATCACAAGATCATTGCCCTCTACAAGAGGCATGGCCACCTGCCCAAGGAGTATCTCCGGCGCCATACGGTCGATGACACGATTGCGGAAATTGAGTATCTCCTCTCCCGTTACGAACGGATCAAGATGTTCATTTTCGATGATGACATCTTTACCTTCGATAAGGAATGGCTTCGGGACTTTTCTAAGCGATACCGGCAGGTTACGGACATAGGGTTTGTATGCAATGCCCACGCGCGGGTCTTTGACAGCGAAACAGCAGCATACCTCAAAGAAGCAGGGTGCCGGATAGTGAAATTCGGTCTGGAGAGCGGGAGCGACCGGTTGAGGAGGACGGTCCTGCAACGGTACATGTCGAACAGGGACATTGAAAAGGCCTTTGCAGTGGCGGACACCTACGGGCTCCACACCTCGGCCTTTGTCATGGTGGGCCTGCCCGACGAAAAAGAGGACGACATCATGGAAACCGTTCGTCTTCTTGCACGGATACGGCCGGGGAGATTCCGCTGGTCCCTCTTTTTCCCTTTTATCGGGACCAGGGCCTATGATATCGCCCTGTCTACAGGGGCCGTAGACCTTGAAAAGATGCGAACCCTCGATAACTTTACGGATGAGACGTGCATGCACCTCGGCGCGGAGGAAGATCTTCTTGTCGAAAAGGTGAAGGCCCTCTTCTGTCTTTTTGTGAACGGCTATGCGGATATCGACGGGGAGCAGAGGTACGCGGGTCTCTTAAAAGAGGTGGAGAGGGCAGACAGGACTGCCTGGCTCAGGGACAAAGACCGGTTTGCGACCGAGCTTAAGGCCCTGGACAAGGAAATGGAGGAGCAGGGCAGACTTCATTACGCGGTAAAGTATAACCGTTTCATGGGTGTGAGGAGTGACTGGAAAGACGATAGTCTATCTTCCTAACTGGCTGGGAGATATGGTGATGGCTACTCCGTTACTCCGCTCTCTGCGGAGCCTCGTCCACGGAGAGCTGTGGGCCATCGGAAAGAGCAAGGCGCTGGAGCTCTACAACGGCCAGGAACTCTTCGACAGGTTCATTCCTTACGACCGTAAGGGATTCCTTCCGTTTCTCGACGTCGTACAGCTCGTAAGGGATCTTGACTTTACAAGGGGCGTCGTTACACCCCACTCTTTTCGTTCCGCCCTTCTGTTCTATAGTGCCGGGGTGGGGGAGAGGATCGGGTATGCCCGGAACAAACGGGGGTTTATGCTGACCCACCTGGTAGAAGAAAAGGTAAGGCCCGAGCCCACGGTGGAGCATTATCTGAAGATTATCGATGCAATGGGCGGCGCAAGGGTCGTTGCTGCACCTGTACTATCCGTTACGAACGACGAGGAAGGGAGGTTTGACGAGAACCATATGGACATGGGGGCGCCATATGTAGTATTTATCACTGGAGCCCAGTATGGTCCCTCAAAGTGCTGGCCCGATTCCTACTTTTCCGAACTTGCAGACAGGATTGCCGGGGAATACGCCATGAATGTCTATATCCTGCCCGGCATAGGTGAAGAAGGGCTTGCACGCAGGATTCTCGACGGTGCAAAGAACAAGGAGCGTATTGCGGTGAAATCGATGGGGATCAGGGATCTCAAGGTGTGCCTCTCGAGGGCATCGGCTGTGGTGAGTAATGACACAGGGCCCCGACATATTTCTGTGGCCCTCTCTGTTCCCACGGTGGTTCTCCTTGGCCCTATGGACGAGCGATACACATGGTATCCGAGTTCCTGCACGTACCCCATGTACAAGGAGGTGCCGTGCAGGCCGTGCAACAAAAAAAGATGCAGCGAGGACCATGCGTGCCTGAAGGGCATTATGCCGGACGATGTATTCAAAAAGCTGGAGGAGGTTTTTGAACGCAGGTCTTAGGAAATTAACGGAAGGATTCAAAGGAAAAAAGATATGCGTGGTAGGCGACATCATCGCCGATATCTATATCTTCGGCAGGCCCTATCGCCTCTCGCGGGAGGCCCCGGTTGTGGTCGTGAAGCACGAGGAAGAACGGGTATATCCGGGCAGCGCCGGGAACACGATCAACAACCTCCTGGCCCTCGGCGCTCACGTCTTTCCCCTTGGTTTTGTGGGGAATGATAACGCAGGAGACAGGATCATCGACTACTTTTCCCGCTACACCACGATCGACATGGGCGGCCTGATCCGCCATGACGGCGAGACAGTCACAAAAACCCGGATCCTCGCCGGCGACACCCATACGTCGAAGCAGCAGGTCATACGGATAGACAGGGAAAGCGATAAGCCTCTTGCCGGATCGGTCCGCAGCCTTCTTCTCGGGCGGTTGAAAGAGATCGGCCCTTCCATGGATGCCTTCGTTGTCTCGGACTACGGCCATGGCGCGGTTGACGAGGAGATTATCGGCTACATGAGGGGAATGGCAAGGAACGCCATTGTTGTTGGTGATTCCCGGTACAGGCTGAAGGATTTCAAGGAGCTCACCCTTATCACGCCGAACGAGGCCGAGGCGTACCAGCTCTGCGGCATGGACGGAGGGGATGACATCGAAAAGCTGGGCAGGGACATCATGGGGTTCATGGGCGTGGCCGCCCTCCTGATCACACGGGGAAACAAGGGCATGACCCTTTTTCTTAGAGACGGCACAATCCATCATATCCCTATCTCCGGGAAGGATGATGTGGCAGACGTGACCGGTGCAGGGGATACCGTATGCGCCGTGGCCGCACTCTCCCTGGCGAGCGGCGCGGACTTCTATGCTGCTTCGCGGGTGGCGAACTATGCGGCAGGGGTAGTGGTGATGAAGCGGGGAACGGCAACGGTGACGATGGAGGAATTACAATCGGCTATGGAGACCTATGGGAAAAATCATACACATACCGGCTGACCTCAAAGATATCATTGAAACAGAGAAGAAGCAGGGTAAGAGGATAGTCTTCGGGAACGGCTGCTTTGATCTTATCCACGTGGGGCATATACGGTATCTGCAGGGCGCAAAGGCCCTGGGTGATGTCCTTATTGTTGCGGTCAACGATGATTCATCGGTAACAGGGCTTGGAAAACGGAAGCAGGTCGTGACCCCTGCCTTGGAACGGGCGGAGATCGTCGCGGCAATTGAGGGGGTTGACTACGTGATCATCTTCAGCGAGCCCACGGTTGAGCACCTGCTCTATGCACTGAAGCCGGATATCCATGCAAAAGGCACTGATTACAGCGAAGAGAGCGTACCGGAAAGGGATGTGGTTCTCTCTTACGGCGGCAAGGTCGCCATTGTGGGCGACCCGAAGGACCATTCAACCCGGGACATCATACAGAGCATCAAGGGCCTGGAGTAGAGCGGGGAATGATGACGGTACCGGGCCTCTCTGTTTACATGATCACCTTCAACAACGGGGCAACAATCGAACGGGCCCTTGAGAGTGTGGCAGGATGGGCCGGCGAGGTGGTTGTTGTCGATTCCCACAGTACGGACGGTGCCCCGGAGATCATCGGTCGGTATACGGACCGGATGATCCAGTTTGATACCATGGACTTGCGCGAGAAATACCAGTATGCCCAGGACATGTGTACGAACCCATGGGTGCTCTTTATTGATGCTGACGAATGGATGACCCATGCCCTCAAATCGGAAATCGAAAGGATTGTTTCGGGGGAAACCCCCTACGACGGTTTCATGGTGAACCGGCGAAACGAATATCTCGGGAAGGAGATCAAGCACGGCGGATGGTACCCGGACCGGGAGATACGACTCTACCGGAAGGATAAGGGCAGGTGGGAAGGAGGCATCCACGCGAAGGTTACGGTAGACGGGAAGGTAGGAAGGCTCAAGAACTACTATATGCATACCCCCTATACGGATACTGCCCACCAGATCAGGACGATTGACCGCTACTCCGAGGCCTTTGCCCATGACCTCAGGGCATCGGGCAGGCACTTTCACCTTCTTAATATGGTTACACGGCCTCTCTACCGGTTTTTCAGAGACTACCTGGTAAAAAAGGGTTTCCTGGACGGCATACCGGGCCTGATTATTGTCGCCTCCACTATGTACTATGTGTTCATGAAGCATGCAAAATTATGGGAGTTGGAGAGAAAGTATGAGCGGAATGAGCGTCTTCAAGGATAGGGAGGTACTCATAACAGGCGGTTTGGGCTTTATCGGCAGCAATCTGGCCATAGAGCTTGTAAGGCTCGGGGCCCGCGTAACGATCGTGGACAACATGCTTCCGAGGCAGGGGGGCAACTTCTTCAATATCAAAGACATCGAGACGCAGGTAAAGGTCAACATCTCCGACGTGAGAAACCAACTTTCCATGAACCATCTCGTGAAGGGAAAGGATTATATTTTCCACCTTGCCGGTCAGGTGAACCACGTTGACAGCATGCGGAACCCCATCCAGGACCTCGACATCAACTGCCGCGGCACCCTTGTGCTACTCGAAGCGTTGAGGCAGTTCAACAGGTCCGGAAAGGTGATTTTCGCGGGTACGCGAGGTGAGTACGGCTCCAGCGTTACGCTGCCTGTCGACGAAGACCACCCCACAAACCCGAAAGGCATCTACGCCGTGACAAACCTCACTGCAGAAAAGATGGTCCTTGTTTATGATGATGTTTTCGGGATCAAGGGCGCATGCCTTCGTATAACGAATACCTATGGGCCGAGACACCAGATGATGCACGACGAATACGGGGTTTTCAACTGGTTTATCCGAAAGGCCATGGATGATGAGGATATCCCTGTCTTCGGCGACGGCCGCATTCTCCGTGACTTCCTCTATGTTGATGATCTTGTGGCGTGCCTGCTTGCCACGGCTGCAACGGATAAGGCATACGGCGAGGTATTCAACGTGGGGACAGGCGTACCGGTCAGTTTTATCGACCTTGCGCGGAAGATTGTTGAGATATCGGGGACCGGCAGGGTGATCTGCACGGAATTTACCCAGGAGAGAAAAGAAGTGGAGCCCGGTGACTACTACGCGGATATTGCAAAAATAAAAACGATCGTCCCGTGGGTACCCACGACATCCCTTGAAGATGGAATACAAAGAACCATCGATTATTACAGGGAAAACAGGAAGGAATACTGGTGAATACCAGAGGCCCGGAAATGAAAATGAGGTGGAGCGAATGATCGTGAAAATGTTCGACCTGGCGAGAGACCACAGAGAAATAAAGAATAAGATACTCGATATTACAGAGAAAGTCCTTACGGACGGGGAGTTCATCCTTGGCAAGGAAGTGCGGGCCTTTGAGGAGGCATTTGCCCGATACATCGGCGTCAAACATGCGGTTGGTGTGGGAAGCGGGACCGATGCAATCAAGATAGCGGGTCTTGCTTCAGGGCTTGAAAAGGGCGACAAGGTCGTCACTACGCCGAATACTTACATAGCCACTGCCATGTCTCTTTCCCTTCACGGCATCATCCCTGTCTTGTGCGACATAGAAACACAAACCTACAACATGGATCCGGACCGCCTTGATGAGATTCTGAAAAAGGAGAAAGGGATCAAGCTCTGCATCCCTGTTCACCTTTACGGCCATCCGTGTCATATGGATGAAATAGTGAAGATATGCCGGAACCGTGGCGTAGGGATTCTTGAGGATGCCTGCCAGGCCCACGGAAGTCTGTATAAAGGAAAAAAGGTGGGCGGTTTTGGTGATGCCTCGGCCTTCAGCTTCTATCCTACCAAGAATCTCGGCTGCTACGGCGACGCCGGGATGCTGCTCACCGATTCGGACCTGGTATACGAGAACGCCCTGATGCTGCGCAATCACGGCCAGAGCGCGAGGCACGCCCACACCATCGAGGGCTACAACTCCAGGCTCGATGAACTCCAGGCGGCGATCCTCTCATACAAGCTTGAACATTTGGATGGGTGGAATGCAAAGAGACAGGTTATTGCCGGGTGGTACGGAAAGGGTCTTGCAGGCACGCCTGTTGTTCTCCCGAAGGAGGAGCCATGGGCGTACCACGTCTACCATCTCTTTGTACTACGGACAAAAGAGAGGGATAAGTTGATGAAGTACCTGGCAGACAAAGGGGTAACGACCCTTATCCACTATCCGACCCCCATTCACCTTCAGGAGGCATACCGTTTCCTCGGGTACGAACGAGGCTCTTTCCCGCAGGCAGAGACGGCGGCCGAAGAGATCGTCTCCCTTCCCATGTACCCGTCCCTGAGCGAGGAAGAGGTAGGGTATGTTTGCGATGCCATACGGACATTTTACGCATGACAAATAAATCCCAACTGTTACAGGACAGCTTGAACACAGCCGATCCGCTCGCCAATGCCGCGGCACGGCCGTCAAAAACACTCAAGGTTCTCCATCTCTTCAGTGACTGGAAGTGGACCGGACCGGCGGAACCGGTTCTGTCATTGTGCGAGGCCCTTGCGGGCAAAGACGTTGATGTGACCGTTGCCTTCAGAAAGGCCCCCCCTGATTTCCTGGAGCGCACGGTTGAGAAAGAGGCCAGGGCCCGGGGTATTGCCTGTTATGACGGGTTCAGGCTCAACCGGTATTTTTCCCCCAGGGATTGGCTCTTCGATCAGCAGGCGATCAGGTCATATGCAGAGCAGCACCGCATCGATATTGTCCATACAAATCTCTCCCATGACCACTTCGCGGCCCTCCTCTCCCTCTCCTTTTCGAGAAAAAGACCCCTTATTGTGAGGACCGACCACAAGAGAGACGGCACTCCTTACAACTATTTTATGGGTTGGGCCTTTGGGAGGACCGACGGGCTTGTCACGTACAGCACGAGGATAATGACCCACGATGTGAATACCTTTCGTGTTCCGCCAGAGAGGACGTGCGTGATTCCTCCCGGCATCAAACCCTACGGCGGCCCGGTGGAGAACATGAAGCACGTCTTTGGGATAAAACCGGAGGAGCACGTCATCGGCGTGATCGGCCGCCTGAAGCCCGATCGAGGGTACGATTCGATACTCAAGGCCTTCAGGCTTCTGAGGGATCGCATGGATAATGTGAAGCTTCTTATCGTTGGGAGAAGCTCCCAGATTGAAAAGAGCATCAAGGAACCCCTGGCGGAGTTGGGCCTTGAGAACGATGTGATCCTCGCAGGGTATCGGGTCGCCGATTACTTCTCGGTGATTTCCACCTTTGATCTTTTTGTTATGATGAGGGCCGGAAGCGATGGAAGCGCCCGGGCCTTGAGGGAGGTTGTGGCCATGGGAAAGGCTGCAATCGTCTCTGATAAGGGTATGCTCCCCGAACTGGTGGAGGACGGTGTGTCCGGATTTGTGGTGCCCCTTGATGAACGGGTGCTTGCAGACAGGATGGAAGCCCTTTTGCGTGATAATGAGCGGCGGAAGCTGTTCGAGGAGAGCGCAAAACGGATCGCCCGTGAGAAGTGGAACTACGACGCCCAGGCAGGGGAGCTCCTCGATTTCTATACCCGACTTATCGCCTTGGGGGAAAGAGTATGATCCAATTTGTATTCAAAAATAGCACCCAAAGGGTACCCGGGCGACAAGGAGGAGGCGACGGAGGCGTACATTTCAGTACGTCGAGGAGATGACGACGAAGTCAACAAAGTTATATGAATGAAGGCGAATTGGTATGAGGTGGATTCCATGAACATAGGTCTTGCCATCCACAATTTTGATCCTAAGAAGGGCGGTGCAGAGCGCTATGCCTACGACCTTTCAACGAGCCTCCTGAGACGGGGTCACCAGGTGTATGTTTTTTGCGCAAAGGCCGTAAACCTGCGGGGTGCCACGATCGCACGGTTTGATACGACCCGTTTTCCCAGGTGGTTACGGTCTTTAACCTTTGCCCTCGGCCACAGAAGATACTCCAAGGCCTTTCCTCTGGACATAATGCTCGGCTTCGGTAATACCCTGACGCTCGATGTATACCAGAGCCACGGCGGGGTCCAGCGGGTATGGATGGAGCGGGAAATCGCAAGTTATGATGATCCGAGAGAGAAGAAGATCAAGGGGGCCCTCCTCAGGCATAGCCTCAACCAGCGCGTCCAGCGATGGATCGAGGAATATCCTATCAGAAAAGGAAAATATTCAAGGATCGTCGCCATATCGGACATGATCAAGGGCCACATGATGGAGTACTACGGATTGGACGAAAACCGTTTCGATGTCGTCTATAACGGTGTTGATACCGAGAAGTTCAGCCCTGCAGGGACACAGGGGGATGAAACGAGAAGAATACTCTTTTCCGCAGGCAACTTCAGGCTTAAAGGGCTCTCCCCCCTTCTCCATTCCCTTGGCGAGGTTGCGAAAGAAACGAAGGACTTTCAGCTTATCGTTCTCGGAAGGGGTAGGCGGGAGCGATACACCGACCTTATTGACCGTTTGAAGCTTAAGGGGCTGGTAACCTTTCTCGGTGAGACATCTACACCCGAAGAGGTGTACCGGGAGGCCCATATGCTTGCTCATCCTACCTTCTACGATGCCTGTTCCCTTACCGCCATGGAGGCCATGGCATCCGGTCTTCCGACGATTACGACGAAATGGAACGGGGCATCCGCACTCATCGGCCCTGGGGAGGGCTATGTTATCGATGATCCATGGGATACGGCAGGTCTCTCCGGCGCCATCCGAGCCCTTTTTGACAGGGACAAAAGGGACGAGATGGGGAAAAAGGCCCGCCAAAAGCTCGAGACATTCACGATGGAGAGAAACGTCGATATGATGGAGGCTATATTTCAAGAGGTGTGCGACTCACGGTCAAAATAAACCTTAGCCCGGACTTTCCATTGCGATGAGCATCTGTGTCGGGATATCCCCGCAAACACGCTCATTCCACTCCGGCGGCTCCATTCTCTCGCGTTCGGCTTCGAAACTTTTGCATATGCAAAAGACCAAGCTTCCTTGCCTCACGACGGTTTGCTCAGGATAACCCGACACAGATGCTCACCTCAAATCCGGGTTTATAGTCCCACACAAGTCCAGATTGTCGGGGATGGTACTACAGCCGTCTTTATTTTTATATTGAGTATACTTCTTTGCCCAGGGTGCGGACCCAGTTCTGCTGAAGCACCTTTTGGGCCTCTTCGGGCTTGTCAACGCCCAGGATTACGATGGCCTGACCACCGATGCGCCCTAAATGTGGATAGAGGTAGTGTACATTGATCCCTGCGTTCTTGAGGGGCTTGAGGACCGCATTGAGTCCGCCGGGATGGTCCGGTGTT
>Ga0116234_1019321_pt1 | contig 12568 bp, 10 predicted proteins | sample BioSIPRNA_4_FD_89016 | JGI IMG/M metagenome (GOLD analysis project Ga0116234, IMG submission 89016) | Anaerobic biogas reactor microbial communites from Washington, USA - Biogas_R2_A SIP RNA (Metagenome Metatranscriptome) | ecosystem: Engineered > Bioreactor > Anaerobic > Unclassified | place... | reverse complement strand
CAATTTTTATTTGAAAAAAGTATACTTTGTTTATAAGAAAGGGTTTTGTCTATGAGTTTTTGCGTAAAAAATATAGTACCGCGTTCTGATTTTATGTTAGGAATGTTATTTGTTGAAAACCTTCCTACTACGTTGCCTAGAGAGGTTTTATCAAAAAAATTAGCAGAGTTGCTAGATTTGAGAAGAACAAGTGAGTTGTCTCCTGAAGAAGAAAAGTTTAGAGATGCCACTCGTAAATTATTAAAAAATGGAAAGTATCGAGCTACTGGTCGTGGAAAACCATCATCAGAATATTTATTGCGAGAAGCTTGTTCAGAATCATTTCCTGAACTCCATGCTTTAGTAGATTTAAATAATTATTTATCTTTAAAATATATGGTACCTATTTCATTGTGGGATTTAGATTTAGCAAAAGGAAAAGATATTGTATTTCGTTTAGGAAAAGAAGGAGAATCATATATATTTAATGTAGGCGGTCAAGATCTAAAGTTAGAAGACTTGATTTGCGGTTGTGTAGTTCGTGATGGTATAGAAGTTCCTATTATTACTCCTGTTAAAGATTCCTTAGAAACAAAGTTAGTGGAAACGTCTACAAATGTAGGAATGGCAATTTATTATCCTTTAGCTGCAGGTTCTAGAGATCATTTGAAAACAATTGTGGAAGAAGCACGAAATTTATTTATGGATATGGGAGCTTCCTATATAGAAAGTAGCTTAGTTGCTAGTACATGTTAAATATGGAAAATATTTATGAATGTATTTTAGGGTTATCGAATATTGAATATTCAGAACCGAATTTTTATGAGTTGTTAGGTGTGGCTGAATCTGTAGATTCTTGTACAATAGAAAAAGCATTTCGTACGCAAATGTTGAAATTACAAGAAAAAGCAAATAATCCTAAGTATAAGGATGTTGTTTTATTTTTAAAAGGAAAGTTGCGTTCTGCACACCAAGTTTTAATGGATGTAAAAAGTCGACAAGCATACAACAAAAAATTGTTGCACCAACGTTGGGAAATTTGGGAACGAGATTGTCATTTATTACAAAAAAAAGGTTTTTTATTAGCACAAGAAAAACAATATTTAGAAGATTATGGACATTCCTTGCAATTATCAGATAAAAAAATGAAAGATTTTTTACTGTCTATACAATGTTTTTCTAATATGGATACACAATATATAAAAAAAAATAACAAGAGAAGAAGATTTTTTTTTTGTTTCTTGACAATCGTATGGATAATAGTTATTGTGCAGTATGTAGATGTTTTCTTTGAGAATAAGAACTTACAACAACAATGGCAAGATTGGCAACAAAAATATGGCATTTTATTACAACAAATGAATAAAGAAAAAAATAAGGGAAAAAAAGTTGCCAAAAAAGAAAAATTGCCTGAGTTTGTAGAAAGATTATCGCATTTAGTGTATGTGCCAGCTGGTTCTTTTATTATGGGTAGCGAAGATCAGGAAGACACGCAACCTGTGAGGCAAATCGAATTAGATGCGTTTTATATAAGTCGATATGAAGTAACGAATAAAGAATATGCTATATTTATACAAGAAACAGGACATGCAGTTCCCTATCAACCAGGGGAAGAAGCATTGTCCTTTACTTGGAATCCTTTGAAAAAAACGCACCCTGATAATTGGGAAAATAAACCTGTGGTATTGGTTACTTGGGACGATGCTAATGCATATTGTGCATGGTTGTCTAAAAAATGGCATTGGCATGTGAGTTTGCCTACAGAAGCACAATGGGAAAAGGCAGCTCGCGGTTATTTTGGAAATCGCTTTGTATGGGGCAATGAATTCCCTACAGCTCATGTAAGCAACATTGGGAATGCTACCATGTCGCTCTCTGATGTTGGAATGTATGAAAAGGATGTATCTCCTTTTGGTTGCTATGATATGACAGGCAATGTAGGTGAATGGTGTCTAGATGCATATAGCAGAGACGCATATAAATATACTACGAAAAAAAACCCATGCATAATAGACAATCAAAATATTTGGGGCGTTGTCCGAGGTGGAAATTGGACAATGCCTTCATTTTCGTTTTGTTCCACAACGTATCGACAAGTAATTCCTAAAAAGAGCAAAAGCATTCGATGGGGCTTTCGTTATGTTGTTGCAATCAATAAAAAATAGGCATGTCCTACAACTGATTTTTTATATTATCAAGTTTTTAAAATCATGTAATTTTTTTTATTACTAATCTTTAAGGTGAAAGGCATATATCATGGAAAACATTTTAATCACAGGATCTATGGGACAAATAGGATCTGAATTGATCTTATCATTACGAAATATTTACGGTAAGGATCGTGTGATTGCTAGTGATTTTCGCACTCCTTCTGAATCTACCAAAGAATTTTGGGAACCTTTTGAATCTATTGATGTGACGAATCGAGAAAATTTAGAACAAGTCGTAAAAAAATATAACATTGATACGATTTTTCACATGGCTGCTTTACTTTCTGCTGTAGGAGAGAAGAATCCACAAAAAGCTTGGAATGTAAATATGGGTGGATTATACAATGTATTAGAAGTAGCACGAGAATGTAAAGTAGCACAAATTTTCAATCCTACTTCCATTGCTGTTTTTGGACCAGAAACTCCTCGAGATCAAACTCCTCAAGATACTATATTGACTCCCACAACTATGTATGGTGTTACAAAAGTTTCTGGTGAATTGTTGTGCAATTATTATGTTCGTCGTTTTGATATGGATATTCGTGGCGTTCGTTTCCCTGGAATCATCAGCAGTGAAACTCCTCCAGGGGGTGGAACGACTGATTACGCAGTTGCGATTTTTTATGATGCAGTAAAAACAAAAAAGTATACTTGCTTTGTGAAAGAAGATACTGTATTGCCTATGATGTATATGCCCGATGCTATTCAAGGAATCATTCAATTGATGAAAGCAGATAAATCTCGCCTTAAACACTATTCTAATTTTAACCTTGCGTCCATGAGTTTTTCTGCAAAAGAATTGGAAAAAGAAATCAAAAAGCACATTCCAGAATTTGAATGTACTTATGCACCTGATTTTCGCCAACAAATTGCAGATTCTTGGCCTCGTTCGATTGATGATAGTGCAGCACGAGAAGAATGGGATTGGAAACCAAGCTATGATTTAGCATCTATGACAAAGGATATGTTGGAAAAATTAACAATTCGACATGAACAGGGGACGCTATGATTTTAGAAACAAAAAACATGGATATTTCTGTTGTATTGCCTATATATAATGAAGCTGGAAATATAGAAACTTTAGTTCAAGAAATCAAATCTGCGTTGCAACCTTTAAAACGAACTTTTGAAATTTTATGCATTGATGATGGAAGTAAAGACAATAGTGCAGAAGTTATCCAAAAATTGCAAAAAGAATTCTCAGAAGTTGTTTTCCTACAACATATACGAAATTTTGGTCAAAGTGCAGCACAAGGCACTGGTTTTCGATATGCAAAAGGGCAATGGATTATCACACTAGATTCCGATGGACAAAACAATCCTGCAGATATGCCAAAATTATTAGAACATGCTGGTGAATTTGATTGTGTTTGCGGTGTACGAAAAAAACGAAAAGACACATGGATTCGCCGTATATCATCTAAAATTGCAAATAAAGTACGAAATGGAATCACAGGTGATAAAGTTTTAGACGCTGGATGTACTTTTCGTGTGATGCGAAAAGAATGTTTGCGTGAAATTCCTATTTTTAATGGTATGCATCGTTTTATTCCCACACTATTGAAGTGGAAAGGTTGGAAAATTACAGAAATTGAAATTGACCACAGAGATCGAGTCTGGGGCGAATCAAAATATGGCATTCGTAATAGAGCTTGGCGTGGATTTGTAGATTGTTTTGCTCTAAGATGGTGGAAATCACGTTGCTTTATCCAAGAGAGGTGTAAAATTTGAACGAAATAAACCAATTGGGCGAAAAACGTGGCATAAAATATATTATTAACAATGTACTCCTTGCCTTTTCTTTTCCTCTTGTATTGTATGTGTGTTATTATTCACCACTCTATTCATATTTACAACAAGATTTTATCCAAAAATTTTTACACCAACTCTTAGAAAAGTATCAATATGGACATATCTGGTTACCTTTAGTATATACTTTATTTGCTGGATTGATTATTTCTATTGGAATGCCTCGTACAGCAATGAGTTTTGTGAGTGCTACGATTTTTGGTTTTTGGATTGGCATTCTTTTATCTGAAATTGCCTCGATCTTAGGAGCAAGCATAACATTTTGTTACATTCGATGGATAAAAAGTGCATGGATAAAAAATAAAAAATACACAGCACCAGCTTGGTATGAATATGTGGAAAAACATGCATTTTTGAGCATTCTTGTTATGCGGCAATTGCCTTTGCCTGGCTTATTATTTAATATTCTTCTCGGGGCAAGTAAAGTGCCTTTACGTACATTTTGTATTGCCTCTGCCATTGGTTTTTTCCCACAAAATTTAATTTTTAGTTTGTATGGTGCAGGATTTAAAGAAAGTTTTTATGTGAATACTATCTTTGCTTCTGTTCTTCTTGTTGTATTTACGTTTCTTACATATTTTCTTTGTTTAAAAGTGTCTTTTGTGAAAAATCTTTGGCAAAGAATCCATACAAAAGGAGCAAGAGCATGCTAGATCGAATTTATCAAAAGTGGATAGAATTTACAACAATTTTAGAACATGATTACGAAGAAAAAATTTTTGAACGCATATTTTTTTACTTTTTTCTCTTTGCCTTTTTTTGCTATCTATGCATTTTAGGCCTTCAACCAGTACGCAATACTATGGAAGCCCGCAATTTTAAAACAGCAGAAGAAATTGTAGAATCTAATGAATGGTTAGTACCAACATTAAATAATGAAGCTCGTATTTTAAAGCCTCCTTTTCCTACTTGGAGCGTGGCTGCTATAAAAATGTTATTTCATGATACGAGGAATTTATGGATCTTGCGCTTTCCGAATCTATGCATTGCTTTTTTTCTTGTATTTATGGTATGGAAATTAGCCAAAACATTATTCAATGCACGAACTGCTTTATTCGCTAGTATAATGCTAGCAACTAGCATTAATTTTTTAGGCGATGCACTTATTTCCCGTTGGGATATGTTTGCTTGTGCGTTTGGAATTGCTGGTATTTATAGTATTTTAAAGATGTATGCATCCACTACAAAAAAAATGGTGGTCAAATATTTTATTTTCTCTGTTTTATTTTTTACATTATCATATTTTAGTAAAGGACCAGCAGCTTTACTCACGCTGTTAGGGTCTCTATATGTTACTTGGTGTTTTATTTTACTATTGAATAAAATCAAGCAAAACAGTTTAACACAAAATATTATTGAAAATTATCATCCTTTTTTTCCAAAATCTTACAAAGGTTGGCTATTGTTGCTTTTAATTATTATTAGCACATTTCTTATAGGAAATATTTGGTGGATTGTCATTAAATTCCAAGAGCCAGAAGCATGGACTTTGATTTTTAAAGATATAGGATCTCTAAAAATTAAGCATGCTGAACCTTTTTATTATTATATTCTTTTATCTGTTGCTTATATTGGAATTTGGAGTGTATTTTTAATTTTTGCTTTTATGTATCCTATATTGCTTTTCATACAAAAAAATAAATTGTCAACAATAGAAAAAAAACAACAAGCATCTATTTATTTTACTTGGATTTGGTATTTTATTGGTATCATTTTTTTATCGTCTGTTTCAGCTAAAAAAAATCGATACTTTCTCATGATTTTACCTACTTGTTGTTTGATGGTAGCTGTGTATGCCGATTTCATTGTTTCTTGGATACAAGGGAAAAAAGAAAAATGGCACTATATTATATTTGTATTGCATAAATATCTATTGTCTTTTGCATTAATTTGTAGTGCCATTGCTTTAATTGTGGGAATATTTCTAGGTTGTAGTCTTTGGACATTACTTTTTATTCCTAGTTTGCTTATTCTCAGCTATATTTGCTATAAAGGAGAACTTCAAATTACAAAATTTGTAATAGAATATGGCTGGATAGCATGTTGGATTATTCTCATTGCCTTCACTACATTGTCTTCTGGTCGAGCTTTCCCTGACAGATATGAAAATGCTGAGCAAGTTCAAACAATTACAAATGATGAACCTCTATTTATTGTATGTGAAGGCGATGATAAACTTCTCTGGGCTATTCGACGCGAAGGGATTTTTATTTCTATACAGAATTATCAAAAAGATATTGAAAATTTACTAAAAAAATCTAATTTTTATATTTTACTACCTAAAGAATGTGAACATAATATACAATCTATGTTGCAAAAAGCGAAAAAAGTCTTTACATTTTCTGAAAAACAAACAAGAGAAACTATTACATGGAATTTATATCAATTTAAATAAACAACATTATTTATTTTAAATAAACAACATTTATTCATACGTTTGTATAAATAGTTATTTATGAAGAAAGGACTTAATCATAGGAGAATATAATGGTTTTTACAGAAACTCACAAAGAAGGTTATTTAGATCGATTGAAAAAAGCAATTGGTGGTGTTGTTATAGGTTTAGTTTTATTTCTCGCTTCTTTCTGGTTATTGTGGTGGAATGAAGGAAATTCTTTAAACACAATAGCATCTATTGATGAGTTTAAAGATACGTATGTAGCAATTCCAACAGACAAAGTAGACCCTCAAAATGAAAAAAAACCGATTTATACAGCAGGAAAAGCAGTTACTTACGATATTTTGCAAGATTCTATTTTTCCTATCAGTATGAATGCGATGCAATTTTCTAGAAAAGTAGAAATGTACCAATGGGAAGAACATGAGCATAAAAGAAAAAAAGAAACTGTCAGTGGGAAAAAAACAACATATCAATACACATACCAAGGAGTATGGTCAGAAACATACCATGATTCCAATAAATTTAAAGATCCAGAATACAAAGGAAAAAACCCTCCAATGCCCATTCAATCCGATACTATCTATGCTACTAATATTGAATTGGGTGCATTTAATATTTCTTCTTTAAAAAAATCGATTCAAAATAATGAACATTATGCCATTCCTCTAGAATCTTATGAAACATGGCGTAAGGATTTAAAATCACAATATATTTTTGAAAATGGTGGTTTATATCGTCCGTTTTATAAAAGAGAAGCCATAACAGAAAAAAATAACTCTGATAAAAAAATTTCTGTACAAGATCATGAAGATCTTCCTATTTCCGCAATCCCAGCTGAAGCAGAAATTGGTGACATTCGCATCACGTTTTTTTTCACTCCTCCTCAACAAGATGTTACGATTATTGGAGAACAAAGTGGGAACACATTTACTCAATACCTTGCTACTCCTGGAAAATTAGTAGGACATTTAAGCATTGGTATTGTTCCAGCAGACATTATGATCAAAACTGAAAAAGATGCTGCCATTTTAGTAAAATGGTTTTGTCGTTTAGGTGGTTTTATTATGATGTGGCTCGGTCTCTTCCTTATCCTCCAACCACTAGCTATGATAGTTTCTTTTATTCCTTTCTTAAAAGATATTATAGCATCAGGTATAGGCATTGCCACTGCTTTGATAGCAATTATGTTGTCATCTACAACGATTGCCATTGCTTGGCTTCGTTTCCGACCTTTATATGCTGTTGTTGCAGTATTCTTGATCATATTCTTGTCTTCCATTATTCGTAACCGTGCGAATAGAGCTCGTCAACAAAAAGAAAACATATAGAAGTAACATATCTCTTATAAAGACGGTTTTTTAACCGTCTTTTTTTTAAATTATAAAAAATATGTATACAAATAGGAACAGCCATAGGAGAATATAATGGTTTTTACAGACAATCAGAAAGAAAATTATCTGGATCGATGGAAAAAAACAATGCATCCCATTGTTTTTGTTTTTGGTTTATTTTTATTGATCGCTTCTTTTTGGTTATTATGGTGGAATGAAAGCAATTCTTTAGACAAAATAAAATCAACGGGTTTTTCCATAGACATTATAAGAAAATTGGAAAACCATTACGAAGAGGACATTTTTACAAACTGGTATTACCGTATAGGTGGTTTCCTTATGATGTGGGGAGGTTTATTCTTCCTCTTTCAACCATTATCTAAGATATTGTCTTGTATCCCGTTATTAAAAGATATAGCTGAATTGGATGTACCTTTTATATATGCTACTGCTGCCATGGCTCTTATGATAACGGCTACAACTATTACCATTTTTTGGCTTCGTTATCGACCTTTAGATTATATTGGTATAGTAGTTTTGATCCTATACATGTTTTACTTTATTCATCAAAAAGCGAAAAAAGCTCGTCAACAAAAACAATAAAAAAAAGAAAATATGTCGTTAATGCCAGATGATTCTCGTCAACAAGAAAAAAAATATGTCGTTAACACCAGATAATTCTTATCAACAAAAAAAAGTAGCATATCCTTAACAATAACAATGAAGGTTTAAACGACCTCTTTATAAATTAGAGAAAAAATATGTAGAGTAAAATTATTGTATAAAATACTAAAAAAAGGATAAAAACATGCACTCTGAAACTTCTGAGCCTGAATCGATTATAAGAATTCGACATTATGAAATCAAACATGAAATTAGTCGTGGTGGTATGGGAGTTGTGTATTTAGCTGAAGATACAAAACTTGCTCGCAATGTTGCTATAAAAGTTATTTTAAACACAAAACAGACTATTTTTTATAAACGTTTTCAACGAGAAGCTATGATGTATGCAAGTTTATCTCATCCCAATATTGTAAAAATATACGATTTCGGCATGTATCAAAATAAACCCTATATTATTATGGAGTATATCCAAGGAAAGCCCATTCTACAATATATTGAATCATTGCAACATGGAAATTATAGAGAACATGCCAATCTCATTTCACAAATTGCCCAAGCTATACACTATATCCACCAAAAAAACATTATCCACCGTGACATTAAATCAGATAATATTCTTGTCAAAGAAGATGGTACTCCTGTATTAATAGATTTTGGCATTGCTAAAGATTTTTCTAAAGAAAAAAACCAAGCAAAATTAACACAAACAGGCTCTCTCATAGGCTCAATCAACATAATGTCGCCAGAACAAGCACTTGGGAAAAAAGTAGACTATCGCACGGATATCTATTCTTTAGGTACTGTACTATATCAACTTTGTACAGGTCAATATCCTTTTGATATGAGCGATGCATATTCTACATTATGTGCTATCACAACAGATCAACCTATTACACCGTCTACGATCAAACCTGACATTTCTGAATCATTGGACCAAATTATTTTACGATGCTTAGAAAAAAAACCAGAAAATAGATATAAAACTGCACAACATTTGGCAAATGATTTGAAACAATTCTTTTACAAAAAAAAATACAACAAATACGTTGTATGGTCTTCAACTAAAATACAAAGCAAAAAGAAAAAAAATGCTTTTTATATTGTCGAGTTTTATTTTTATAATGTGCATAGCTGGATTATATTTTTTCCTAAAACAACTCAATATAAAACAAAAACCAACAGTCAATCTTTCTATGATCATTCCTTGTGAAAATACATTTTCACAATTACAAACACAATTTTCTATGCACATAGACCATATACAAGAAGCTTGCCATGAACCTAGCATATACACCAATTTATTTAAAAACATAACAGAAAGTACACAGTATAAGAATACAACAAACAACGAACGATATTTGCACAATCTGGAACAACGTCTTCAACAAACTCCTTGGGATGCTACATTATATAAAGATAGTATGTTTTTGCTCACAGAAATGGCAAAGATGCATTTTGTAAATCATCAAGAGGAAAAAGCAAAAGAGTATCAAAAAAAAGCAGAAGAAAAATTGCGAAAATATTTTAGCATCAAGTCTTACAATAAAAAAATTTTTACTCAATTTACAGAACAATACATTTATATATTAAATAGTAGGACGCTACCAAAAGATTTATATATATCGCAAGAGTTTATCAATGTAGGTATATTGTCTTTAAACAGCATTGAATTTTCAGATTTATTCCCTTATTCAGAGATTTGTAGAACATATTTGCAAAAAGAAAAATCAACATGGAATAAGGATAAATTTGATGTATACAAAAAAATGTTCCAAAACAAAGACAATAGTATTTTGCTACGAAATATATTAACTCCCCTTGTATTATCTCCAGAATTTTGCAAATTGTACCAAGAAGACAAAGAAATTCGTGAACTTTTTCAACAAGAACGAGAAGAGGCTATCCAAAAACATAATATACAAAAAAACATAAAGCAATTATTGGCTCAGTATTATCTTACACGAGACACTTCGTATCTAAGCTATATTTTCACATATAACAATAAATATATTCCCACATTGCACCATATTTTAAATCACGATCAAGAATATTTTTTCCGCTTTTTAGCAGCCTATGCACTGAGCATTTGTAAAGAAAAAGAAGCAGGAAATGCTTTAGAAAAAACTATGAAACATTGGGCTGGTAATCTAGATAGTGCTCTCTTATCGTATATTTGTGCAAAAAAAATGGATTTACAGAGAAAATATCCTAACATTCTGAATGTTGTTCCAACAAAAATAGCAGATACCACAAAATTAATATTTTTGCAATACTTCTGGGATATATTGGATAAAGATAAAATAAGGGATAGTATGCACAAATATATTTCAACATATATACAAGATAAAAATCCCAATATTGTTTTATTGTCTATGTATTTCATGTTAAAAACAATAGATCAAAAGTATCAAAGCGAATTAAAAATAAGCTTCCAAGAGCTACAAAAAGAATATGGAAAAAATATTCAACAAATATGGAGAACAATCAAAACACAAGATAAAAAACATATTCTTATTTTTTTAAACATTGCCAATAAATTTTCCAATGTTATAAAATCAATCCATGCAATGGGAAAGAATATAATTAAAGACATACAGACTATACTAGAACAAACGCAAAATCCTGATATACAAGAAAATGCTTTAAAATTTTTACAACATTATTCTGCAAATGAATATGAAAATATTTCTAAAACTTGGTTAAAAAAAGAGTACTTAGAGGAAAATGTAAAACTATTTTTAATCTCCTCTATAGAAAATCAACAAATAGATTTTGAATATATATTAAAAAGTAAAGATATTTCTTTATATAGTAAAATGTTATTATTACACGCCATATTTAAAACAAAAGATAAAAGTGTTTTCCAATTATTCATACAAGATAAAAATATAGAACTTATTCTAGGAACAATAAACGATCTTTTAAAGGATATTAACAAGATAGAAGATCTAATATTGGAGCAAGATATAGACAATAGAGCAAAACCTTTTTATATTTATTGTTTAGCAATGTATCCTAATGTTTCCCCTATATATAATGTAAAAATAAAGTTGTTAGATTCTCCAAATGAAGTGGTTCAAAAAGCTATTCTTCTTAGTCTTGGTTCTTATCCATATTTGGGACATTATTATAATGCTGGGATATCTATCCTAAATCCAAAGAAAAAACAGAGAAAAAAAGAGGCAATAAAGAAAAAACAAAGTACAACAAATAATCAAGCAATGTTTCAAGAAGAGATTCAACAAATGTTGCACACTGTTTCTGAGACAATACAACCATATGCTACATATGCTTATGTTATGATGGAATCATTTGAAGAAATGAATGCATTACCAAAACTAACATGTTTTACTACAAAAGAACAAAAATGGGGAGCATTGTATGGATATGAAAAAATTTTATATTATGATTTTCCAGAATTACCTATACAATGGAATTTACAAAAAAAATATGAAATGTTTTTACAACAATTGTATATGATTTTACAGCAAAGTATTGGAACTACCCATGAAGATTGCAAACTCTATCCAAAAGAATTTCATTTTTTTAGTATTCCACCAACTCCAAAACATCTACAGAATTTTATAGATGCTTTGACGTATTCTATTCAAATAGCACTAGAAATCGCAGACATAGCACCAGAAATAGCTGGCTCTATGAATAGCATCTATGATTCTATTCTATTGCAACGATATTTAGAACGAGCCATTGTCTATCTAGTTGCTTCACAAAAGTATAGAGACGAAGAAAAAGCAGACTATGCATTGAAAGCACTGAACGATATAGAATTTGTCATACAACACGATAAAACTACACGCATCCTTCAAAAATATTATGCCTTGATTCTTTATAATGCATTGCAATATAATATAGTAGAGATAATAAAGGTAAAAGAACAATTAGAATATGTAAAAATGTTGTATCCTTGGGATGAAGACATTATCCAAGCATACAATAACATAGTACAAAATAAGGATATATCGTCTGAATATAAATACAAAGATATAGATTGGATTTTTCCACAATACTAAAAAGCGAGAAAAACCATGCAATTTACTGGATTAGAAAATGTACAACAGATCGACCAATATATTTTAAAAAAAGAAATCAGTCGTGGCGGAATGGGAGTTGTGTATTTAGCTGAAGATATACAACTCCATCGTCCCACTGCATTAAAAGTCATTTTAAAACAATCAGAAAACGATAGCACCATT
>Ga0116234_1261143_pt1 | contig 12789 bp, 12 predicted proteins | sample BioSIPRNA_4_FD_89016 | JGI IMG/M metagenome (GOLD analysis project Ga0116234, IMG submission 89016) | Anaerobic biogas reactor microbial communites from Washington, USA - Biogas_R2_A SIP RNA (Metagenome Metatranscriptome) | ecosystem: Engineered > Bioreactor > Anaerobic > Unclassified | place... | reverse complement strand
CTCGCCGAAGAGCCGGGCCCTCAACAGGCGGATCGAGATTATAATCACCAAATCGGAAGATGCGTCCGAGTAACCGCATGCCGCATTGTGGGATAGCTTAAAAAATATTGACTTCGCTGTTCTTTTTGGGTTTAAATTATGAGCTTCGGTAATCTATAGACCTGCACGGAGGGAGGGAAGAATGAATGCCGGCTGTTATTATACGAGATGGAGAATCTTTCGAAAGCGCCCTCAGAAGGTTTAAGAGGCTCTGCGAGAAAACAGGCATCCTATCAGAGGTTAAAAAGAGAGAGCACTACGAGAAGCCGAGCGTGAAGCGAAAGAAAAAAATGCTTGCCGCTAAGAAGAGGGCTCTGAAAAAGCTGAGAAGAACGATGGATAGGGGGCTTTATTGATGGCAGATTTCAAGGCGAAGCTCAACGACGATCTGAAGGAAGCAATGAAGCGGAAGGATAGCACCCGCCTGTCCCTTCTCAGGATGCTCCTCGCCTCGGTAAAAAACAGAGAGGTAGAAAAACGCGGATTATTGACAGAGGATGAGTTTTTTGCAGTTGTCAAGACGTCGGTCAAGCAACACCTTGAATCCATAGAGAGCTTCAAGAAAGGAAACAGGCAGGATCTTGTCGAAAAAGAGGAGAAAGAGCTTGATATCCTCAAGGGATTCCTGCCCGCCCAACTTTCAGAGGAGGAGATGGGCAGAGAGATAGAGGAAGCGATACGTTCGCTCCAGATCAAGAGTCAGAAAGAGATGGGGAAGGTCATCAAGCACGTGATGGAAAAATACCCCGGAAGGATTGACGGAAAGGTGTTGAGTGGGATGGTGCTTAAGAGACTCTCTACGATGTAGATAGTCGAAAAGCCCGTGTATGACCAATAAAACCCTCCAATATCTCGATTATCTAAAACTCCTTGACATTCTTAAAAGTTTTACACTGACTCCCTTTACCGAAGAATCGATTACAGGGCTCAGACCTCTCCGTACCTTGGAGGCTGTCAAGGAACGGCAGGACAGAATCGAGGCTGTTCTTGACGTTGTCCGGTGGGAAGGCAGGTTTCCTCTCTCCCGCATCCCGGATATCCGCAGTATCCTGAAAAGGGTTGCCATTAAAAATGCCGTCCTCGAAGAGAAGGAATTTCTTTCTCTGGGCAGTTTCCTGAAGGCCTCCGAAGATATTGCCGACTTTTTGAAAAAGGCATACAGCAAGAAGCCCTTTATTGAGGAAGTTATTCAGCGGATAAACCCTCTCGTGCCGGTGTGCCGCCGTATCGCACGGACCATCAACCCGGAGGGTTTCATAGAAGATACCGCCTCGTACGATTTATCCGGAATCAGAGCCGATCTTTTTGCCTTGAGGGACAGAACACGAAAGAGGCTCGAGAGGCTTATGGAGAAAGAGGCGGTACGGCCCATACTCCAGGATGCGTATATATCGCTCAGAAACGGAAGATACGTTATACCCCTCAAACCCAATTTCAACGAGGTCTTCCAGGGGATTGTCCATGATTACTCCCATTCGTTGAAGACTTCTTTTGTAGAGCCGATCGAGACGGTCGAGTTGAACAACTCGATCAATATTCTTGAAAAGGAAGAAAAAGAGGAAGAGAAGAGAATCCTGGAAGACCTGACCGGTTTTGTGAGGGGCTCTGCAGCGGAATTGGAGATGGATCTCCGGGCTATCGAGGAGCTTGATTTCTTCCACGCTCTCGCTGTGTTCGGTCTGGAATTCGACTGTGTCCGTCCTGGCGTGAGAGACGACGGTTTTATCAATATACGAGGGGCCAGAAACCCGTTTATCGCCCTCACCAAGAAAGACGGGACCATTCCCATTGACATACTTATGGATAGAGAGAAGAAGGCGATGATTATCAGTGGTCCCAATGCCGGAGGCAAGACGGCTGCACTGAAAACCATAGGCCTTCTGTGCCTGATGGCCCAGTCCGGGTTTTATATCCCTGCCGTGGGAAGCCCGGAAATACCGATGTTTGCGAATGTGTTCGCCATAATAGGCGACGAGCAGGACATTGCGATGGAGTTAAGCAGCTTTACCGCCCACATGAATATTATCAAGGATCTCTATGGAAGTGTCCGTGGGGATGAATTGATCCTGATTGACGAAATAGGGGGGAATACAGAACCGCAAGAGGCATCGGCCCTCTCGATGGGCATCATCGATGCATTCGTGGAAAAGGGATGCAAGGTGGTTGTGACGACCCACCTGAACCTTCTTAAGGCTTACGGATATGCAAAGCCCTTTGCGATCAACGTTGCTACCGCCTTTGACTCGGAGACCATGAACCCCCTCTACCGGCTTGTGTATGGTACTGCGGGGTACAGTAATGCCATCAACGTGGCAAAAAACATCCGGGTTCCGAAAGAGATCATTGACAGGAGTTATGAGTACCTCGGAAAACAGGAGTACATGCTGAACGACCTGATCAGTACCCTGGAGCTGGGCAAGAGAAGGGTGGAGGATGAACAGCAGGAACTGAAGCGGCTGAGAGAGGAATTGCAGGGCCGGCTTCTTCTGGTAAGGGAAAAGAGGGACGAGTACTTCAAGAAAGTGGAAGAGAAGTGCGACGCAAAACTCGTGGAACTTGAACGGGAACTGGATGAGGTGCGGAAGGAACTGGCGAAGAAGGAAAGATCTTCCGTCATGAAAGGAAAGGAGAAGGTCAAGGGGCTACGTCAGAGATTCATAAAGAGTACGCCGAAAATCGAGGAAAATATCAGTGTGGGAGATTACGTAAAGATACGGACCCTGGGTACGACGGGCCATGTCGTGGCCACGGATAAAGAGGCAAGAACCTTTGAAGTGGTAATGGGGAATGTAAGAACCAAGGTTGATGCCGCCCTGCTGCAAAGGATTCCCAAACCGAAAGAATCACGGCCCGCAGGTACTATCCATGTCAATGCGGAACGGGTTCCTGCGGCTGAAATCAACGTAATAGGGCTTCGGGTAGAAGAGGCATTGACAGAGGTTGACAGGTTTCTTGACAGGGCCATTGTCCAGGGCATACCCCAGGTGAAGATAGTGCACGGCATCGGCACGGGAAGGCTCATGGGCGCCGTACGAGATCACCTCTCCGGTGCCGGATACATAAAAGGCCTGAGAAGGGATGAAACCAATTCGGGGGTTACGATTATAGATCTATCATGAAGGCCACGGTTGAAGACTTGCTTGCACGGATAAATATCCTTGACATCGTATCCCAGCACGTCAAGCTGAGAAGGGCAGGCAAGAATTTTGTCGGCTCATGTCCTTTTCACAAGGAAAAGACTCCTTCCTTCACGGTAAGTCTTGAGAAGCAGATATACTACTGTTTCGGTTGTCATGAAGGGGGCAACGCAATAAATTTCCTGATGAAGTATGAAAACCTTACCTTCCAGGAGGCCCTCGAAAATCTGGGAAGTCAATACGGCTTAGAGGTCGCTCGACGATCCGGCACGAAGAGGGCCGGTGCGCTTGATGCCTTATCGAAACTGGCCGACTACTATCACCAAGCCTTGAAGCGCTCCGGAGCAGCCCGGGAGTACCTTGCAAGAAGGGGCATCGATACCCACATTATTAAAGAGTTCATGATAGGTTTTAGCGATCGGACGCGGTATGACTTGAAGGGTTTTCTTAAGGATTCAGGGGTACCGCCGGATATTCTTTTGAACACGGGTGTCATCCGGATGAAGGATGGGGGGGCGTACGATATATTCAGGGGCAGAATCGTCATTCCTATCCTCGATGTGAACGGCCATGTCATAGGGTTTGGCGGCAGGACCATGGATAAGGATGGCCTGCCGAAGTACATCAATTCACCTGAATCATCCGTGTTCTCGAAAAGGTCCGCCCTGTTCGGTATTGACAAAACCAGGAAACGCATTGCCGAGATGAGCCAGGTCTTCATTGTCGAGGGTTACTTTGATTTTATCTCCCTCTATCAGCACGGCCTCAGGAACATAGTGGCCACCCTTGGTACCGCTGTTACGGAAGGGCAGCTTGCCCGATTAAGAAATTATACGGACAACATAACCTTGATGCTTGATGGAGATGAAGCCGGGATAAAAAGCGCGCTCAGGCTGGTGAGCCTCTTCTCCGATATGGACATCAACGGCAGCATGGTTGCCCTGCCTTCAGGGCACGATCCTGACAGCCTCGTAAGAGAGGAGGGGATCGAAGGGGTCACGAGGATAATCAATGAGAAGAAACCCATTCTTGACTATTTCTTTGATTATGCGAAAAACAAATATGGGGTGGATACGCTTGAAGGAAAGATGGCCTTCATAAAGTCTGTTATGCCTCATGTGGAGGCCATAAGGGATACTATTAAAAAAAGACTTTATATAAAGCGGTTGTCGGATCTTACGGGCCTTGAGGAGCAGCACCTGTGGGAAGGGATGAAAAGAAAGGAGGAGGACGATGTCCTGAAGGTTGAGACACCGACAAGTATTATCGGCAGACGGGTGGTCGGGGTTTTGCTGAACAACCCTGATCTGTTACAATCCTGCTCCGGTCAGTGGGGCCTGGTTGAATACGTCAAGGATCATGATATCAAGGCGATACTATCGAGAATCATTGACTATTTTAAAAAAAGAAAGGAGCTTGTCATACAGAGTTTTGTGCAGACCCTGGAAGTAGACGCCCTGAAAGACCTGGTGCTTCGCTCGTCTTTGGATACAGCGGAATATGATGAGCTTGAGTCTGAGAGGGTTGTTATCGATTATTTCAGGTATCTCGAGAAAAACTCGATCAAGAAGGAATCGCAGCGCATTACGGAGAAATTGCTTGAAGCCGAAAAAAAGGGGGACGACGAAGAAATCATGAAACTTCTTGAAAGAAAGAGAGAGGTACTGGAACTCATGAAATCGAATCCTATTGAGCGAGGTGGCCATGCCTGAGAACGTGGAGAAGGTGTTTTCCCTTGATAAACCTTTAGAGAAGCGGGAGCGGTATCCGCTTGCGAGTGTGGATGAGACGAATCAGAGTGTCCTTGACGACATGGATTTTTTGGAGCCGGCTGCGGAAGCTGCTATCGAGCCGGGTGAAGCCGATGGTGTGGAATCCATGGAAGAGCAAGGGCTCGAGCCTTCAGACGGTGATGAGCCGGCAAACCCTGTCAGGCACTACATCAAGGAAATGATAGGGATGGAGTTGCTCACACGGGAAGGGGAAAAGGAAATTGCAGTGAGGATTGAGGAATCCAGGAGAGAAATAAGGCGCATCCTCCTCTCCTTTCCCGGAACCGTGACCGAATTACTCCATACCCTGCCTGCGCTGAAGGCTTCAAGGGCCAAGGCAACGTATATTACGGATGCGATTGATGAAGAAGAGGACGAAGATACGGAACTGGAGTTCCAGAAAAAACGGGTAATATCGTTGCTTGAGAGGCTGAAAGCCCTGCACGCGAGATCGAAGGAAAGTCATGACGGAAAAAAGGACTGTTTGCTGGAGGAGATGAAAGACCTTGTCCTTGAGATAGATCCAAGCAGGAACATCGTTGAGAAGATCATCCAAAAGATGAAGAGGTATGGCAGGAAGATTGAAAAGCTTGAAGAAGAGGCAGCGGAAAAGCTGAAAGGCATTGGGGGAGGCGATGGAAAACAAAACCTCCTGATGATCCCGAGAAAGCTGGAAAAAATCCAGGAAGAACTCGGCATGCCCGTAGAAGAGATGAAAAGGTGCCTCCAGAGGATCGAGGAAGAGGAAAAGGTTTGTACTGCTGCAAAAAACGAGCTGGTAAAGGCCAATCTCAGGCTCGTGGTGAGTATCGCCAAGAGGTATGTGAACAGAGGACTTTCTTTTCTCGACCTCATACAAGAGGGCAACATCGGACTTATGAAGGCGGTCGATCGCTTTGAGTACAAAAGGGGCTACAAATTCAGTACATACGCTACATGGTGGATAAGGCAATCCATCACGAGGGCCCTGGCAGATCAGGCCCGAACGATACGAATACCGGTTCATATGATCGAGACGATTAACAGGATTGTCAGGGTATCGAGGGCGCTCGTGCAGGAGCTAGGGAGGGAGCCGTTTCCTGACGAGGTAGCCGACCGCATAGGGTTTTCCACTGAAAAGGTAAGAAAGATACTACGGATTACAAAAGAACCTGTCTCGCTGGAGATGCCGATCAACGATGGCGAGGATAGCCACCTCTTTGATTTCATAGAGGACCAGAATACCGTGACCCCCCAGGAATCCGCCGTGTTCGATGACCTTATCGAACAGGTCAACAGAACCCTTGCAACGCTCACGCCGCGAGAAGAAAAGGTCTTGAGGATGCGATTCGGGATAGGGGAAAAATACGATCATACCCTTGAAGAGGTCGGCCAACTTTTTGAAGTGACTCGTGAGCGGGTAAGGCAGATAGAAGCAAAGGCACTGAAAAAATTGAAGCATCATACGAGGACGAAGAGACTGAGGCCTTTTATGGAGAAATAAAAGCCTTCCAGCCCGTTCAAGGCAGATTCCGTATCTTTACCGGCCTGTGGGCGGCCCGACTTTTTGCTTGACAAACACGGCTCGGTAAAATAGTGTATACAAAAATTCCTGACGGAACTTCCTGGAAAAGGGGTGTCCTTTGAACTTTGCGTTAACAGAAGAGCAGGAGTTCTTTAAAAAAAACCATTGAAGATGCGTGGGCAGGATCGTCACATCAAAGGCACAGGAGATTGATGAAAAGGACGAGTTTCCGTGGCAGGTCCGGAAGGATTTTACAAAGTTTTTCGATTCGGCAGTGAGGAGGTCAAAAAAAGATGCTTGTATCCGGCCATGAGAGGTGAAAAAATCGCCGCAATGTGTTTTACTGAAGATCGATAAGGTTCGGACCCTGGCGCTACGGAAACAAGGGTGGCACGGGATGGTCTCGATTTTTTCCTCGTGGAAAAGGTGCCCACGAGAATTTTCTTGGTGAGGAGCTTGGAGAGGGTGCTTACTATGCTGGTGACATTCTGGACGAGGTGAGGCTGATGACCGGTGCCATGGCCTTTGGGTATAGCAAGAGGGGCCAACACCTTTGCTTACGAGCATGCTCCCCGGAGGTATTTCAGGGATACAAGGTTTCTCCTCTATAGTGGGGGCACACATGAGGTGCTGAGGGATTTTATCGGAAGAACAATCATCGGAAGGCTCTAAGGGTTAATCAATATACGTACGGAATTCAACGTGTGCCGTGAAGGAGGTTGGAGGGTGAATATTATAGTTTTTGTGAAACAGGTCGCCGATACGGAGGCGAGGATCCTGATAAAAGGTGATCAGAAGGCCCTTGAAATAGAAAACAAGTACAATCTGAATTTTTTCGATGAGTTTGCTGTTGAAGAAGCGATAAGGATCAAGGAAGCAATAAAGGACAGTCAGGTCACGGTCTGCACGTACGGCCCGAAAAGGGCCGTCGAGGCCCTGAGGACTGCTGTTGCAATGGGAGCGGATCGTGCGGTTTTGCTGGATAATACAGGTTTGGAAGCCGATGATCCCCTGATCGTGGCGAAAGTGCTCGCAGCCTTTGCGAGCCGTGATGGTTTTGACCTCATTCTGTGCGGAAGGCAGGCAATAGATGACGAAAATGCCAATATAGGGCCGATGGCTGCGGAGCTCCTGGGAATACCCCATGTAAGCGCCGTGGTGAACCTTGACCCGGCTGACGGGAAGGTTGTGAAAGTTGAGAGCGAGGTAGAGGGCGGCAAGGAAGTTATAGAAATCACACTGCCGGCCCTTTTGACCGCCCAAAAGGGCCTGAATACGCCGCGGGTGCCGCTCATCACAGGGGTTATGAAGGCCATGAAAGCGGTTATACCTACGGTGGATCCTGCGAGCCTGGGTGTGTCTGAAGAAGAAACGGAGCCAAAGGCATCCAGGGTTATGACTTTGTCCTATGAACCCCCCCAGCAGAGGCCGCCCGTGAGAATTATTGATGGGGAAACGCCCATGGACAAGGTTCGAAACCTGGTCAAAGCCCTGAAAGAAGAATCAAAGGTATTATAGGAGGAAAGCGATCATGTCGAATGATATCCTTGTGGTTGTGGAATACAAAGACGGCGGGGTAAGGAAGGTGTCCCTCGAATTACTTTCCAGGGCGAAAGAGATGATATCCGAATCATCCTCAACCCTGTATGCCGGGGTTATTGGACATGATGTGAAGGGCATTGTGGAGACTGTACGGCCCTTCGCCGACAAGGTGATCTCGGTTGATGGCGCGGTTCTCAAGGATTACCGTTGGGATACGTACGTTTCGGTAGCCGAGCAGCTCGTGCGAAAGTATAACCCCTCCATGATCTTCGGCGGGTCGACCGTAACAGGCAAAGACCTTTTTCCTCGGCTTGCGGCACGGCTCAAGACAACCATCATCTCTGACGCGGTGGGGATAGAGTGGAATCACGGGGGACCGAGGATCAAGAAACCCCTTTATGGCGGCAAGATCGTCTCCTGGTTGACATGTAAGGAAGGCGTGGTTCCCGTCGTTACTTTCCGGCCGAACTCTTTTGCAATTATGAACCGGTCGTTGAAGGGAGAGGTGATCGAGGAGAGCCCGGACATTGTCCCTGACTCACGATTTTCCACGCTCAGCATTGATAAGGGTGGTGCACAGAAGGTTGACTTACAGGAGGCGGACTTCATCATATGCGGCGGAAGAGGGATGAAGGGGCCGGAGAACTTCCGGATTCTCGAGGAGATCGCGGACATTATGGAGGGCCGTGTTGCTGCGTCAAGGGCAGTGGTGGACAGCAAGTGGAGGGGTTATGATGATCAGGTCGGCAAAAGCGGTAAGACGGTGTCGCCAAAGCTTTATATAGGGTGCGGTGTATCAGGGGCCCTGCACCATACCATGGGGATGGACACGTCGAAAGTGATTGTTGCGGTAAATACAGATCCGAATGCACCGATCTTTAGTTATGCCGATTACGGCATTGTAGGCGATCTGTTTGATATACTCCCTGTGCTCAAGGATGAACTGACCAGGACGAAAAAAGAGATATAACGTGGAAAAAATCGATGTGGTCATAGTGGGTGGGGGGGTTTCCGGCCTCGCCTGTGCATACAAGCTTGCCGAAAAGGACTTGCAGGTCATTGTTGTCGAAAGGGGTGATTTCCCCGGCAGTAAGAATGTGACCGGGGGAAGGCTCTACATGATGCCCATCAGGGAGATGGTGGGGGATATGCTTGATGGGGCGCCCTTCGAGAGAAGGGTCGTAAGGGAGAGGTGGAGCCTCCTGGGTGAGGGGAACAGTGTCGGTATTGATTTGACGAGTGAGAGTTTCAGAAAAGAAGAGCACAGTTACACCGTTCTCCGGAGCACCTTTGACAGGTGGCTCGGCGATAAGCTGATGGGGAAGGGTGTTTTCGTCATACCGAAATACCGCGTTGACGATCTTTTGCGGGAGGGCAATAAGGTTGTGGGCATAAAGGCGGGAACCGAAGAGATATTTGCCGATGTCGTTGTCGCTTCCGACGGTGTTCTTTCCTTCCTCGGGGAAAAGGCAGGTCTCAAGCCGACAATGGAGCCGGGTAATTACGCGGTTGGAATCAAAGAAGTCATCGAACTTCCCGAAGAAAAGATAAACGACAGGTTCAACGTTCAGTCCGGAGAAGGGGTGGCCCATCTCTTTCTTGGAGACGTGACGAAAGGGCTTTTTGGAGGGGGTTTTCTGTATACAAACAAGGAGAGTATTTCCCTGGGCGTTGTCGTGGGCATTAAGGCTCTCATGGGGAGGACGCCGGGTCTTGAGGTCCATACACTGATGGAGATGTTCAAGGAACGGTATGAGCTGAAGACATTGATCAAGGGTGGACACCTTGCCGAATACTCGGCCCACGTTATTCCCGAGGGTGGTTATGGCGGAATTTCCAGGACTTACGGGAACGGGATCATCCTTACCGGCGATGCCGCCGGATTTGCACTCAACATGGGGGTAACGGTGAGGGGCATGGAGTTCGCCATTGCCTCGGGAATTATTGGGGCAGAGGCGATCCTGAGGGCGAAAGAGGCGGATGATTATTCAGAAAAATCCCTTTCCTCGTACGAAGCAAGGCTCAAGGAGACCTTTGTTCTCCAGGATATGCACACCTGTAAAAATATGCCTGCCTATCTCGATAACGACGTATTTTTTGACCTTTACCCCCGTTCTGTTCCTGATCTTGCGGAGAAGGTCATGTGGTTTGATAGGGGGTCCAAGGCAAGGATAGGAAAGACCGTATGGGAAAACATGAAGGCTTCCAGGCTCCTGAGCCTCAGGAGCCTTATTGAATTATACAGGATGAAGAATCTATGAGGAGCTTATGAAGGTCGAGGAAAAACTCGCGCTTGATGCGTTCAGAACCGATAGTGAAAGCCACATAACCATAGACCACGAGATTTGCCGAAGGCGATGTACAATAAAATACTGCTTGTTTGTTTGTCCCGGTCATCTCTACACGTACAATGAAGAGGCAGACGAGGTGGTTGTGGAATATGCGGGGTGCCTCGAATGCGGCACCTGCAAAATAGCGTGCACCGAAGGCGCGATCAAATGGGTGTATCCCAGGGGGGAATTCGGGGTGCAGTACAGGTTCGGTTAAGACCGAGACCGATCATCCGATTATTCCGTGAATCGGGAAAACATGATCCTGTATGAACCGGACAACCTTTTTTGCGTCGTCAAAACAGCGGTCTTTATTTAAGCCATCGATCGCGTAGGGTGGGTCTTCAAGGCTGCCTGCGTTGGTCTCCGGTCCATACATCATGCCGCCGATGAGACCGGCGTGCCGGTCAACCGGCTCCAAACCGCAGAATACTGCCCATGCCAGCGTCCAGAGCGACACTGCCCTGTGTATGTTGTACCCTCCGGCACCTACGGCCATTATCTTGGGTGCGATCTGATTAATGACAGTCACGATGTGTTTGTAGGCATTGCTTGTGAGGTTCAAGTGGGCCAGGGGATCGTCCTTGTGGGCATCGCCACCGATGACGGTGAAGATGATATCGGGATTGAAGGCCTTGATGAGCGGGGGGACGAGGGCCTCGAAGGCAAAGAGATATACTTCGTCATCTGTTTCTGCCCGGAAAGGGATATTGACGGTATACCCCGTGCCCTCGCCCTCACCTATCTCGGTTTCAAAACCGGAGCCGGGGTAGAGGGTTTTGCCGGACTCGTGGAGAGAGATGTTCAACACCTGGTTTGTGTCAAAGAATGCGTCCTGGACCCCGTTTCCGTGATGGGCATCAATATCTATGCAGGCCACCCGTTGTCCTCTCCGTACCAGGTCCGCAATAGTAACGGCAATGTCGTTAATGTAGCAGAAACCCTCGGCATGGTCTTTTCCGGCGTGGTGGAATCCTCCAATGGGGTTAAAGGCCACCCGTGTCGTGTTGCCGAGAAGGAGCATGGCACCTTCATAGGTGGCACCCGACGCAAGCAAGGCAAGGCGGAACATGGAGGGGAAGACCGGGTTGTCAGTGGTCCCAAGACCTGCCTGAAGCATATCAACCGTGAACTCTCCGCTCTCGGCTCTTTTGAGAATATCGATATATTTCTTTGTATGGAAGAGATAGAGAAGCTCTTCATTTAAGGAGACAGGTTCCACGATTTTCTGGTTTTCGTGATCGAGAAGAGCATACCGGTTCAGGAGTTCCAGGAGCAGTCCGGCCCTTGCAGGCTTGAAAGGATGGTTCGGCCTGTATTCGGAATTTGCAAGTTCATTGGAGTGAAGCAGCACATTAAGCATAATATTATTTTTTCTCACTCTTGACGGAGCACCACCATAGCACTCCTGTGGGTGAATGTGGGGGCGATACCGACAGGAGCGAGGATAGGCAACGAAGGATCAAGGAGACTTGGCAATAAACCTTCTCTTGAGTTTTTCGTACGTTGTAAAGATATGTTCCGAAATAACCCTTGTTTCACCCACAACCGTCATGAAATTTGTGTCCCCGAACCATCGGGGTACAATGTGGATGTGGCAGTGGTCCTCGAGGCCGGCACCGGCAGCCCTGCCGATGTTCATTCCAATATTCAATCCGTCGACGTTGAATTCTTCCCTCATAACAGAAACCATAGCCCTGACAAGGCGCATCATATCCAGCGTTTCCTCGTCGGATAACTCCACAACCGATCCGACGTGGCGCACAGGAACCACCATGACATGCCCGTTCGTGTAAGGAAATCGATTCATGATGACGAAGGCATTATGGTTTCTCCCGATAACGAGTGCTTTTTCGTCATCCTCTTTGTTAACGCACAGGAAGCATTGACCATCCGATCCTGTTGAATTTGTGACATATTCCATTCTCCACGGCGCCCAAACTCGATCCATATTAATCCCTCAAAAACAGGTAGTCCTTCCAGTAATCCGGGAGGCTTTTGACGCCGACGCCAAGGTGTAGCATCAGCAAGTAGAAACCGTTGGGTCTCGAAGGTCTCTTTTTCGGATACATATCGGCTTCCTCGGGAAGCTTATTTCCTTTTTTATGGTTGCAGCGAATACACGATGTAACGATATTTGCCCACCCCGTGGTACCTCCCCTGGACCTGGGAATTATGTGGTCACAGGTGAGCCCCTTCGGATCATATCTTTTCCCGCAATACTGGCAGGTGTAATCATCGCGGAGAAATATGTTTTTCCGCGAGAACTTGACAGTTGTATGGTTGTTCCTGACAAACCTTACAAGCCTTATGACGGCAGGCTGGCGAATGCTCATCGAGACCCCCCGTATCTCCTTTTCATATTCTCTGACCACCTCAACTTTTCCCAGAAATATGAGGGTTACGGCCTTCTTCCACGAGAGCACACCAAGGGGCTCAAAGGTCGTATTAAGGAGGAGCGTTCT
>Ga0116234_1097161_pt1 | contig 12800 bp, 5 predicted proteins | sample BioSIPRNA_4_FD_89016 | JGI IMG/M metagenome (GOLD analysis project Ga0116234, IMG submission 89016) | Anaerobic biogas reactor microbial communites from Washington, USA - Biogas_R2_A SIP RNA (Metagenome Metatranscriptome) | ecosystem: Engineered > Bioreactor > Anaerobic > Unclassified | place... | reverse complement strand
GTTTTATCTGTTAATAAGGAAAACTCTCTTTTAAGATAATTTGAATATCTTCCCAAAGAAGGGCATTATGAACTTTCCATGCAGATGTGTTCTGCTTTTATGCTTGTTGATCATACCTGCTTCAGCTCAGATACTTATTCCTGCAGTATTCGAGGATACTCTTCCTCCAAATGGTACTGCAAATGAAACGAAACATTTGCATTTACCGGCACATGTAACTCCTACAAAAGCAGATATTCTTTTTGCCATAGATCTGACCGGCAGTATGAGCAGTGCATTAAGCAGTGTAAGAACAAATTCATTGGCAATAATGGAACAGATTCGTGCTATTATTCCAGATACTCGTTTTGGTATCGTTACTCATAGAGATTATCCTGGAACTTACAATAGCTGCGGTTATTCTGGTAGTTATGGTTCTTCGGGTGATTATCCATACAGAAGGGATCTGGCCCTTACAGATAATCCAACTCTGATAACCACTACACTCAACTCCCTATCTGTTGGAGGTGGTTCAGATGGACCGGAGAGCTACACTCGAGTATTCTATGAAACATATAGCGACTCCTCACTTGGGTGGCGGCCAGGTTCAAAACGATTCGTACTATTCTGGGCCGATAATATTCCTCACGATTGCAATGTTTATCTGGATTGTGGTTTATCTTCATTATCTACCGGTGTTGATCCGGGCAGAGATGCCGAAGCCGGTACTGAAGATGATCTGGATTTGGAAAATGTGTTATCATCAATGGCAGAAAACAATATAACCCTGATCGGGTTTCAATACAATTCTAGTTATCACAGTGCATGGCAATGCTATGCTCAAAAGACTGGCGGGAACGCATATAAAAGCAATGAAATTCCATCGGATCTGGCAAGTTTTATAGCAGATAAGCTTAAGGAAAAAATCAAGCAAATTGATACTTTAAAAATAAAGATTTGTACTCCCGGATATGAAAACTGGCTTGAATCCGTTACACCTTCATTTGTAAAAGATATCCTGCTTGATACCGCTAAAGATTTCAGTTTCGACCTTACATTCCGAGTGCCTTCAACCGCAACAGCGGGCACTCACTATTTCAAGGTATGTGCAATCGGTGATGGTGCTGAGTATGCATCTCAGGATGTAACTATCATGGTTCCAGGTGGTACTCCGGTAATAAATGCACCCGATGACACAGTACTATCCGAAGGAGAAACATTATCGCTTACTGTGTCTGCATCCGGTCTGGATATTACAAAATCCAGAATCTCAGCACTCGGCTCTCCTGACTGGCTGTCTGTAGATAGCATTTCAGCTTATACCGCTACCATTACTATGTCGCCGGGATGTAGAGATAGCGGAGACTACCGGATTCACCTGATAGCAACTGATTCCACTGATACTGCACATGCATATTTCAATGTCAGGGTTAATGATGTTAATTTCCCTCCGGTATTCGATTCTCTGCCTTTAGAACAAAAAATCGATGAAGCTGTTCCTTATGAACTCACTGTCAGGGTACAGGACTGTGATGGAGAGATTCCGATCATACGGATGCTGACCAGTGTTGCCGGAGTCACATTTACCGATAATCACAACAGTACCGGAACATTCAGCTGGACACCCGATGCCGATGACTATGGTTATTACATGTACATTTTCGAAGCAACAGATGGTGTTAACGATCCGGTTCGGGATACCATAATCATTGAGGTAATCGATAAGAATGTTGCACCGCCGGTGTTGACGGTCTCCACTGTTGACACAACTATCTCTGTAAATCTTCCGCTGGTCATAGTGGCCCATGCAACAGACGCGGACGGTACTGTTCCGGTCCTAAAAGGGTTACAGCTCCCCCTGGAAGCCAAATTCACCACTGATACAGATGGAAATGCCGTATTCTCCTGGACTCCCGGAGATACCGGAATTTTCACCTTTAAGATCATTGCTTTCGACCAGGATGATTCGTTATCTTTTGATTCACAAACAGTAACCATCAGAGTGACTAATGATAACATTACCGGCCCGAAATTCGAGCCTCACGCAGATGTCACCATGCAGCAGAACGAAAATCTGGTCCTTAATTTACGGGCTACAGACCCCGATGGAACCATTCCCACTCTGCGTTTACTCGATGCTCCTTCGGGTTCACATTTGATTGATAACGGCAACGGCACTGCGGTTGTAAACTGGAGCCCTGCATGTGATATCTCCGGAACATTCCTTTTCAGAGCAACCGCAACCGATGGGGAATTCCATGATACCATAGAAGTCCAGGTCCATGTCAGAGATGTAAACTGCACACCGGTCTTTTTCCAGACCGAAGATGTCAATGCTATACCAGGTGAACGGATAAGCATACGTGTACGTGCATACGATCCGGACAACAATGGTTCAATCCCCACCTTATCGGTCTACAGTACGCTTCCGGATTATTCTTTTGTCACCCAGGATAACGGCTCTGCAGTTTTTAACTGGACTGTCAGCTATACTGAAGGCAGCTACCCGGTAACATTCTATGCAACCGATGGTAACTCCACAGATAGCATGAAAGTTACAGTATCGATAAATAAAGCAGGTTCACTGAAGATAACCGCATACCCTGCAGGCTGCCGGATCTATGCTTTCCCTTCAGATTGTTACAAAGGGAAATTGATAGGTGTAGATTCAACTGTTTATTCAGGAGCTCCCGGAACCTGCTGGTTCGAATTTCAGGCACCTGGTTACCGTTCACAGCGGGCAGCCTGCAATATCAGGCCAGATACTACTACCACCCTATCTATAGATCTTAAACCGGCGATTCCACTGATGGTGCTCTCTCCGGACACATTAAAATGCGGTTCTTCAAATTTGATTACTGATAATGGAAGCATCTCATTTGCCGATCTTAACAGAGATCGTATTCCTGATCTGTCCATAGCAACGGCAGCTGGAATCATCTGTTATTATGGTATAGACAGTACAGATAACTCTCTTTTCAGTCCGATTGCGGATACATTCTTTTCAGGCACCCTGGAGCCATCACTCCACCACACTTTTATCCATTGGAACAACAATGTAAATCTCAGTTGCATTCTTTCCACCAGAACCGGCAAAATACTGCGGATCAATCTACAAAATGCAACCATGGACACTCTTGTCTCAATAAGCAGTTCCAGGCTTTATCCAACTATATTCGATGCAAATGGAGATGGCAGAAAGGATCTTATTGTCGTTAATGCCGGTAAAGGTTTATTCGTTTATTTCAACACCGGAAGTGATTCGGTTCCGGCGATTGCTTTTGCCAAAGAGTGCACAACTCCGGATGGTTTATCACTAACCGGTCTGAACGGGGCCACCCTGTTACTTGATACCGATATGGATGGTAAAGAAGAGGTGATTGCATTCTCGGAAGGAAAATTGAAGCTGTTCAAGCCTGACAGTACATTTTCAACACTCACATACATCGAAAATCTCAGTTGTGGAGGGAAGTTAGTAACAGCAGACTCCATGAGCTTTTCGCTGATCGGTTCAACCAGGGGGGTATCCAGTTTTGCGATCCGCAACGGTAATCATATTCTGGTTTATCCCACTCATCTTCAGGGAGATGTTACCTTCGATGGTAAAGTAGATATTCATGATATCAGCACAGCCTCACGAAACTGGGAAATGACACCAGACGATCAGGCCTGGGATCCTTCTATTAATGTAAAACTGTCAGAAGATGGAATAGAGAAAATCGATATAAGGGATGTTTCACGAATAAGCAAAAGCTGGGAACTTCAGCAGTAGAAACTTTTAATAAGGGTTATAAGATATGATAAAAGGGTTTAAAAGAGTTTTGATATCGGCTTTGTTTTTTCAAACCTTATTCAGCACAACTGAAGGGGCACCAAGTTTGTATGTTGATTTTAAAACAACAAACTCTTCCGTAGATTCGATCTATGATCCGGCAAAAGACAGTACCTTCACTGTTGCTTTTTACGTTTCAGATATTGAAGACCTGTTTGGGTACCAGTTTTATGTGGTATTCGATACAACCAAACTCCAATATATTTCCTCGTCAAGAGCTATCTCCTCCGCACCCCACCTGATGGGTGATGAGATCATTTTTCAGGGTAATAAATCAAAAGGCGGAAATGACAGTATTTTAATTGCTGCAACCCTTTTGGGTCAGGTTCCAGGAGCAAGCGGTTCAGGATATCTTGGGGTGGTAACTTTTCGAAGGCTTACCTCCGATACCACTTCTATTATTTTGGTAAAACCCGCTTTTGTTAATTCTGCAGTTTCAGATATAACAATAAATCCTCCGTCAAATGGACTACTTCTTCCACCAGGTTCGATTCCAGTCAGACAGAAGAGACAGCATTTGTCAGATTACAACATTCAGATAAGCAACAGAACGGTTACCTGTACATTTCCATCTAAAGCCCCTGTACAAATCCAACTATTTGATGTTTCGGGGCGTAGTGTATTTGAAAATAAGAACCTTGCTCAGCGTTTTTCTTTTTGTATTCCGCGGGCTGCATCCGGAGTGTATATGCTTAGTATTTCAAGCCATATCGGTTCTGTTGCCTATCCGATTGTTTTGAAATAAACAGATCTTTTTAATAACATTCACGGGTTAGTTACCCCTTCTGTGAGACATTCAAACATGAACTCAAAGAAATTCTTTTTACTTGTCTTTTCATTGATTCTCAGTTCATTTGCACAAACTGTGAGATTTATCCCTGACAGCACATCCATGAAAAACCTGTGGAAGATCACAGATAGTACAGAATTATATGTCGGTGCCTCATTCTACTACATAGATCCTTCAGATTCCATAGTTGTATGGCTGGATACATCCGAATCCGATAAGATTGGTGATCTCTATATGATGATTCCGGGATATGCTGATTCTGCGATGTTTCTTTTCTCCAATGAAGATGCGGGCAGCAGAATAAATATTACCAAAATACTGGAAGAGCCGATTCCAACCGGAACAGAGATATTTTTCAGGTATAAACGTAGAGATGCATTTTACAATAAGTATACAGGACAAAATAGAAAAGGAATCGATCCGGTAGACAGCATCGCTTATCCGGGTGCCGATTTTGTCTCCAAAGAATTTGATCGCAGGCCCGGTTATGATTACCGCTGGGCAGTAGCCGGAAGGGTAGTTGATTCTTCAGGTATTCCTACTGATACCCTTATCTTCGGTTTTGAAGATATGATCAATTTATCCGATCCTACTGACACTCTGGTTATTTCAGACAGAGACTTTAATGATGTAATCTTCAGAGTGACAGGATTGCAGCTCAATGTGGAACCATTTCCGGATTCCGTGGATCTTGTTATGCCTGACACTGTCTTTGCAGGTGATACAATAATCTGCAAAGCTTATGTTTGGTTTGATTCCTCAGACACCAATATCTTAAAGCATGATCTGGATTCGCTTTTAAAGTGGAAACTAAGCGGTATCAGAATCAATCATGATACTCTGATCCCAGACTTAACACCGGATACAGCCCGTTTTTTTCCGGCAACTGCATTTGAAAATTTTACCATCTGTGTATCATTGATCGACCCCTTGTCCAAAGATACTTTGTCTAATTGTAAAACAGTCACGGTATTGCCGGGAAAACCTGACCATTTATCGATCGAGCTCAGGGCAGATACAGCATCTTCCGATTTCAGCCGCAACAGTACAGTCCGGATTTCACGGGTTCTTATCCCTTCAAACAAATTGGAACAAAGTGTTTTCGCAGTTTTCAGGGATAAATTCGGAAATTTCTGCGGGTTCTCGCAATCTACGGTATGGGATACTACCTCTGATACTCTGATACCCGGGCTTACTCCCGGATGTGTATCAGTTTCCATTGGTGACTCGTCATTGGGAGAGGGAATTTTAGAAAAGATCAATAGTGGCAATATTATGGTTATTGCCACAGATATCTTTTCAGGAGACACTCTCAGAGATTCTATTCTGGTAAATGTGCCGGCTTCAGAGTACGATTCGTTACGAGTAGTAAAGGCAACAGACACCGGTTTTACCCCTGTTTCTTCATTAAAGTTATCTACTGACAGTTGTGCAAATCTCCGGTCACAGGGTAGAAAAGCGGATGATAAAAAATGGGTAACTTTGAAAACAAGATGGGATTCGGAAAAATGGGAACTGAATCTTGATACTGCCAGTTCCGACATTCATTTCTGTCCTGATGACACCGGAAATGGTTTTCTGGAAATTGAATATGAGGGCTATCTAAGAACACAGTTGCAAGTCAATGCTACGCCGGGTGCCCCAGCCAAGGCAAAAATCTACATTGACTCTACAGAATTGCCAGCAGTAACTTCTGCCTCTTCCGGCAAACCCATGGACCTGTCCCTCAGGGTTTTTGACAAAAGAGATGTCTGGCTGAAAAATGTGATAGTAGATTCCATTTCATGGGTTCTTCAGGATACCGCTTCCAATCCATCGGCCCTTTTAGATAAAACCAGAGGAGAACGTGTCATATTGAACCCATTAAGGGCATATCGTACTGTAAGAATAATATCCAGTTATGGTTTGTTTAGCGATTCTGCTGATATTTCAATTCTGCCGGGAAGTCCCGCCAAAGTAGTGATAGAGTCCCATGCTGACTGGACAAGAAGTCTTACCAGCTCTGCAGAAATAGACACAGTTGAAATACCGGATAATGCAATTACCGCAACCGTATATGCCATTATCAGAGATTCGATGGACAATTTTATCGATTCATTACGCCAGGGAAGTTGGATAGCTCTGGACACTCTTTCCAATATTAATGCAGTAGCACATCCCTGCATAGGGGTGATAACTAAAAATCTGCAGGTAAATGAGGGCATCTCAGCAATAGCGGTTACCTGCAGTTCATTCTCCGACACTGCTTTTGTTAAGCTGCTGCCCTACCACTTCACAGCAGTGAGAATTACCGACAGGTCTTATAATCCGTTAAACAGCCTGACCATGTCAACAAACGATGATACGGTTCTTTTCGCTCAGGGCCTCCGTTCTGATACTGCACTGTGGCGGGAAGTCGCTGTTAACTGGTTTAAAAGCGATACGTTGGTTGTCGATCCACAATGTCCCAGCGGATCTCCTTCATACAGTTTCTCTCCTGTCAGACCAGGCACCGGAATTATTCATATAGAATACCCGGCAGATGAGGCTCTGCGGGATACAATTCCTGTTATTTTTACCCGTGGTGAACCGGTAAGCGCAGAGTTTCATCTGCTGACTCCTCCCGATAAAATGGTTGCCGGTGATACCATTACCGCCCTGGTCACTATTTTAAATAAAGACGGGTTGGTTCCTGGTGAATATTGTTTCAGCCAGAATTTACCTTCCGGCCAGATATACTACTCAGATTTATTAGGGTATGGAGGACGTCCATTCATACCTGTAATTATTTCGGACAATCATAAAGCCAATATAAACAAAGCCGGAATCAGAGGTACCGGATTAAACCAGTGTTTCATAGAAGGCAAAGACACAGTAAAAATGATCTTGTACTACGCTCCTTTTGATAGAGATAGCCTTCACATAATTCAGCTTCAGTTTGGCAGCATCTCTGCAAGCAGCAACCCATTCCGCATCAGGCCATCTGCCTTGCATTCGCTCTCTCTTGCACATACTCACAAATGCTGCACCGATTCACTTGTCCTGCGTTACCCTGATGAACAGGCTCTTATCTATTCCATAGGATATGACAAGTACGGTAACATGCGTGGTGGAGAGCTCAGTTACTGGCATACCACCGGTACATTACATCAGTGTGATACAATAAATGCAGCTACCAGAATCATTTACGGAGCCGATTCTTCAATCGTGTCCGATGATGAATCTGGCAGATTAATAGCTGTTTCTCAGGAAAACCAACTGATTTCAGATACATTGCGGGTAGTAATAATAGGTCCACTGTCAAAACCCATAGATGCAATAACCAGAGACATGAATGGAAATGGAATCCTGGACCGGATAGAAATCAGTTTCGATATGCCAATTTACATTAACAGCAAACAGATGCTTCCTCTTTTTTCCATTGATTACAATAAATACAAATTCGATGTTGACAGTCTGATCATATCACCAGATAGTACCCATCTTACCCTGTTTCTGCATGAGACTGTTGATAATAAGACTCTGCAAACAGACTGGACACCATTAATCACATTTCACAACCTCAATTTTGCCCTTGGAGGAGCTGTCGATTCTTTCGAAATTGAACCACATGACGGGGCTGGCCCGGTTATTAAATCTGTAATCAAAGAGATCCAAGACAGTAATCGCAAAAATGATTTGGTAACTGTGACTTTTAGCGAAGAGGTAAACGGTCCAAATGGAAGCCAGTTTTCGCATCTGAAGATGCCTGAAGAGGTTTTCAGAGTGTTTATCAATTCCACTGGTACAGCTCTAACCCAGGTGCCGTTTTTAAAGGGCATCAAAAACTTCAATGTTCCTGTTCTTCCAGATTCTGTCACTTTCAATACATCTAATGGAAATGACCTCACAGAACGTTACTACTTCGATATCAGAACTGACAACAAAGCCTATCTGATTGAGGACATCCACGGAAACAGACCTTCTGTTAATAATCGTAAGGTACGGGTGGAAGTACGTGGCAGTGTAAATACTGAACTGGTGATAGCACCTAATCCTTCACGGGCCTCTCTGATTCGGGAAAGAGCCGGTGAATTTCACCTTAGACATAATCCAAATGCTATCAACTGGGTGTCAAAAGACAAGGCTGGTGTGGCAATAGTCTTTCAGATTCAACTGGATGAGCCTAAGACTCCGGTTATCGGCGGACAAATGGTAATTCAGGATATGATGGGGAATACGGTTATAGCAGACCCTGAGACCGATTACAAATGGCTTAATCTGTTTAATAAAGATGCCGTAGTTTCAAATCAGAAACACAGTAATATCATACCAGGCAACTGGGATGCAAACGGTGCGATTCATGAATTTGTCATCTACTGGAATGGATTCACAAAGGATGGTAAAAGAGCTGCTCCCGGAGTTTATCGGGCAGTACTCAAGCTTTTTAAGAAATCAGGGAAAGAAGACAAAGTAACTACTTATGTAGGGAAAATAGGAATAAGACCATGAAAGCAGGACTGATAGGTTTAATCTTTTGTAAAACATTATTTTGTGCCACTCTGCTGAATAATCCTTTCAGGATCAATGAAGCAGTGTTTGATCAGGCAAATCTGACTTTTAAGATCTCCTGGTGCGTTGATTCTTCTGCCCTTGCGAATGGGATTTCAGGCGGAATCGTCATCAGTTATCATCAATCAGTGCGTCCGGAAACCTATTTTCTCCCAACGAAGCGCTGTGGAGATACAGTCATTCACATCTACGATTTGAAATTCGATACCACTTACAACATCGAGTTCTGGGCCAAACACCAGGAAAACCTGCTGCAACCGGAAAGTCTGTCTTCCAAAATCGTCAGCGTTTACTCCCTGACAAAACAGCCTGTTTCATTTTTTCACCCTGCCAAATCAACCGACACAGTGAAGGCTCTTAACGGAAAGGTAATACTGTGGAAAGAGAAAGATTACTTGCTGGGGATTCCTCCTCATGAAGATACTGTGTATTATTATCGGCCGGACGCCAGCAAGTTAAAAGGTTTTGTACAGGTAGGAACCGGTATCAGATTTGTCAGTCCAGAGCCGTCTCTTCCCTTCTTCATTGCCCTTTCCATAGATAGCATTCCAGCTTATTGTAAAGCAGAACAAGTACTCATTTATCGTGATTCTCTTGGCTTTTTCGTCCCTGAACGCAACTGCCAACTCGATATTTCAGGCAAATTTGTAATGATGAAGACCGACAATATAAAATTTCCTCTGGTAGTCATGGTTGATACAGTTGCACCCACACATAAACTGGTTTCTAAAGTCCTTCCTGTGATTGATTCCAGTCAGATAAACGATACAGTAGAAATAAGTGATAACTCTGCAAACATTTACTGGTCTTTTTACTGCATGCCCGGAGCTGAACTTCCATCGAAACCGGTCAGTTCAGGAATTATACAAGGCACCTCTTCAAAAATTCCCTGCAGAATATCTTCCAGTGGAGCACAGACTAATGGAAGCAGGGCATTGCTGATAGTTTCCGATGGCAGTTTCACAGACACCATAAACCTTTCCAAATCAGGCATTCGATCCAATTCCGATCCATTTACCACTGAATCCAAAATGATCATGCCGCTTTTAACCACTGCTGTTCTTGACAACCCCAATGCCTCTATTTGTTTGGGATCGCTCTTTGGCAAGCAGAAAACCTATGACAATTCGGAATTCAGGATATTCCGCTGGGCTTCAGAACCGGGTCAGACGACCCAGAGCAACCGATGGGTGGAATATGAACCAAAATACGAGAGTCTTTTCCAGATTAAACCTGGAGCTCTTTTCTGGATTATCTGTGATAAATCTCAAATAATTGATCTTGGAAGAGGTACTACAGTCCCGCTTGATAAACCCTATGAACTTATTCTTCCACCGAAAAACTGGACCGATTTCTCTAATCCTTACGGTTTCGATTTAAAATTATCGGATGTTTTCGGTTCATCATCACCCGATGCCAGAAGTTTGCATATTTATTCCTGGAAAGCTCAAGTGGTACAGAAAACCTACACTGCATCACTTATGTACAGCTCTGCAATCTCTGATATTGCACAAGATACTTTAAAGGCACAAAGAAATGGCTACACAGTTTACAATCCCTTTGACACTGCCATTACGCTAAGGTTCCCCCCCTATCCTTATGGATTTTTTGATAATAATAGCCTGTCGAAAACCAAATCCAATGGTTTCAGTGTTAAAGTAGCGCTTCAATCCGGAAAAGATACTCTTGGTTCAGTTTACTGCTGCGGTCATGCCTTCAGCCAGGATACTATAATGTGTCCACCGCCTCCCTCCTTTGGCAATACTGAAATATCCATAGAAAGCGGAAACCGCCATTTGGGCATCATCTCCTATCCGCTACGCAATACCACAGTATCAGCTTTTGAAATCGATGTTAACAGCGATAGAGACGGCTCGCCACTTTCTTTGTCTGCAGGTTTTACAGACAACAGAAACTATGATATGAAAATGAAGATCGTATATGACAATCAGACTGTCACATCTTCTGGCAATGCACATATAGAGATTTTAAAAAACAGGAAACTCAGAATTTATGTCGGCAAATCATCGGATATAGATAATTTCCAAAATCCGATATCGATAGCCCCGGTTCTAAAGCCATCTGTCAGACACTGTTACAAAAACAAGGCATTGAACCTGAATATGAGCAATGTTTATCAGTGTCAATGTGTTCTGGAACTTTATGATTTACAAGGAAAAATAATGTTCAGGAAGAGGTGGAGTCCGGGAAAAAATAATGAGGATTATTCGATACCGCTTTCTGCCTCCGGTACTTATTTACTGAGGATCATTTTTACTTCTGATAAGTTCAACAATCACTCCATTATTCAACATGTTTCTTGCATGTAACAGGATATGTAATCATGAAAAAAGGCAAACTCATTCAAATACTTATATGGATGTTTCTGGTTCACTTTTATGCTATCGGTCAGGATGAAGTTACAGTGGCGGTTCCGGATTCAACTCTTCAACTGCTTAATCTGACATACAACTTTAAAGAAGACAACAATGATACAACACTGTTTTTTAATTTTTCCTTTACCAGAAAGTGTCAGAATTTCTTTTATACTATAGACAAGGATGAAAACTCGATTGTCATCTCTTTTTTAAATGCAAAGCTGGGAGGGTTTATTGTTGAAGACACTGTTTTGCAGATAGATAAGGGTCCGGTAATTTCATTGCAGATTAAACAGCGTATTGAAGATAAAAACAAGGAAGTCAGGGGACTTAAACCGGAATATTATTATGTCACCGATGCATTATTAAAGTGCAGCAGACTTCCTTTGAGCGAAAACGTCTTAAAATTCACCGAAAAAGATGATATGGTTTCCATGTCTTTACCCTGGCCTGGTACACAGGTTGATCGTGATGCTTTGTACAGCAGCCCGCCAAAGAAGAAACGTAAGGGTCTGATAGCCGCTCTGGCAGGAATAGGTGCCGCAGGATTAGCCGGGGGAACCGTTCTTTTATTCACGCTTTTATCCGAAAATGAAGATCCCAATGCGCCTCTGCAGGTGAACCTGCCGGTACATCCGGCGAATCCATGAGTGGAATTTCGAATTCGTGATTTCGGATTTTCTGATTGAGGATTCCGTGTTTCGATGTTCAGGAACTCCTATTCCGAGCCTCGACTATTCCAAGCCACGACTATTAAAAGAGGGTTTCTTTGTTTTTTTTTAGATTTTAACCAAAATTGTCCATTAGGTGGTGTTTGGTTTTGTTAGCCCCAGAGAACTATCCAATAATCTCTCCAAAACTGCCCTCCGGAATACTTATTATCCGCATGGAGTATAAAAATGGAAAGATCGATGCCAGGACTGTGACATCCCGGCCATGACAGACCCATTCTGATTTTAGATTTAGGAGGGTTTGGAGGTATGGTGGTTGGATGAAGTTTTTGTGGAAAGATCCCTTCGAAAACTACAATTCCGTATTCAGGGTTACTTATCTGATCAATATAAAACTTGCTGCCTAAAAACTGTTGTTAGAAACAAGGTCATTTTCACGAAAATGCAAATATTGAATTGCTACACTATTACCTGAACTCATTGCGTCCTCGTGAAAATGTATTCGGTGCTTGCTACACTATTACCTGTAATCCGTAGCGTCCTCGCGAAGATGTACTTGTTTGTTGGCTACACTATTACCTGTAATCCGTAGCGTCCTCGCGAAGATGTACTTGTTTGTT
>Ga0116234_1105447_pt1 | contig 12802 bp, 8 predicted proteins | sample BioSIPRNA_4_FD_89016 | JGI IMG/M metagenome (GOLD analysis project Ga0116234, IMG submission 89016) | Anaerobic biogas reactor microbial communites from Washington, USA - Biogas_R2_A SIP RNA (Metagenome Metatranscriptome) | ecosystem: Engineered > Bioreactor > Anaerobic > Unclassified | place... | reverse complement strand
CTCTGGTAAAGCTTTCCGTCAGTTGAACACTTGGCAATAGTCAAGACAATTACTAAGTAAAAAACTGTTTTGAGTGCCTTCATAAATGTATTTAAGTGGTTCAGGATTAAGACGTAAAATTCCTGTCTGGGTTGCGTGACAAGAGTTGTTTTTTGTTAAATCATTGAGTTTTTATGCTAAATTAAGAGCCTGGTCAAGGTCAGCCAAGATGTCATCAATGTGTTCAAGCCCAACTGACAAACGAAGCAGGCCTTCACTGATACGCATCTTTGCCTTTTCCTCAGGACTAAAATCCCAGTAGATGGTAGAGGAGGGGTGTATTATCATTGATTTGTTGTCGCAAAAATTTGTTCCCCGCCTAATCATCTTTAAGGCATTCATAAAACGGAAGCATTGCTCCCTGTCCTGCAGTTCCACGCCCACCAGACAACCCGGTCTTCCTCCTGTAAGCTGCTGTGCTCTCTCATAGTCCGGATCATGGGGCAGGGCTGCATACTTAACTGCTTTGACCTTTGGATGTTCCAGCAAGTATTGTGCCACTTTGGTGCTATTGTCAACAATCTTGTCAATCCTAAGTGTAATTGTTTCAAGTCCCAGGAGTTGCAAGTAGGCATTGTTGGGTGACAAACAGGCACCAATGTTGCGATAAATCTCTTTGAAAAGTCTTTTGAAGAAGGCATCAGTGCCAAACTTCTCAACCTCGGGCTGGAGCTTTGGATTGGCGGTCCACTTATCAGACTTATATACAAGTATGGAGCCACCTATTGAGGTGGCTCCACCTGAGACAAACTTAGTATTTGAGAATATCTCTATGTCAACACCATGTTCTGAACAGGGAAAGAGGTAGGGGGTAAGCACCGTATTGTCTACCACCAGCACTACGTTCTTTTCCTTTGCTATTTTGGCTATCCCTTCAATATCAAACAGGATGAGCTGGGGATTAGTGGGCAGTTCTACAAAGATTGCCCTTGTATTGCCATCTATGTTTTTTTCCAGGACCTCAAGGTTTTCAAAGTCGGTAAACCGGGCTTCAATACCGAAGGAATTAAGTGTCCTTGCGAAAAATGAATAAGTATTGCCAAAGAGATAGCGAGAAGTTATGATATTATCGCCTGACTTGCATAGGGTAATAAAAACGTTGGATATTGCAGCCATTCCGGAAGCAACGCAGAGCACCTGTTCGGCACCACTGAAAAGCTTGAGCCGCTCCTGAAGTTCGGTAACTGTCGGATTGGAAATCCTTGAATAAGCATGGGAGTCATTCAGACCCATAAAACTCTTCTCTGCATCTTCTGCACTTTCGAAGTCGAATGAGGCTGTCTCGTAAATAGGCGTTTTAAGACTTCTGTGAGGAGTGGATGAGGTTTCACCGGATCCATGTATAAGCAAGGAACTGATATGTCGCATCTTTTAGCTCAGGTTAGTTTACAATCAGTGATAATCCGTTACGCGAAGACCGCTGTTGTTTTCGATCAGAGTCAAAATTACCCCTTTTTGTTTTGATAAGAGAATTTTTACTGGATAAATGACAAATGTCAGTGTGATTTTCTCACATTGATTAGATGGGACAAAATTTGCGAATAACCGGACAAAATAGTCTGAAATATGCTGATTTATCGATAATTAAGGCGAAAAAAGAAGTGATTTTTGACTAAGATTTTTGTTCAGCTTTTGTTAACAAGTTTGAGCAGGTTGTAATTTAGAATGAACAGAATTGGGCTTTGTAATGCATACAAAGTCAATGATATACGAAAAATATTATTTAGATTCAGTCTAATTTAATCGGAAATATGATGCTGAATAATTTGCCTTGTGTTTATCTTTGACTTACATTTGTTATACAAAACAACCAAAAAAGTTCAGCCATGACAACAATGCAATTTAATGATAAGCTGCTTGGACTGCAAGACAAGTTGCTTTATTTTGCTCTAAGTTTAACCTCCAATGATGAAGATGCAAGAGATCTTTTGCAGGAGACTACGCTGAAGGCCCTAACCTATCGTAAGCAGTTTGCTGCCAACACAAATTTCAAGGCCTGGGTTTTTACGATAATGAAAAATACCTTTATCAATAATTATCGCAGAAACCAGAAGACTAAGAATACCTTCGACGGAAATGAGGATGCACTTCGCTCAGCATACCGCAGGAATTACACATCTGAAACTCCTGAAATGGTACAGAGCGTTAGTGAAATGACAAAGTATATAGAACGTCTTGATGATGATTTCAGGATTCCGTTCCAGATGCATACAGACGGATACAAGTACAAGGAAATAGCTGAACAGCTTGATCTACCAATCGGAACAGTAAAGAGCCGTATTTTCTTTACACGTAAGAAATTACAAGCTATGTTGCAAGACAGCGAAGGAAGCTATTCCTACTAAAAAAATTTGGATTAAAATAGGCAATGCAGTACCGAAATAGAAAATAATATTGTAGTTTTGGGTTTAGGTTTAGTAGATGAGTGGACGGCCGGCCATGGTTTCATAAGGAATCGGGCCGGCTGTTTTTTATGACATTTCCATCCATTGCTGCATTTTGCATTTACTGCTAAAATCTTTGTATAAATGGCTTCTGGGTTTATCCACCGTTATGTTTGAGTATGCATGGATGTTTTCTGGTAGGGACAGGCATATTCAGGGGAAATGTAGTATATTGTGTTATTATCAAAACAGTATTTGATGCACACAGTATTGATTACAGGAGCTGCAAAGCGAATTGGTGAAGCCCTGGCCCATCACTTTGCCCAAAGAGGCTGGGAGGTTATTATCCACTGCAATAACAGCAGGGGAGATGCGGATCGCTTGTCAACCCATCTTCGCAATTTGTTCGAGGATAGGCAATTTCCAGTCATCGCAGCCGACTTCAGTGATCCTGTCTCAGCATCTGATGCAATCTTTTCAGAATTGAGAATACTTAATCTATGCCCTGAGGTCTTGATCAACAGTGCATCTGTATTTAATCCCGGTTTGCTTGCTGATACATCCTATACCCATCTGCGCAGGCAGATGGCGGTCAACTTCGAAGCTCCATTTATGCTTATGAAGGCTTTCAGGCAATATTGTAAAAAGGGCTGCGTTGTAAACATCCTGGATACGAGGGTCACGAGTAATGATTCAAGACATGCTGCATATACACTATCAAAGAAGGTTCTGATGCATCTTACTGAAATGGCAGGCCTTGAATGGGCTCCTGAGATTAGAGTAAATGCAGTGGCTCCTGGAGCTGTCCTGCCCCCGCCGGGGCAGGACGAGACTTACCTTAAGGATGTCGTTGCCGGAACTCCGCTTAAGCAGGCGGTTTCCCCCGGAGATTTAGCTGATGCTGTTTGGTTTTTAGTTAATAACGGCACTATTACCGGACAGATTATCTACTGTGACGGTGGTGCACATTTAGGAAAATAATATGGCTACAATTGCAATAAGGGATCTGCTATTGCGTACGGAGGTTGGTTTCAATCCCCATGAGATTGGCAAGAAGCAGGATATTGTGCTGAATATCCGGATTGATTACACATTGCAGGGTGAAGAGCTGAGCGACAATCCTGAGGAAGCCCTTGAGTACCGCTCTATCTGCAAGGAGGTGATTGGTCATATTGAGAGCAGGAAGTACAACCTGATTGAGAAGGTGGCATCGGATGTTGCCGAACTGGTTCTTGCACGAGACAGGGTTGAGGCAGTGACCGTAGAGGTGATTAAGCCAAATGCCCTGAGGTTTTCAAAGTCTGTATCCTTTTGCACTACCAAAACCAGGAAGGGATGAAGGAAAGCAGTGCCGTAATCAGCCTTGGTTCCAATATCAATGCCAGGAGGAATTTTGAAAGCGCATTGCAGCTCTTGGCGGGATATTTCAAAGTGGGTACCGTATCTTCATTTGTAACAACCAGGCCTATTGGAATCACTGACCAGCCTGACTTCCTTAACGGTGCAGTACTTATCCGTACAGAAAAGAGCAGAGATGAGGTTAGAGTCATCCTCAAGCAGATAGAAGACCAGCTTGGACGAGACAGGTCGGAAGCAAAATTTGGTCCACGTACTATTGATCTTGATATAGTAGTATGGAATAACGAGGTGGTGGACAATGATTATTATGATCGTGACTTTTTAAAGAAGTCCGTTGATGAGGTACTAAACGGACAAATTTCGTAATTTTGGTCTTCTTTCTAATTTAAGGTCTATGGAGATCAATACACTGTCCCAATTGGATGAAGCTATTGCAAAGCGTCAGAAATCAGTTAGTTTTAACTTCCAGTCTCTAAGCAGGGAAGAGAATCTTAGCTGGGAGCAAAAATTCAATTTCTTATTTGATGAATGCGGATGTGCTTCAGGCAGGAAGTTTATCTTGTATTCGTCTCCCCTTCTGATTATTGTATTGATTATTCTCAAAAACACTACAGATCTAAGTAGAACTATGATACTTGGCTTGTTTGTGGCATCTGTTTTTCTTGCAGGTGCAGCAGGCAAGGTAATTGGTCTGATCCAACGCAAGAATAAATTGCAGCGCCTGATGGATGAATTCAGGACCAACCTGAACAACAAATAACTATTGATTCTGTATCCTACATTACATCAAACTGCTTGCAGTGAAATTGTGAACCTTGGCGCATACATAGTAACTTCAAGGAGGTTATTTCGCTGAATCTTCTTTTGCCAAAGATAGGCAGACTCCGGCCCGCTGGCATAGTTTTTGGTCTTTGTAAGGCTATGCCTGTTATGTTGGTAATTCTATTGTTTGATATTCGTAATCCTATTAATACCATTGTTATGCGTAAAGCCTCCGTTTTTATTTCCATCCTTGTACTTCTTGCCTTTCCAGGCTGCCAGTCACGCAATCTGGTAGTACAAAATACTGAAGTCCTCTGGCAACAGGTCGACTCATTAAGTAAGCTTAATTTGCCCCGATCCCAAATAGAAGTGCTGGATAATATCCGTGAAATCTCTATTGATAACAAGAACACTGTTGATTATATCAAAGCTGTTGTCGTACGTGCAGCGTTGGCTGATCAGATTGAAGAGGAAGCGCTTACCCGGCAGATTGAACAACTGGAAAAGGAAGTGGATGGACTTTGGTCGCCCGCAAAACAGATGGTGCACAGCATCCTGGGTGATCTGTACCAGACTTATTATAACCAGAATAGATGGCGCCTGCTTGAAAAAGGTGATATAAGCAGTGGAAGTGAAGCCTTATGGGAGATGGGAGCATCTGAGATCTCGGCCAGGGCAGTTGAGCATTATCTTTTATCTCTGGATGAAAAGGAATTACTGGCATCGGAAGCGTCAGAGAACTATCTGTCTTTGTTGCTAAATGGAGATAAAAAACTTAATCTGAGACCTACTTTGTACGACCTGCTTGTGGATCGTTGTACTGAGAAGTTGCTGAGCGGGCTTTTGTTCGAAAGCTCTGTTGACGATGAGGATTTCCTAAGGAATCCGGCTTTGCTGGGAAGCAGGGAACAGTTTACTTCCATACGGGTAGCCGGTGAAAAGGTCAGCCATAAACAACTCGCAATTTCTCTACTTGGTGAATGGCTAAACTATAGCGAGAATCGCAAAGATGCTGATGTACTATACGATGTAGACTTACAAAGGCTAAAGCTGATGCACTTCATTTATGATGCTGAGGATCGTGATGAATTATATGAAAACGCTTTAGGTCTATTGTTAGTTGAGACTGAAGGAAGACCCAATGAGGCAATGATTATGTACGAAATTGCCGGTTTCCTTATGTCTCAGATGGTAACTAATGAACAGGAATTAAGTGAGCGTAACTATGGTGCCGAAGCTTATGCAATGGCTGACAAGGCAATTGGAAAATGGCCTGAAAGCGATGGAGGCAGACTGGCAGCCGGACTTATACAACAACTTACTCATCCATCTCTGTACCTTAATACGGAAGAAACTTCTATTCCGGGACAACGGCTGAAATACGTTGTTACATACAATAATATCAAACAACTCCACACAGCAGTTTATCGACTGAAGTTTGTGGATAAGGATTATTACAGATTAAATAGATATGATGAGGATTTTATCAGGGAACAATTAGATAGTAGCACTCAAGTATGGAAAGGTAGTACCGAACTTCCCGGTTACGGTGATTACTTAGCTCACAGGGCTGAGTTAGAAGTAGAAACAGAGTTGCCCTATGGCACCTATGTACTCGTAGTTTCTGACAAAGAAGAGAGCTATAAGCTTTCAGAAGGCGCATGCTATAGTCTGTTTCAGGTTACCAACCTGGCATTTATGTACCTTCCATTGGAAGACGGTAATGTACGCCTTGCCATTAAAAGTAGGGACAAAGGTCAGTCATTGGAAGGCGTCTATGCTGATTTCTATAACATTTACGGGAAGGATTCGACCATACTTAGAATGGGGCCAACTGACAGGAATGGCGAAACCACTGGTGCCATTCATAAGAATAGAGGCTATACAATTGTATTGAAAAAGGGAGATGATATCTTCTTTGCAGATAGGCTGTGGTACAGTCCAGTTTCAAATGATACCAAAGTGCCTACAGAGGAAATACGATCTTTTATTTTTAGTGACAGGAAGGTATACCGTCCAGGGCAAAAGGTGAGTTACAAGACTATCTTACTTAATCAAAAGGGCAATAAGACAAAGGTGGTAAGTGGCAATAAGTTTAATGTTACACTTAGGGACACCAATGGCAGGGAAGTGTCCAGTCAAAGTGTAACGACCAATGAATATGGTTCTGTATCAGGTAGCTTTATCCTTCCATCAACTGCACTTTCCGGTTCGTTCAGTATCGTGACCCCCTATGGATCTTCAAGTATCCAGGTTGAGGAATACAAAAGACCCAGATTTGAAATAAGTTTCGAACCTTTCAGGGACCTGGCTGTAATTGGAGATTCAATAACAGTAAAGGCAAATGCAACAACACTTACAGGAATGCCACTTGCTGATGCCCGTGTTGAGTGGAAGGTGAAGTCCAGCAGTCTTATTTGGCGCAGTTACTTACCCTCAGGTGGAGACCTGATTGCCAGTGGCAGTGCAAAGACCTCGGCTGATGGTAAGGTTATGATAGTATTCCAGGCAAAGGGAAGTAACTATGTAAATAGAATTTTCAGCCTTACCAACTTCCTGGTCGAGGTTGATATTACTGATGCCTCGGGAGAGACAAGGTCAGAAAGCACTTCTATTGCATTGTCAGATAAGGCCTATAGCCTTAATACAGAGGTTCAAACTCTGATAACAGGAGTCTCAATAAAAACAATTCCTGTAAACATTACGCTCACTAATGTTCCTGGAGAACCTGTTGAAGGGGAGCTTAGGTACTACCTAGAAAAGGTAGAGACACCTAAGATCAGTACCCCGAGACCATGGGGTGATGTTGAGCATATCCTGTGGAAACAGGTTCCGGAGAATAAAGATCTGCAACCAGTGGTTGAGAGGTTAATAAGCAGCGGAACTTGGAAGATTAAGGGCCAGGAGGGGAAGAAAATAGACCTGAAAACATCACTGGCTACCGGACACTACCGTGTCCGGAGCGAGATTACAGACATTGCCGGTGACACCGTTAAGTCAGAGGCTGTTTTCAAAGTAGTTGATACTAAAGACACCCGTTATTTGCTTGGCGAAGCACTTACTTTAATTAATTCGGGTGGTACCGAACTTGTTGCCGGAAGCCATGCTGAGTTTATAGTTGGCTCAGCCTATAAGGATGTTGAGATACAATTGATGGCTGTAGCCGGTCAGAGTATATTGCTGGACAAGAGGATAGTCCCAGGTGATAAGTGGAACAGAATTACAATTCCTACAAAGGATGTAGTAGGTACAATCAGGTTTCAGGCTATGCTGATCAGAGACAACAAGCTGGTGACAGAGGAGCAATACGTATCTATTAAAGAAGCAGGGAAGGAACTGATCCTGAAACCTGTAAATATTTCGGAAAAACTAAAGCCTGGTGAAAAGGAGAAATGGACGTTGAAAGTTACCGGTGCAGATGGTAAAGCAGTAGATGCCGAAGTACTTGTACTGATGTATGACGCTGCACTTGATGCATATAAACCTAATTACCTAAGTATTATTCTCAATAATTTTAGAAGATCACCTGTGCGTTTAATGTGGCAGGTTGGTCCTTGGGGCTACAGTCATCAAAGAAACGGATATTTCACAATGACGGAGTTACCTGGTCCGGATCCTTATCCATCATTTGTGTGGGATGAAGCTTTTGGATTCTACGGCTATCCAGGCAGGACCCGCAATGCGATGAAGTCTCTTTCAGTTGTTGAGGACAACATGGTATTATATATGCATGAAGCTGAGTCTGATTATGTGCCGATTACCATGCAGAATCCTCCTCCGCCAGCTGTTGCTGGAAAATTAGACGTTGTAGCTGAGGAAATGGCATCTGGCTTGAAAGCTGGTGAGTCTATACCTCCAATTCGCACTAATCTGAGTGAGACAGCTTTCTTCTTCCCACATCTCAGAACGCTAGGCGACGGACGTGTAGAGTTTGAATTTACAGTGCCCGATGCCCTTACCCGTTGGCGCTTTATGGCTCTGGCACATATGAAGGATGGCAACAGCGGTACCTTTGAACAGTTTGTCATCACCTCCCGTGACCTTATGGTAATGCCCAATATGCCACGCATAGTACGCGAAGGTGATGTTATTACCCTAGCTGCCAATGTGTTCAACACTACAGAAAAACAACTTGGTGGAATGGCCTATATACAGGTCAGGGATGCTGTAAGTGGTCAGCTTTTAATGTCTGAACAGTTGCAGGAAAAGGTCTGGGAAGCCAATGCAGGTACAGGTGCCCTGATTGACTGGATGATAGAGATTCCTCAAGGCGTAAAGGCACTTGAGATCACGCTTTCTGCTATCTCGGGTCAGATCAGTGACGGTGAAAAGCATCTGATTGCTGTTCTCCCATCACGAACCCTGATTACTGAGACCAAGCCTCTCTTTATGGACAGGGCCGGTAATTACAAGCTTAGTGCTGAAGCCCTTGCTGCCGGGAAAGTTGATGGGCAGGCAAGTTTAACATTCACATATAACGAAAACGCTGCCTGGGAAATGTTGTCAGCGCTTACATGGCTGTCGCAAAGACCATATGAAAGCAGCGACCAGGCGTTCAACCGCCTGTTTTCAGTCGCCATGGCTCAGCAGATCTTCAAGCAGAATCCGCAGATTGAGATGGTAATGAAATTGTGGAATGCATCACTTCCTGGGGATGAGGATGCACTCAGTTCTGCCCTGGAAAAGGATCCGGGACTTAAGGCAGCCCTTCTTACTGCTACTCCTTGGTTGGATGAAGCTATGGATGAGACCCACAGGAGAAGGGTCTTTGCAAGGCTTGTTGAGGACGGAAGTCTTGAGTCTGAGTTTTTTTCGGCTACTTCACTGCTTAAGGAAATGCAACTGCCGGAAGGTGCCTGGGCCTGGTTTAAAGGCATGTATCCATCTGAAGAAACTACTGTTGATATAGTTTCCGGATTCGGTATGCTTAAGTCTGTCGGCTATGAACAGAATGATGAGACCAGGGCGATGCTTGAAAATGCTTGTGGATGGATACTTAAGAAACTTGAAAAGGAACTTGAAAATATTGAGAAACAGAACACTAAGGATAAGCAAAATATCGGCCTGTCTCCATCAGCAATAAAGAAGCTGTACGCTCTTAGTTACTTCCCTGAATTATCAGATAGATTAGTGGTCAATTCTCTGGTCGGCTATCTCGAAAACAAGCTTCCTGCAAACTCTCCGATTGAGATGGCTTATGCAACAACAGTCCTGCATCGCAGCGGAAAGGTTGATGCTGCAAAAGCCCTTGCGCATTCTCTGTCAGAATACCTGTTGGAGGAAGGTGGCTCTCTCTTCTTCAGAGCCAAACAAGGTCCTTACTGGTATCAGGCTCCGATTGAAAGCCATGTGGCTGCTATTGAGGCTTTCAGAACGACAGGAGGTTTTGATAAGGAACTACGTGGTATGGAGAAATGGCTGTTTGAGCAGAAGCTTACACAGAACTGGTCAACAACACGTGCTACTATGTATGCACTTTACGCACTGGCCTCTTCAGGACAGAAGTATTTCAGTGCTGAACAGACTGATAGGGTGCTGGTCGCGGGTAAAGTTGTGAATTTCCCACAGCAGGAGAGTGCTTCAGGCTACAGAAGTTTTTCAGCCAGTGGGCCTGTTCTTAGTAAGGATTACGCTGATATAACTATTGAAAAGAAGAAGGATGGCCCATCATTTGCTACTGTTCATCTGAGTTACTTTGCCGATACCGAGCAGGTCGAAGCAGGAGGTTTTCTGAAGGCTAGCTCAGTGCTTTACAAAAGAGGTTATGCTGACGGAAAGGAAAGCTGGTTACCGGTGGATGCCAGTACAGTACTTGAGAAAGGTGACAGGCTGATGCAGAGACTGACAGTTGAAGTACCACAGGACCTTGACTTCGTCCATATCAACGCACCAAGGGCTGCAATACTTGAACCTGTTGATATGCTTTCGGGTTATCGTTACAGTTCCGGTCTGGGTTACTATCTGGCTGTTACCGATGCAGGTAGCGACCTCTTTGTTGACAATCTGTCTCGTGGCACCCACACAGTGAGCTGGGAGATGACTGTCTCTCACAGCGGAAAGGCCGTTCAGGGTCCTGTAGCTGTATCATGCTTCTATGCTCCTTCTTACTCAGGACATAGCGGATCGGTAGTTATTGTTACAGAATAATGATTAAAACGGATATAGATGACATTTAGATTGAGGACTGTTATTACATTGCTGATACTGGCATCTGGCGTGGGAATGTACTCTCAGAGTGCGGCGGACGCTCTGAAACTAAGAGGTCTGGAATTATTGGACAGGGGTGAGAATGACTCGGCTATGGTTTACCTTAGCCGGGCCCTTCTGGATGCCCCGGATGATGCGGATATACTTGGTGGTCTTGCCATGGTGTACATTAACATGGGAGATGCTCAGCGTGCAGTGGATTTTGCTGTAAAGGGAGTAAAGGACAGGCTCAACCCATCTTCTGATGCCTATCTGGCTGGAGTGCTTGGCTATGAGAAACTTGGAAATGTGAGGTTGCGCAACAAATGGCTTGACGAGGGACTGGAAGTCTTTCCTTCCGACTATTTGTTGCTGTACCATGCCGGTAGAATCAATATCCCTTTTGACAAGGAAAAGGGGGAGAAGTATCTCCTCAGGTCAATATATGCATATCCGGCATTTGCACCAGCTCACCTGCTGCTTGGTGAGAATATGTATCGCAGGGGAGAAAATCTAAAAGCTGTTGTTCCCCTCATATATTATTTGTTTTTGAATCACAACGAACTCAACAGTGCAGATATAGTTGCAAGTATTGAGCGACTGTACAGCAGTTGGTCAGCTTCAACCCAGAGTATCTCTAAGGTGTCGAACGCAAGCAAGGGTTTTACTACTGATTTCAGACCTGAGGAATTTAAGGGAAAGCAGGATGAAAAAGGGCAATGGTTTGTCAACCAGACTATTGGTCTGATAAAGAGTATGGAGACTGCAAATGTTGCCTCATCTGATGGATTATGGCTATTCTACTCTGACTTTTTCAGTCATGTAAGTATCCTGGGTTTTTCACAACCTCTTGCATATCACATCTCATACTCCCGTTACCCTGGAGACTCAATGGTCTGGATTAATGAGAATACTGAGCTTTATCAGATGCTGGCTGACTGGTTGCTGTTACTGTAGTGTACAGCAGTGACATAATAAACTGGCAGTCATGCATTGCTGTCACCCGGTTGTAAGTTGCCCGGTATGGTACTATATTACAGGCCACTATGAGTTCAGATACTTAATGTATTGACTGCAGTACCTGCTCATCCCTGCTCAGTTTGCCTTCGGCCAGCAGAATAGCAGTGTCTACTATTGCCAGATGTGAATAGGCCTGAGGAAAGTTGCCAAGAAGCTGCCTTGTCTCGAAGTCCAGATCTTCGCTAAAGAGTCCAAGGTGATTGGAGTAGCTTAGCAACTGGTCAAACTTCCTCGTAGCCTCTTCTTCCTCACCTATCATATAGAGGGCACGAACAAGCCAGAAGGAGCATATTGTAAATGCCGATGAGGGTGTTCCAAAGTCGTCTTTGTTTTTGTAGCGGAACATAAGTCCATTGTGTTCCAGTTCCCGCTGAATAGCCCTGACCGTGCTTTTAAACCTTGGATCACTGCCGGGCAGGAAGCCATAAAACTCCATCAGTAGGACTGATGCGTCTAGATCAGAGTCCCCGTACGACTGTGTAAACGCCTGCTTTTCCTCATTCCATGCATTTTTGAGGATGTCATTCCGGATTTCTTCCCTCAATGGAATCCATTTCTCGGCCTCACTATGTTGCAATAGTTTCTGCGCAATCTTTACAGCCCTGTCAATAGCCACCCAACACAGCACTTTGCTGAATGTAAAGTGCCTGTTGCCCGTTCTGATCTCCCAGATACCTCTGTCGGGCTTCTTCCAGTTGCGAGCCACCGACCATACCATGTTGCGGGTGATAGTCCACAATTCCTCACTATGCGCCAGCGATATGGTGTACATATCAAAGTGCTGAAAAATCACATCCATCAATATTCCGTAGATATCATTCTGCTTTTGCTTGTATGCGGCATTTCCGACACGTACTGGTCTGCTGTTTTTATAACCTGACAAATGGTCAAGTGTGGTTTCGGTTAGTTTCTTTTCACCATTAATACCGTACATTATCTGAATACGTTCATCCTTCTCGGGAAGAATATCGGTGATAAACTTAAGGTACTGGTGAGCCAGATTGTAATGACCCAGACGGGTCATTACCTTTACCACCATAGAAGCATCCCTG
>Ga0116234_1201546_pt1 | contig 12873 bp, 7 predicted proteins | sample BioSIPRNA_4_FD_89016 | JGI IMG/M metagenome (GOLD analysis project Ga0116234, IMG submission 89016) | Anaerobic biogas reactor microbial communites from Washington, USA - Biogas_R2_A SIP RNA (Metagenome Metatranscriptome) | ecosystem: Engineered > Bioreactor > Anaerobic > Unclassified | place... | reverse complement strand
TTTCTGTGAAGAAAACTATCTTGAAATTATGGTTTGTGGCTTTTTCCTGTAAAGCACAATAGCGCACACTACCAGAAACACAACTTCTGCACAGATATAGATCATCAGAGCCATGGCTCCAGAGGAGGTAAACCCGTAAGAGTGCATCCCTACCCCCAGAAGATTTACTCCTATCCAGGCACTCATCACCAGAACTGTCCCGCTCACTGCTCCCATCGCATACCCGGTATCTTTAATCATGCCGCTTAGCTTTGCATGAATCACAATCAGTCCCCACAATATAAGAAGTAAAGCACCGTTTTCCTTTGGATCCCACCCCCAGAACCTTCCCCAGGCCTGATCGGCCCACATTCCTCCAAACATGGTTCCTACTACAGTAAATAGCAACCCAAAATAGAAAATGCCTTTTATTGCCTTGAATGTTGTTTGCAACTGCTCAGTATCATCTGCTTTGATCATTTTATGAATCAGATAAATGTGGCCAACCAGCCCCGCACCTATATATCCCGCATACCCCAGAGAGATGGTCACTATGTGAGTTGTCAGCCAGAATGAAGAATTCAGTACAGCGATCAGCATCCCCATAGTATCACCATCACCTGCATACTTTCCGGCAATATGAATAAAGAGAAATCCGGTAATAGCAGCTGTTATCGTTCCTATCGATCCGATTCTGAGCCATTCAAGAACTATTCCTATTATTACTGCTGCCCAGGCTGTAAAGATGAATGTCTCATAGAGGTTGGTTACCGGAGGATGAGACATGATAATCATCCGTAAAATGATTCCGGCAGTATGCATTATTATGCCTGCCATTATCAAGAAAAATCCGACACTGTGTCCCTTTTTCCATAGGAGTGCCATTGACAATAATGAAATCAGGGCTGCAAGACCGTATAAGATTTTTGCATGAAGAAATGGGTTCAACTTATTGTAAAAAAGCTCAAGCGTTGGATCCGGCAGCTTTTCCTTAGCCGAAACCTGCTGCCTGACAAGGTTATTGAACTGTAAAACCGATTCATCAAACCTCTTCTGGTTACCACTAAGATACGCTTCTCTGATCTGCATCAGAGACATCATCGTTTTCTGTTTTAAGCTTCTGGATTTATGCTGATTTACCAGTCCCCATAAACCCAGCCATTTACCATCACTGTTTCCTGCATCAGGAATAAGGTGCGGAGGTGGATTTTCCATGGATTTCTCCATATCGTACATTCGTCTGGCTAAATCCACCAATGCCTGATCTTCCGGGCTGATACTGTCAATCCCTTTCTGCTGAATCAATTTCATCTCTTCAGAAATTGATCCGGCCCTGCTTAACAGTTCAAAATATGACACTGACTGGTTTAACTGAAGTCCAAGTTTTTGTGAAAGAGATGAGTCGTTGACTTGCAGATATGGCGTAGGTTCAAGAAAACTGAATGCAGATCTTAACAGGAAAAACTCATCCAGGTTACGTTCGGTATTGATAATCTCTCTGTCAAACGCACTCCAGTCCTCCCTCTCTTTCTTCATTGCTTCATTGGCCAACTGATTAAGCTTATGGCTGGCATTATACAATTCAGAAAAGCTGTAACGCCGTTTTGCCCTTGGAGTAATGCCAAGAGCATCGGCTACTTCTGGATTGTTGATTAAAAAGATCGGATCATTATTGGCAGCATCAGGATTTAGTAATACCCGCGATATCCACTGCAATGCAGTTGAGCCACTTACCTTCTGTTTTCCTGAAAACTGAATCAGCTTGTTTCTTGCATAGGTGTCCAGTGGTTTTTTCCGCCCCTCCTCCAGTACTATTATTTTCCCCAGAGCTTCGGTAGAAATTTCTTTACCTTCGTTCGAAGCAGTCAGATTCGAATTGAACCAGACAAGAATTATCGAAAAGATAGCTTTAAATAACCTTATCGCTTTGTTGCTTCTCATTTCTCTATGATTTCTTTTCTTGTTGAACATATTATTTTTTTTGACCTTTAAAACCGCTTACTGCAAATTTGTAGATAAAATGATACAGTAACCCCAGCATTATAATTATGCCGGTCAAGTACGGGACGAATCGAACCGGGTTTTCAACAACCGACAGAGTTGAAGCAGTACGGCCATGTTGCATAGAATAACTGGTCTGATAAAAAGTAAAGGATTTATATCGGAACGGCCTGTTCATCGATATTACAACTTCTCTATTCAACTCAGGCCCACTGACCCGGACACGACTGCTGTAGCTTTTTGCGGTTTGAGTTCCCGGGTGTTCTTCTTTGGTGAATTTGATCAGCTCTATCTGGACAGGAAGTTTAAAATGGCCTGGCTGAAGAGAGATAAGTAAAGTATCTCTGCCAATTGCACAATGGGCCGGAACTCCGGCGCCGCCATAAATAAAAGCCCTGGAATTAAACGATCCCTGAGCATCTTGCTTTGAAACCAATAAAATCAGTCCTGGAATGTTCTTATCCCGACTATGTTCAATCTCTATAGGTTTTAAGGATTCGATCTTATGAGGAGAGCTCCCATAAGCTTCACAATTCTGATAGATCTGTTCAACCAAGATAGAGATTCCATCTGTAAAAAATGGGATAGTTACCCCTGGTTTCAGATGATCAATGTTATGGAAGCCCGCATTGGTCAAATTACCATTCTCTTTCTTAAAGAAAGCAATTTCCCATTCAGATGATTTTATCGATACATTGGACTTTTCACCCTCAAAAAGAGAAAGCACCGACTCGTTGATTAGAAATGAAGAGAAAGCTGTACCAACAATAAGCGCAATAGTACCAATATGTATGAGGAAAACGCCAAGCTTTTCCATCCGAAAAGAGAACCTGCATGCTCCCGAAGCAAGCAGGTTTATGGCAAGCACCACAATAATTGATTTAAGGCCGGGGAAAGGGATCAGACCTTTGATTAAAAAGAACCAGGAATCGAAGTATCTTTTTTGCGCGGCATAGATACCAAAATCGACCTGATAAAAAGTACCCCACATTACCAGTATGCAGACGAATAAAAGGCAAAAAACGGTCAGCTTCAATGATGCTGCCGTTTTGATCAGATTTTTAATAAACTTCATATTTATATTGCCAGCAATCTTTCAGATTCCTGTAACTCCTTTTGATTCTATAAGTAAAATTGTATTCTGCTCACCCAGTACCACTGCCTTTTGCTGGTCATAATCTCAGTATATTTAGAATAAGTAGGTGGAGGAGGACTCCAGGCGGTTTTAGACATATTATCGCTAGCGAACTGAAGACTGATTCTAATCCTTTCTGCAATTTTTCTGGATGCATATACCGACCATCTCCAGTCATCATTATGTTTACGCATTTTATCAGACAGTTCGAAGTCAGGGATTGCACCATCATCTGTCTGGTCACCACATAATGGAACCGGTGAACCGTATTTCCAGATATTTTCAGCCGAGTTCCACCATGGATAAGTCCAGTACTGAAACTCCACTGATAATACATCTAGAATTTTAAATGTGGGAAAATTGAAACCAAACATCAGAGGCATACGATCCTTAATATTATCATACCAGTAAGGATAATCTTTAAGGCCAAGAATAGCCATTTCACCGTAAACTTTCAGATCTTCACTCCCAAAAAATGGCAGGTCAAAAAATGCCTTTGGATCCAGAGTAATTCTTCCCATTGCTTTTGTACCCTTAAAAGTATAAAGAATGGTATCGCCATTTGGACCATTATATCCAACTACTTTGAACTCCGTAAGATCTCTAGGATATTTAAATTGATCGACACCTGGTTTCAACTTTTTATCATCGACTGATATCAGATGTTGATGGTACATCCCAGCACCCAATTCGATAAACCGCTCCAGATTTGCACTTAAAATATAGGACAGCGATAAATTATAAAGCGGGTAAAGTCCCATTTCTACATTAAAGAAAACATCGCCTTTTACCCAAGTATTTTCGGTAAAATCGTTCTGATACATCCCATGCAAACCAATGAGTTTTTCTTTGTCTGCCAGCTCAAATCCTGAAACTACAACATTAGGATAGCAATTACTTCTGAAAAGATACTCTCCCAGATTTCTTGCCTGAGGGTTATATTTTACTGGAAGCCACCCAAATTCAGTGAAGAAAGTGTTGTTGCCGTTTTTTAACCTAAACTCTATTGCAGCATCGATAAGATATGGTACAAATCGCCTTCTTTTCAATTCCACATTTTTATCGCCTTCGTCATCCGCCATAAAAGCAGTCGTCAAGCCAAAATGTAACCGTGTTTTGCCAAAATTCCCAAAAGAGAGTACTGTCTTTAAACCAGCATCAAAATCGGCATACGGACCTTCCAGGTTGTAATCTTTTCCTATCTGAACGCTTGATTTGACAAATCTCCCATAAGTCAGAAATCCCCATCCTGAAATTTCCAATTTGGATTTATCTATCTCTGCAACCGAAAAGACTGTTAGAACTGAGATCAGAATACCGATTCTGCTTTTATAACTACACATATTTAACCTTCCTTTAAAAAAAATTTCCTTTTCAGATCAGGAATTGATCTATTGTTCAAAGTGACAATACATATTCCACCAGACATTCTATTTCTTCAGAAGTAAGATTTGGTGTTCCATCGGACTTTCTTACATTCGAATGTCCAGGAGCCACGATACATTCCTCCATGGTCTCAGAAGACCCGATATGATTGTAAGGTGCGGTTCTCCAGCTCTCGTGCAAAGGTGGTGTATCCCACTCTCTGGTAGCATCCCATGGATCGGGGAAGTTAACGACATGAAATTTTAAATCGGTAAAGAGTGGTGCAGGGTGACAGACAATGCAATTGACCTTACTTCTGTCATAATAGATTTCTCTCCCTTTCTTTGCCTTTTCGCTCAATTTACCTTTAACCAGATAAGGACTGGGAACCGGTTTCATCCTGACCAGAAAAGAATCGATGCTAATGGCTAATCTCTCATCAACCACTTTCATAAACAATTCTTCTTTTATCCCAAAACGGACCGAAGAATAGGCATTGTCTCTTTTTCCTGCCCAACCGGTTCTTGGAGTCCACCAGGAATACAACATGGTCTTGGCATTCTTGGGCGTTTTTTGGCTGTTGTTTAATATCCAGTTTAAACCATCCGGTCTGCCAAAAGGATGACACGAATGGCAAGATTGCCATGTTCCTTCACAAAGACTTGCATCAAAAAACCGATACTCACCCATTCTATGGGAAGTAAGTGGCCTTGGTGATTCCTGCAGTACTATTATGTCCTGTATTTTTCTTCCTGCAGCACTGGTTTTTGTGTCAAGACTATAGGTTAGCACCGTATCAGAGAAATAACCAGCGATATATATCAAATCATCAATTATGGTAACAGCTCGGGGGGCTTTTCCATCTACCCAGATCTTCTTATCATCCACATCGGCGAAAGTAGTGAAGGATGCAGAAAGGCTCCCTTTGGCATTTTTTACCACATCCACAAATTTAGGAAAGTCAAAAACGAACAGTTCATTACTTCCTGACAGAGCAACAGCCCCGAACTTTCCGTCATCAGATATTTTTACCCCAAAGGGGTTAGCTGCTCCTATCTCAGGGGCATCTAATGACACGTCATTTACAATCGTTTTTCCGTCAATATCTATAAGTGCAAGATTATTGGTATGTATCCAGCCATTACCCACCTTTGTTGCTTCATGATTAAACATGCCTATGAGATGGGTAACCAGAGCATATTTGCCACTAGGATCTACAGTGACACCAAAAGCCGAATGACTTCCAATGGTCAATGGAATTGTTTTGCTCACTTTTCCCTCGGCAGTATTTATCAGTTGGACCTTATTAGTAATTGTCAGAGAGTCGGTAGCAATTTCATGTGGAAGAGAATTGGCCACTACAAGTGTTTTTCCATCAGGTGTAATCGCTGAGGAAACAGGCTCACGAATAACTTTTATTCTTTTCTTCTCCTTTTTTGATACCAAATCTACCACAGAAACATCATTATCAAACATATTGCAAACATAAAGAGTTTTTCCATCTGGTGAGATATTTGGAGAACGGGCGCCATGGCCAACTCCTATTCTACCAGTAACTTTACCTAAACCAATATCCACCACAGCAACAAAGCCATCAGGCCATAACTCAGAAGAGCAGGTTGCGTAAAGCCTGGTATCATCAGGGGATACAGCGATACCTGTTACTTCGTTGGGGAGCTGAATCTTTTTTTCAACTTTCTTGCTTTCTACATCAATGATTGCAATCGACTTGGCAGTCTGCTCTGCAACAAAAAGCTTTTTCCGGTTATTAGAAGGAACCAGATCTGTAGGAGAACTGTATTTTGGCCATGCAGCAGTTTCAATATCTTTATTGAGAGCAAGTGTTTCAAAGATAAAATTAGGCGATACCACCGAATTTATATCGTAAGAATAGCCAATTGTGTATAGCAGAAAAATTAAAACAAAGATTGTGGTTCTTTTATCTTTTCTCATAAATCAGAACCCCTTTCCTGAGCCATTAACCAGGATTTTATCTCTGTAAATCCTCTTTCCATCTATTGACATATCGATCAGATAAACTCCCCCAGCCAACCCAGGTATAGCTGAACTCAAATTGATTGATTCAGAAATCTTACCCGCAACCACGTTTCTGGAAAACAATGTAGCCACTTTTTTTCCGGAAAGAGAGATCAACTCACAAGAAACCATAGATGGCAAATTCAGATTTAAATGTAATACAAAACGGTTATCGCCCCGCTGTTGTATAGACATCTGACTTGGAGACATTTTTCTTTTAAGGACCTTGATGGGCGGAGGATTATCCAGCTCCACATAGTATGCAAGAGCTCCAGCTTTGTCCATCACTTCGATTCTTTTTCCACTGTACTTCATTTTATTTATCAAAGAACCCTTTTGGAAAAAATCGTAATTATCACCGGAGCCGCTGTAGCTAATATCACCGCCAAACTGCTCTACCTTGAACTGATCTCTAACAGTAAATTTGGTTTTATCACCATCTTTTCCAAATGTAGTCACGAAACTGGTATCATCGTTGAAATCGTAAGAAACTTCTTTTTCCCGATTGCCGGATGAATTGTTTATGAGAACAGTTCTGCGCTTGAAAACACCATCACTCATATACACATTCCGTTCGGTGTTATTTCCCTTGTTATCATAAACAAATTCCACATACATCAAATGATTGCCTGAGGCATCATAAAAATCGGCTCGCTTGATCTTGTCGGATTCAGAGAATGCCATTGAAAAGAAGATCAATATGCCAACAAAGAGCGTCCTTTTTTTAACACTCCGTTTGCTAAATAGATTCATAAGAAACCCCACCTTTTCCTTCCATTAATATTTCTTATTATCTTGTACACACAGTTCAATTTACATAAGTATCTGTAATAAGACAGTATCCAATTCAGACACAACATCATCATCAATCATACTTATCATAAAAATGGAGGGTAATCAGCATCATCAGGAATGATAGCCACACCTTCCATTTCAATAAGCCATCCAGGTCTGCACACTGGGCCTTCTACCGGTATAACAGCCACATTTTCCGGGATCAGTTTAGCCAGCAGATCCTTAATTATTGGAAAGTGTTTAGTGTTACGTAAATAAATAATCATGTACTGCATATCTTTTAATGATGCGCCATGAGGAGACAAAAGAGCTTTAATGTTTTCAATTGTGCGCTCTGTTTGTTTTAAAATATCGCTGCTATATAAAATATTACCTTTATTATCGATACTTGCCGTTCCTGAAATGTATAGGTGAGATCGGTCGCCAAAACGTATCCTTGTTCCGCGTTCAAATGTAACTCCATACTGTATAGTGCTATTAAGATTCTGCAAAGCTTCCATTCTCACGATCTGCTCTTCCTGGATTTTTCCTATCGATAGTGAGTCGACAGAAACCAGGAATCCTGGATCGACTGCATTGCCTTCTATACCGGTGGATGCAATGTAACGGAAATCAGAAGTCAAACCGACAATATTAAACAGCTCTCGTCTGGCATTTACCATTCCAGTGTAATTATTGTCAACATCTTTAACATATATCCAGGTTCGGACTGTGTTGTCCCGCAGATTCATATTATGTTTTCTAAGATCAAGGCAAAGATCAGAGAAAATTCTTAAGGTTTGCATTGCAGAGTCAGGATAGATTTTGGTACAGGAGCCTGCGTTCCACAAAAAAGAATAATTTTCAATTTCAGTGAATATTTTTTTAGTGCTAAAAGAAGTCTTTTTAAAAAAAGAGCCATCGGAAGCTTTAATGTGATAAACCAGCATAGCCAGTTGTCCAGCAGCAACTGGGCTTTGTTCGATGCAGGAAACCGCCCCATTCTTAACCATACTGTAGAGTTCTGATTTTTCCAGACAGTTGTAATCGTTTACTATATCGCTTAAATAAAAACGGGTAAACTGTATTGTGGTTTCATCAAGGCCATTCTCCAAAAGCACTTCAGTATACCAGCCAGATAGCTCTTCCAATGCCTCTTTAAAAGAATGGCCCTCTGAAGATCTTAAAGTTAAGTAGTACTCACTATTCCCGGAGGATGTAGAAAATGTACTACATTTTACACCCCGTGCCAATTCATATACTGTTTGCATTTCTCACCCCCGTATTAACAGAAAACTGCTATAATAGCCATGCCACTTCGATCAAATTTAATCGAAGTGGCTGGCATTTTGAGTTTTAAACTATCTATCATTAACAATATTAACGTATTATTGAAAACTTACATGTATAGATCCCGGTTTCTTCCAAAAGCCGTGCTATATATACTCCTTTACTTAAAGAAACAGGTAATGGGATAGTCATGGAAGTTCCAGCATTAGACTTCTCAATCCTGATATTTGCCAATTGTCGTCCACGAAGATCACTGATTTTTAACACACCAGAAGAAGACGGAACAACCAGCAATTTACGCTGACAAACTGATAACCGCCTGTTTATTTTAACTGAACCAGCAGAGGCCGATTTTATGCTCTCTTTGATGGCATCTGGTTCCGGCAGAAGAACTCCACCTCTATCTCTAATTATATCTTCGATGTTTTTGGCTAAGACAGCTTCATGTTTATCACGCTGTTTTACAGCTTTATCGTAATCTAATGAATCTGAAGATTTAGTATATCCCTCGTTGTAAAGCCCCCAATGAGGAATACACAAATCAATCCAGGCATAAATCTTCTCCAGTTCCTCTTTGGTTAAATTGAAACCTTCTTTGGTTTTATGTTTGGGAAGGATGTCGGTGGTAAGCTTACTCACCAACGATCCGTATATTTTGGGCTGGATAGATTCATTATTGGAAAAGATTGGCAGCCATTTTATATAGTTTCCACTGCCAGCACTAAAAAGACTAGAGCCGCCCTTAGTAAGATTCGCATAGGACCTGGCGAATTTCTTTTTGCATTCCCTGTTCTGATCATCATCAATGATTTCCAGATTTCCGCGAAGATCTAGTTTCCCAGGACTGTGACAACTGACACATTTCGCATCCAGTATAGGTTGTATTATTTCCGGATAGCTGAATAATTTCCCTGTAATATCGTAAAATGGATCTAACTTCTGAATTGTGTCAGCTTGTGTTCTTTTGCTTGGATCAGGAATAGCTGAATTTTTATCTTCGTGACATCCCACACAATTAAATACTTCTCCGGGCATCAATGTTGACCAGCTTCTCATAGTCTGAATCATGCGGCCCTCTTCATCAATCAACTGAAAATAAAGAGGTTCCATCGCAGGTACCTCAAAAGCAGCAGAACCATCATCGTAAACCTTTGCCTCTCCCATTATCCGTTTGGCCTGCCAGGAGCCAGTATACGTAGAAATCGGTACAAAGACCATACCCGATGTTCCTTGATTTCCAAAATTAAAAGGATTGGCATCAGCAGAGGAATGGCGATATTCAAGCTTAACCACCCGAATTTTTTTAACAGTACCCTTCGTTACCCTACTAAGCGTTCTCCCACCAGATACATAAACATCCTCAATTTTAAAAACACCCGTTTTTTTGGAATAATCTACATCCGAGCGAATGGGTTTTATATCTCTGGGTTTAACTAAGAATGGCTGACTTACCGATTTTTTAGCATCCCAGGCTATCAGCTCTTTATGTCCGTCTGGAGCCATGGCATATAACTGCATTCTCCCCCTAGCCTCCGAAGTATAAGAGATAAAGAAACGCTCTTCATCCAAAGGCACGGGATAGGCATACTTAAATTCTACACCGCCGCTGTCATAAGGATCATGTTCTTTGGGAATCTGGGTTATTGGCCCTCCATTAGGAGAAATTGAAGTACCTGCAATTCCAGTCAGCGGCTGCAAACCATTTCTTCCTTTTTCAATATCAATTATCAATGGTTCGCCATAATAAGGAGCATGATGTCCGCTGGCAATAGCAATTGCTTTCTTGCACTTAGTGTAAGGAATTTCCTTCCCATGAATCACGGTGACTGGCCAGTTAGTCTGGTTTCCGTAAAATTCGGTCTGTTCAGTACCATCACTTTTCATTGTGAACAAACCCATTGATGTCATAAGGTTGCGATCATTGTATTCCCATCGGGTATACATGATCCTGCCATCGGATCTTAATTGAGGATAGAAATTGTGCACCTGATCGAAACCTATTCGACGAAGATACTTCCCTGATGTATCAACAGCGAAGATTGTGGACACCATATTCACCCAACAATCAATCAACTGAAAACACCTTGAAGAGTTAAACATTATCTCTCCATAGGGAGTATAACAGGGTTCATAATCGGAGAAGACCAGTCCTTCATCAGCAAATGTTACCTGTTTTGGTTCAGTGGAAGGGTTGGCCAGATGTTTTTCTATATCCAATTCGAAAATTTTATATCCACTTGGTTTGGAAGAGGAACTGGCAGAGGTTCTGGAAGCGTTTTTATACCAGGCAAATGCCACTTTCTTGGCATCCAGAGACACGCAGGGATCTCTGATAACTCCACTTGGATCTTCAATAAGAGCCTTAGGGCTGGGGTAATAATCTTTAAACTCCAGATAATAGATACCAGCACCAGGACTCCACTGAGCATCTCTATTCCACATACCAAAACCTTCCTGGCAGCCTACGATTATATCACCGATATTATGATGTTTGGCATAAACCAGCTTCTTTATATCCTCTTCGTAATCCTCCAGAAAAGCCACTCTCCGCCAATGACATGCAGTGAGGTATGTATTTTCATTAGCGCTTTTGGCTAGCTCGGATTTAACAAGCTCAGCATATTCATCTTTATCCATCTCCTTAAGTTTTTCTATAATATTGTTGATAGCGGTGGTATAATTTGAGCCGGATACCTTATCCTGCTCTTTCCAGGCATCAATGATTTCAGATGGAATGCTGGCCGGCTTGGTTTTATCGATTAAATCGGCGGCAGACAATAAACCTGGTAGAAACATCGTAATAGCTATTACAGAAATAAAAAATCCGGTTACCGGTGATCTGGCAGTAACAGGCCTGTTGATGAAAAACATACGTACCTCCTTCTGGAGATCTTTGGGTTGCACGATTAAAACCTTAAATCCGAGTGTTCTTCGGGTACTGTTTTCAAGTTAGTGATTAACGTGTCATCCATGTGTTTAAGAAAAAAGGTCGAAACTGTAGACCATTTTGTGTACATTTTCTCGACTTTAAACAAAAGCTCCCAATAAATCTTCCTCCGGCTTTTTCTCTTCGATCAAAATATTTTTCAGTTTTTCACAAATCCGGTATAAATTTTTATATTGACCTAAAAAGACTTTCCTGCACATTATCCCGCTTACGAAGCCGGTTAAAAAATCATTTACCCTTCAGACAGATTACTCTGAGACCATTGCTTATTCACATACACAGATTCAATACAGAGGCTCTCCAGAAGGACTACTATATATTTGTAGAATATTTCCAATGAATTATAACACATTTACCCGGCTTTATATAATATAAACACATCTTCTCACATTTTCTTTCTTTTTATTTCTGCATTGATGCCAGTTTTTTGAAAAGGGAGGCTTGTTCAGAGTTGATTTTTTCCGGAATATGGACTAGAACCCTTATAAGCAGATCTCCTTTTTGTCCCAAAGGAGTACTAAAACCCATCCCCGGAACCCGCAAAATGGTGCCAGTATCTGTGCCTTGAGGAATTTTTAAACGAATCTTTTTGCCTTCAGGAGTCTTTACTTCCCGTCTGCCCCCTAAAACCGCAGTGTATAGATCTACATGCAGATCAATAAGCACATCATTCTCCTTTTGTTCAAAGGGGGTCTTATCGCGTATGCGGATAGTTAAATAAAGATCACCTGGGGGACCTCCCAGAATTCCAGGCGAACCCTGGTTTGGAACACGCAGTACCTGGCCATCACGAATTCCGGGTGGAATCCGGATTTTTATCCTGCTATAGCCACCGGTGATGATCTGCTCGGTTCCGCTACGAGCCTGCTGTGCAGTGATACTCAATTCTACCCTGAAATCATTACCTTTTCTGGGATTAGCTCCTCTTCTGCTGGTAAAAGGGTTTCCAAAAAGGCTCTCGAAGAAATCGGAGAACCCTCCCATTCTAGTGAAAATTTCTTCTGCATCGGTGGTAAAACTATAAGAATCTTCCCCTCTGAAAATATTGGCATTTCGGGCAAACCAGTCATCGTAGGTTTCCCCTTCAGTGCGGGTCCAGTTCTCACCCAACTGATCGTACCGCCTTCTTTTCTCAGGATCTCCCAACACCTCGTGTGCCTCAGTTATTTCCTTAAACCTGGCTTCAGCTTCTTTATTTCCAGGATTTTTGTCGGGATGATACTTAACAGCCAGTTTGCGGAAAGCTTTTTTAATCTCGTCCTGGGTGGCATCACGATTCACTCCCAATACCTTATAATAATCCTTAAACTCCATTTTTTCCTTTTTAAGTGAGAAGAGTTTTTTC
>Ga0116234_1080564_pt1 | contig 13402 bp, 9 predicted proteins | sample BioSIPRNA_4_FD_89016 | JGI IMG/M metagenome (GOLD analysis project Ga0116234, IMG submission 89016) | Anaerobic biogas reactor microbial communites from Washington, USA - Biogas_R2_A SIP RNA (Metagenome Metatranscriptome) | ecosystem: Engineered > Bioreactor > Anaerobic > Unclassified | place... | reverse complement strand
TATTTACTGTGGGGAATAAGAAAAAATTATTAGAAAGGTTTTTATATGTTTTCTTTTTCAATGGTTTCACAGAAAAATAGCTTATGTTTAGAATCTCTGTGGGAGCTTGGCATTTACTATTATGAAATTGATGTTGAACAAACAATTTCTCTTTCTTTACCTTTTACTATATCCAATGTTTGCATGAAGTATGATTCTACTCAAAAAATGAATTGTCTCTCCTCAGAAAATAATGAAGAACGAGAAGCAGCAATCTCAGAAGCTATGGAAACAGCGACAAAAGCAATTTCTGTTCGATCTCCTTTTGTGGTGATTCGACCAGAACAATTATTGCTTCCTAGCACCACAAGTCCTTCTGAGGAAGATCGGATAGAACGGAAACAAGTAGGTGATATGAGACTGGAAGGATATTGTAGGGCTCTATTTACTTTATCTAAAAGTTTTCCAGAAATTACATTTTGTATTTTACCTGCCTCTTCTTGGAATGAATTTCCTTATATTCCTGAACTCCGATTGATTTTATCTGATCTAGCAAATGAAAAAATTGCATATTGGCATAACACTGCGTCTGCATGTTTATTAGAAAAAGAACAAATTTGTGAACAAGGGGAATGGATTGATGTTTTTGCTAACAATGTTGTTGGCATTCATTGGGAAGATTTAGCCAATGATTCGGGCATATATGCAAATGTGTTTACAGAACGTTCAATTTCGCACCTCCGTTCTCTATTGCCAAAAAATATTGTGGAAGTGATTCGTCTCCGTCCCAATTGTGAACTTTTTGAAGTGTCTTGGACAATAGATTTATTACATAAATAAAGTAGAAAGGGTTTATGTACTATGGATTCTTTTGTTCCAACAGAAGATGCAAAACTTGGCATAATAAATCTTCCTAAAGGAACTCAAATTGGCGGATATACTATTATTCAAGAAATCAGTCGAGGTGGGATGGGAATAGTGTACCTTGCAGAAGATCCACAATTAAAACGACATGTTGCTTTAAAAATGATTATTATGCAAGCAACAGAAGGGCAGGAAAGGTCGCTAAAACGTTTTTTTCGTGAATCAGCCATTTGTGGAAAAATGAATCATCCCAATATTATGAAAGTTTACAATGCAGGCACGTATAAAGGAAATCCATATTTAGTGATGGAATATATTGAAGGTGAACCTTTACTAGAGTATGTAAAAAAACAGCCAGAAAATGATTGGAATTGTTTTGCCAATATTATGTTAGAAATTGTTCGAGCTTTGCAATATGCTCATAGTAAGAAAATTGTCCATCGTGATTTAAAGCCAGATAATATTTTAATTCGTCCCAATGGTCAGCCCGTTGTTTTAGATTTCGGGCTTGCTCGTATTGAAAATGATATATCTTGGCAATTGACTCGCACAGGAGAAATTATGGGGTCCATATATATGGCTCCTGAACAAGCAGCGGGGGAAGCCAAGTACGCAGATAATCGTGCTGATATTTATAGTATGGGTGCAATTTTTTATGTTATGTTAACAAAACAGCCGCCCTTTTCTAGTGATCAAACTATGAAATTATTGCGTCAAATTCAACATATATATCCACCGAATCCTTGTACTATTAATGAATCTATTCCACGTGTCTTAGAAGAAATTGTCTTGCGCTCCATGGAAAAAAAGCCAGAACATCGCTTTCAAACTGCTAATGAAATGGAAAAATTGTTGCAAAATTTTTTCAAAGGAAAGACAAAAGTTTCGTTGCGATACCAACAAACTTTATGGTTGCGACAACATAAGCAATGTATCCAAAAAACAGGGATGATTACGGCTTTTTTAAGTATTTTAGCTATCTTATTTTCTTTTTATTTTTTCAGCACAAAGAAGTCTTCTAAAATTTCTTTTGATGATAATGTCCATTTTATATTATCATTGGAAAAAAATTATGAAAAGGGATTGCAAGAATGGAATGAAACGATGATTCCTGCATGGAAAAGTCGTTTTCAACATTGGTTAGGAAATTTTTGGAGTGAACTAGGCACAGTATATGATCAGCAAGGAGATGATTCGAAAAATATAGATAAACAGGAAAAGATGTATAATAAAGCCATTATGTATTTTTCAAATATTGGCAAAATTTTTCCTAGAAAAGTAGATAATTATCAAAAATGGAATAATACATATAGAAAACTTTATCAATTATATCCTAAAAAGTATATTGACAATTATCATGATATACTTTCTAAATATATTGAATTGCAAAAATGGGATTATAATTTATATATTGAACGATTTCATGTTTGTATTCAAAAAGAAAAGTATGAAGATGCAAAACAAGATATCTTAAAAGCAATTCAATTAGATCCTGCAAAACCTGATGCATATATATTGTATCTTGAATATTTATTAGATCGTGGAACTTTAGATATCTATCAAGAACTCATTGCTTGTATTAAATGGTTTTATAGAAGGAGAACTTCTGTAAGTATTCCAGATTTATTGCACCATAAAGATTTTTGTTATCAATTTATAAAAAAGGAATATGATCAATATTTTGTTATGGATGAAAATCAATACGAATGGGATGAAAAAAAATGTGAACAATTTTTAATATCCTATAGCACTCAATTTTCTTCTATTCCTCAAGAAATATGGAAAAGGATGTTTATCCCTTTTGCTAAATATGAAAATTTTTTCCCAGTCTTTGATAAATATAGAAAAACAGCGTTTTTAGAAAAAGACAAAGAAAAATATGACTTACTTTTCCAATGGTATATTGATGCACAAATTCCACAATATCTTTTAGATTTAGCAAGTTATTTTACTGGTGCAGATAATGACGTTCTTTTAAAAATCAATCGAAATTTAGAAGTGACATTAACTTGTTTAGAAAGAATTTTAAAAGATGAGAGGCAAGAATTAAAGTTTCGTTTTTTTTCAGCATGTGCTCTTGTAGCCTTGAGAAATCCCCAAGCAGATAATATTTTAAGAACAATTGCAAATGAAAAAAAAGGTATTCCTTCTGTCTTGGCTACTTTAGCATACAGTCAAAGTTACCCTTTAATACCTTTACAATGGACGTCAGCAGATTGGCTATCTTTACAAAATTATGTACATAATCCATATATTAAGGTCATATGGATACAATATTTGCCAGAAAAACAAATACAATGTATAGCACCATTATTAGATGATACGCATCCTATAATTCAACTTTGGGCAGCAAGGCGAGTGTTGTTGTCAGAGTATGATACATTTTCTATTACGTGCATAGAGAAAGCAAGAAATATTGTAGTTGATAATTTACAAAATATACATCAACTTGATTTCTGTAGATTCTGTATAGATATTTGTTATCGATTATGGGAACAAAATTATGACTTAATCATCCATATGATAAGAAAAAAATTTTCTCCAACAGATCGGGATTATGCTAAATATATACAAAATTATAATATTTTAGAAGAATCTTTACCAAAAATTGCATGTTTTCTTACTTCACCAGATGAAAATTTACAATGCCATGCTGTTCATTTATTGATGTATCTCACATCATATAGATGGCGAAAATATAGTATGGAGACACTCGATGTTGCAAACAACTATGAAGAACATCGTCACAAACCAAAATATAAATTTTTAAATACTTTTATACAGAGTCCGTATAAAGATAAGATTATATCTTTAATATCTTATCTTACAGAACCTCAAAAGCATGCATCCACGAATAAAGTGGCTAATATATTACATTCTTTTCTAAATATTGCAGGAAATTTATATACTCAAATAGATAAAGAAGTCTCGCAATCTATGAATGATAGTGTAGCAAAAATAAAAACAAAAATGATGCTATTAACTGTTTTGTCTGAACATAATCAATATGATATTGTTATACCTATATTAAGTAGTGAAAAAACAAGTATGCTAGAACAAATATCTATTTTTAGCTCCTTAAGATTAGATAAAAAACATATATTTGATAGAAGTTTCAATCTTATCGCAAAATTAGAACAAATAGAATCGCCTATTATCAAAACATTATTGTGTCATTGCATGATGCTTTTACCACCTCCCAGTGATCAGTTGTTCTTTAGAAAATATTTAACTTATAAAGATTATCATATGCAAGTTGGATGTTTAAGTGGAATAGCTAAAAAATCTTATAAATCTTTTTTAGAGATAGTTAAGAAAAAGATGCTCACAGAACGAGACATGTTGCAAGAGTGGGCTACTTATGCATACGTTACTATACTAGGAAAAAATTATTTTCATAGATTGCCAAATATAAAAACGTATGTATCAGAATCAGAAAAGAAAGGTGCACTATACGCCTATATTTATATGATTCATTCTAATATTGAAAAATTAGAAAGAAAGATGGACTATACCAATGACAAAAAAACAGGCGATGAAGAAAATTTTATAAATTTTATAGATGGAGACTTAGATTGGGATTTAATGTATTATTATTCTAATTTTATAAAAAAAATGATCCTTCATTTTCAAACAAAACCATATAAAAAAACTTCCAATGCATCTTTTTTAGAAGAACAGAGTTTAGAGGGATATTTGACTTGTTATAAAGCAGCCTTGCAATTACATTCCGAATTGCCCAATTTTTTTGCTCACAATCTCAATATATTATTAGAGCAAGGTTTGCTTTATTTTGTACTATCAGATAAACTTCAAAAAGAAAATCCTACATTATCTAAAAAATTTTTAAACCAAGGTTTTGAGAATATAAGAAAATGTTACGTTCAAGAACCTAATGATGCTTTAGTTCATAAATATTTGTGTTATGCTTATATGAAAACAAATCAATTTAAAGAAGCAGAACAAGAACTACAAAAATGTTTACATAAGAATCCTTGGGAATTAGAATTTTGGCAATGGTATAGTAGAATTGTTGATAAAGATAAAAAAGAAGAGGTAGAAACATATTATCAATATCTGTGTCAAAAAGAAAAATTATATCAGAAAGAAGAATTGACAAAATATTCGATACGAGATTTAATACAAACAAAAGATCTATATATTCAATGGCTATTTGATAATTTTTAAACAAAACAAAAAAAAGAGTGTCTAACAAACTATTAGACACTCATATCATTGATATTAATAATATGTTCTATATTATTGATAGTATATCCATTTTAAAAATGGATAGATACTTAATATAAAATAAGAGATTCTAAATTTTTATTGAATTTTATATAGATTCTGAATTAGGAACTGTTTCTTTCTCATCATTTTGAAATAGACATACAATAGGGGATGCATATGCATAGGATGTAAAAGCAATCATTATAATTGTAACCAATAAATTTAGTTTAAAACCTATCATTACTATTAAAAATAATAAGATCGACAAGATATATACAGGACGTTTATTTTTTAAAAGTTGAATTCCCATATGAATATAAGGTATGTTACTCACCATTAAAACACTGAGTAAAATAGCATTCATTGCTACAATCACTTGGTAGTAATGCATAGGTAAATATTGAGTTAAAAATTGACTGCAAAGAATAAGAGAAGCGAGAACACCAGCTGCTGCTGGAGTGGCTAATCCTTTAAAATAAAGGTGGGAAGATTCATCTTGTTCTGTTTCCACATTAAAGCGTGCCAATCGACAAGCAGCACAAAGAACAAAAGGAAGACAAAGCAACCAACCAACAAATGGACTGAAGCAACTTGAATTTTGAACAATAAAAGATTGTGTTAAAAATGCAGGAGCCACACCAAATGTGACCATATCTGACAAAGAATCTAATTGTTCTCCAAAATCGCTACAACCTTTAGTCAAGCGAGCTACTTTCCCATCTAGCATATCACAAATCATGCCTAAAAATATAAACCATGCAGCTGGAATCAGATATCCATCAGAAATATATGCAATAGCAAGAAAACCACATAGTAAATTTCCTAATGTAATGATAGAAGGAAGCATTTTTAACAATTTCATAATATATGTCCTTATTTTATGTTATTAATAAATTTTATTTTAATATAATATTTATCATAAAATTTATACTAATCTGTATAGTATATAAATTAAATTTAAATTAATTATTAATTAGCAAAAATTATACCAATCTTTATAATAAGAATTACATACTGCAAAAATCGTACCAATTTTAATAATATAAATTATTTATTGCAAAATTCATACCAAAGCTTTATAATATGAATTATTTTTTTTTTAATATACTGTACAATTGCATGTGTTGTAATTTTTTTTTACAAAAAATGCAAGTTTTATTTTCAAAGTGCAAGAAAAAAATGGCACGGAGGTAAAAAATGGATTTGATCATAAAGAACGGTACAATTGTAACTGCGTCCGATATGTATATTGCTGATCTTGGTGTCCAAGATGGTGTTATTGTGCAAATTGCACGATGTATCTCGGAAAACGGTGCTAAAATAGTCGATGCTTCTGATTGCTTTGTATTTCCAGGCATGGTAGATGCACACGTCCATTTTTCCTTACCTGTAGCGAATACTGTTACTAGTGATGACTTTACGAATGGGACAAAAGCTGCTGCATGTGGCGGAATCACAACGATCCTAGATTTTGTTACGCCAGCTCCTCAAGATAGTCTGATGGAAGCCATCAAAGCTCGACGAAAAGAGGCTGATGGCAATGTTTGTATAGATTATGGTCTACATGCTGGCATTACAAATTGGTCTTCCATGAAACATGAAATTGATGCTGCATTTGAAGCTGGCATATGTAGTTTCAAAATGTTCATGACATACAAAGAACGTGGGCTGATGTCAGATGATCAAGCTTTATTTGAAGCTTTAGAAGTCATGAAGAAAAAACATGGTATGATTTCTGTTCATGCAGAATCTTCCCCTGTTTTAGATGTTTTGGCTAAGCGTTACGAAGCAGAATACTCTAAACATGGCATACATGGTCTTTCTTTATGTCGCCCTGATATCATTGAGGTTGAGGCAGTGGAAAGAGCCATTCGATGGGCTGAATTGAGTGGTGGTCGTTTATATATTGTGCACCTTTCCACAGCAGAAGGGAGAAAAATCGTGCGAGAAGCACGAGAACGAGGCGTAGATGTTTTTGCAGAAACTTGTCCGCAATACTTATTTCTAGATGATACAGTATTTGACAAACAAGATGGTCATTTATACAGTTCTTGTCCTCAAATTAAAAGTAAAGCCAACCAAGAAGGACTATGGAAAGGAATTTATAATCGTGATATATCTGTTGTGGCCACAGACCATTGTGGGTTTACAAAAGCACAAAAAAATATGTGGGGAGGCAATTTTACAAAACTTCCGTTTGGCGTTCCGAGCATTGAGACAGTGCTTTCATTGATGTATACAGAAGGTGTTTTAAAAAGAGGGATATCTCTACATCATCTTGTGCAACTGATGTCCTACAATCCTGCTCGTATTTATGGGATGTATCCACATAAAGGAACCATTGCGATTGGTAGCGATGCAGACATTGTAATCTTTGACCCTAACTACCAAGGTAAAATAGATTGTACACAATTACAAACAAATTGCGATTGGTCTCCTTATCAAAATATGAAATACCAAGGCATTGCCAAAATGACTATTAGCCGTGGAAAAATACTTGCAGAATATGGAAAATACATAGGAGAAGAAAAAAAAGGAAAATATCTATATCGACCAGCTAGTTTTAGCTAGTTTAGAAATTTAAAAAATATGTTCTATAGAACATAAACATCTATTCTTTCCATTAGGGTAACATATGAAGTCTACTCATTTTTTACAAAAATTTGTCCGAATTAGTTTGACATTTCTTGCCATAGGAGCGGGAGCTTATTTCTATATCCATAAAGAAATACCAAAATCTCCTCAAAATGAAGCATGGGAAAAATTTTCTGCACAATTAGAAAAAATACAAATCATGCAACAAACCCATGTTCCTACACAAGACATGAAAATAGACGAAGAAATAAAAAAGCTCTTGGATAAAAGCAACAAACTTCATGAAATGGTATTATGGAAACTGGAAGAAGTCGAAGACACACAAAAACGATTGCAAAGAGACATTGCTTCTTTAAAGGAAGCTTCTGCCCTTTTAGTAGATATTCAAAGTGGGAATGAGTCTCTAGAAATTCAAATACAAATTTTGCGAACAAAACAAGAAAATTTACAAAAAGAAATTACCAATTTACGATCCATCTTAGAAAATAAATCAAGTTTACCTATAATAGAAACTAAAAAAGAGGAATCCATTTCACAAAAACTAATTTCCCCTACGCATACAATAGTAGTACCATCAACATCAACAACGCCATTATCAATATCACCGATATTAGACATGAGTGTAGACGATAGATCCTTTCAATCTTTAGTTGTATTAGATTCTCAAATAGAAAAAGTCCATATACAAGGCGAGTTAACGTCAAAAACAAAAGAACATATTTGGTGTTTTGAAAATCGCACAAAAGAAATATTGCAATTGACCATGGATGAATCTGTTCAATTTATGGGGAAAACAAAAATTCAAGAACCTTATCAAAAAATTGATGAACAACTTTTGAAATCTTCTCCCATCTATATAAAAATATACTCAGAAAATACACATATGCCTATTTTATATAATTTTATGGTGCAAGCTGGTGTTTCTCAGCAAAATGAAACTTTTATTCAAGCATTCAATGAAAATTGAATGTAAACTCAGGACAAAAGTTTTATATAGCACAATAAAAATTGTAAGAATTAGTATGAAAGTTGTATATAGCACAGTAAGAGTTTTAAGAATCAATATGAAAGTTGTATATAGAACAATAAGATTTTTCAGAATCGAGCACAATAAGATTTTTCAGAATCAGTATGAATGTTGTATATAGAATAATGAAATTTTAAGAATCTATGTAAATGAGCGATAAAGTATCTTAACTTTATCGCTCATTTTATTTAGACCAAAATGACATTTATATTTCTAAATATTTAAAAAACTTTTTTCTTGCATATATTGTAATGCTTGTTCTTTAGAGCATTGTTTTTGGTACATGATAATAGCAACTTTTGCATTGTTTGCTTCTAGTAAAAGTTGATGGGCTGTTTCTTTAGAGCAACCTGTGATTTGAGAAATGATATTTGTGGCACGTACAATGAGTTTTTCTGAATTGGGTTTGAGGTCTACCATCCAATTACCATATACTTTTCCTAAAGCAATCATGCTCGTTGTGGTAATCATGTTGAGTGTCATTTTGGCAGCAGTTGCTGCTTTGAGTCGTGTAGAACCTGTGAGAATTTCTGATCCTGTTTGTGGTTGGATCAAAAAATCCATGAAATTTTCTTTAGGTGTGCTTGCACATAGAAGAACTGTGGCTGCGTTTTTTTGTTTTGCATATTCTAAGAATCCTAAAACATAAGGAGTTCGACCGCTTGCAGAAATGCCAATGGCCATATCATTTTCACAAATATGTTTTTCTTTTGCAGCCTCGATTCCTTTTTCTCTATTATCTTCTGCACCTTCTACTGCATGGAAAACAGATTCGGGTGCACCTGCCATGATTCCTTGGATTAATTCAGGAGGTGTGGAAAAAGTAGGAGGACATTCTGCAGCTTCCATAATGGCAAGTCGACCGCTAGTTCCAGCACCGCATAAATATAATTTTCCTCCTTTTTTAAATTTTTGGATCAGAGTTTCAATCACTTTTGTAATGATTGGTATTTGTTCTTGAACAGCCAATGCTACTTTTTGATCTTCTTTGTTCATTGCCATTAATATTTCTGGAATGCTCCACTGGTCCATATTTTTTGTTTCTGGCAGTTGTTGTTCTGTGATTAAGTGACTTAAATCTAGCATAAAATTCCTTTTTTTTATTACGATACACAACTCTATATTATTACGATGTCTACTCTCTGTATTGTTACGATACATGACTCTCTATATTGTTACGATGCATAACTCTATATTATTATTACGATGCACGACTATATTATTACGATGCGTTACTATTCAGTAAATCGCGGATAGTGTTGTTGGCTCGGTGTCGAATAAGCTGTTCTGGGTCTTTGAGTGCTCTATTTAATATATGTAGTGTAGCTTTTGTACCTAATTGATCTTTTGCATAAATCAGAACTTGCAAAGCAGCAAATCGAACGAGCGGTGCTTTATCATCCATAGCAGTTTTGATCATGATTAAAGCTTCTTCTGCTTGAAGAATTTTTCCAAGAGCAATCACAGTTTGTTCTCGAATACTAATATCGTTGTCTTGCATGGCTTTTCGCAATGCTGGGATAGTTTGACTTGTTCCCATGTCCATAAGAAAACGTGATGCCATTTTTCGAACTACAGCATTGTCATTGGACAAAGCTAGGGCAAGTGAATCTGCTGCAACAGAACCGAGTTTTGCCATAGATTCTACTGCTTCTTTTCGTATTTCCCAACTAGGATCTGTAAGGAGTTTATTTAAGTGTTCTAAAGTTTCTGGCATTTGTAATTTTCCTAAGGCACGTGTAACTTCCAAACGTACAGAGGCATGTTTATCTTGGATTCCAGGAATAAGAGCTTGTATAGCGTCTGACGTTCCGATTTCTCCCAATGCTTCTGCTACAAGTTTACGAACTCTCCAAGAAGGATCTTCCAAAGCTTCTGCTAAAGCAGCAATAGCTTCCTTAGACCGCCATTTTTTCAAAACTTCGCAAGCACTGCAACGAACTTTTTCATCAGGATAATGTAAAGCTACCACTAAAGCTGGGAGAGCATATTCATCCATTTCCCGAAGTAAGCTAGGAAGTTCTGCATAGCGAGGGTTTTCTTTTGTGTGTAGGGCGTGGATAAGAGCAATCACAACAGGTTTGCCCATTTTTTTTAATGCATCCGCAATATTTTTTTTACCTATTTCATCTTGGTCTACGTAGGCATCAATGAGCGTATGTATGATTGTAAAAACATTGTTTTCTTGGATTCCTTGAAATAGGCGAGACCAAAGTGCTGTTTGTTGTTGAATTTTTTGTATTTTTTCTTTTGTATTACTAGGTAAGTTATATACTGGAATATCTTGTATTTGTTTTTGTAAATGTGGTAGAGATGTCTGAATAAATTCTAAGACTGTAGAATCTGTGGGCATATTAGAAACAGAAAGTTCTTCAATATTTTTTCCTTGAAATAAATGAATTAAGCGTTGGATATTTTTTAGGTCTAATTTTTCTAATAATTCCATGGCTGGTACTTTATCGTTTTGTTGTTTCATAGTTTTATATAAAGTAGCAGGCGAAATCGTTCCATCAGGAGATTGGGATTGCAATAATGCTATTATTTTTTCATAAAATTTTTTTAAAAGATCTTCAGACATAATAAAATCATTTCTCAATATAATGGTTTGTGATATAATATATTTTTATGGATACATTTTTTAGAAAGGTTTTTTGTATGGTTGTTTCCAAAAAGTTGTATTTTGCTTGTGTAGCTGCTGGTTTGTTTCAAGGTTTTTGTTTTGGTTTTGTACAACTTATTGTATTTCTACTTCATAAATTAATTGGTTCCATTGCATTTGTATCATATCCACTTCATTTTTTAAATGGATTTATCATTGCCTCCTCTTTTTATTTTATTCTCACTCGTTTATTACGAGATTTATTTCTCAAAAAGCCACATGCTTTGTGCCATGGTGTGTTTTTATTTTTGATTGTGTTATTTACTTTTTTGTTTTGGTTTATTTTAATATAAAAACAAGTAAATTTTACTTGTTTTTTTATATAAAATAAGAAAGTTTGATACTTGTAAAAATTTCTTAGTTGTTCGTATAAAAAAGTATTTTTGTTTATATTAATACAAAAACAAGTAAATTTTACTTGTTCGTATTTTTTATATCAAACTGAAAGAGTGTCTGCAACTTTTAAAAAAGTTCCTGTTGTTGAGGAAGATTTTCATGTAGACCTAGAATTTGAAAGGCAAGTGGTGAAATTTTTCTTCCTCGAGGTGTTTTTTGTATGTATCCTTCTTGGATAAGAAAAGGTTCGTAGACAGATTCAATAGTATCTTCTTCTTCTCCCACTGCAACAGCAATTGTTTTGAGACCAACGGGACCGCCACCATGATCCACGAGGATTTGCAGAATTTTTCTATCTGTATGATCTAGACCGTATTGATCTACTCCCATCATTTCCAAGCCTTGATATGCAATGTCTGTGTCTAAGATTCCATTACCATATACTTGTGCCACGTCTCGAATTCTACGGAGAAGACGGTTGGCAATTCTCGGTGTTCCACGACTTCGAGAGGCAATGAGATAAGCTGCTTCTTCTGTTGTTTGGATGTCTAAAATTTTGCTACTACGTTGTATAATCTGAAGAAGGTCTTGAGTAGGGTAAAGCATAAGTTTTTCATGGATGAGGAATCTAGCTCGAAAAGGAGCAGTGAGTAGGCCTTCCCTTGTGGTAGCACCAATGAGTGTAAATGGTTTGAGTTTTAGGTTGATCGTTCTTGCACTTGGTCCTTGGTCTAATATGATGTCTATGGAATAGTCTTCCATCGCAGAATATAAATATTCTTCTACAATAGGTTGTAGTCTGTGAATTTCATCAATAAATAAGATGTCACCTGTTTGTAGGTTTGTAAGTATGCCAGCAAGGTCGCCTGCAATTTTTAGGGCTGGTCCTGATGTTATTTTAATACTAACATTCATTTCATTTGCAATGAGTTTTGCTAGTGTTGTTTTCCCTAGTCCTGGAGGACCTGATAGGAGTAAGTGATCTAAGGTGTCTTTTCGTTGATTTGCTGCTTGTATATATGTTTTTAAATTGGAGACAGTGCGTGTTTGACCTACAAATTCTTTAAATGTTTGGGGACGTAGGCTTGCTTCAACTTTTTCATCTTCTTGAATTTCGATAGTAGCCATGTCTCTTTTGATTTGTTTTTCTCGCATGTTATTTGCTTTCGCACATGTTATTTTTTTTAATTTGTTAATGAAATGTTATTTTTTAGATCTTGTATTAATTGTGTTAATGGAATTCTACTTTCTAAGTTTATTGGAGGAGATGTTGTATTTTCTAAACAATATTTATAGTATCTATAGTGAAATGTATATAATATTTGATTCACTTTGTCTATGTTCAATGTATTTTGGGAGTGAAAATCAGGGGTTGTGAGTGTAGTGAAGTTTTTTTCGCAAAAGGTTACTTGTTGTGTGGTGCTGTTTTCATCTTCTTGAAATGTAATAGGAAGTCCATGTGTTCGGCAGATAATGGGACGATATGTATATATCTGGCATTCGTTATTTTTTAAAAAGGTGCAGGATTGATCTGAAGGTTCTATGTTTTGTACGTTGTCTTGTTGCATGTTATAGAGGATAGAGTAATATTCTATGGGCCAGACTGTTAAATTTGTACAACAGCTTGCACAACCTTTTTTGCAAATAATATGGATTCCATGTATTTCTGTTAAGTGTTTGGCAATGGTATCTATATCGTCTTTAAATTCGTT
>Ga0116234_1206296_pt1 | contig 13424 bp, 13 predicted proteins | sample BioSIPRNA_4_FD_89016 | JGI IMG/M metagenome (GOLD analysis project Ga0116234, IMG submission 89016) | Anaerobic biogas reactor microbial communites from Washington, USA - Biogas_R2_A SIP RNA (Metagenome Metatranscriptome) | ecosystem: Engineered > Bioreactor > Anaerobic > Unclassified | place... | reverse complement strand
GGACAGGGGAAGCTTTATCGTAGGATACGGAGACCGACAGCAGGACCTCATGAACATCGCGGTGAATGCACGGCACAAATATGGGGGGGGGAAGAGCGGCAGAGATTGTAGAGCAGTCGAGGCAGATTAACAGGGAATCACTCACGCTCACGCTGACCTCTTGGAAAAACCCACTATATAGGGTAGACTAAGATGTTTCGTCATGATCGATCTCAAAATCCGTGACTACCGTGACTTTGTCCTTTACTATACAGGGGAAAACGTTGATCTGCCGGCTCTGGTCAACAAGTTCCTTCGGACACCAATCGAGAAACAGAAGGGAAGAAACGGCATCAAGATATTCAACACCGGCGATGTGCGGCTGGTCTGCAGAAAGTATGTGCACGGCGGACTCCTGCGGGCGATCACGGGGGATGTCTTCCTGACAGGAAAGAGGGCGATCAACGAATTGGAGATCCTTCTCTACCTGCAGGGCAAGGGTTTCCCCGTTGTTCACCCCTTTGGGGTCCTGGTCCATGGAGGGCCCTTGACGAAACAACTCCACATCCTCACGGTCTACGCAGAAAACACCACCGATCTTGTTGATGCGCTGAGAATATCCCCCGCCAGGGAAAGGCTGCGACTGGTACGAAAACTTGCCAAGTTTTTTTGGGCCCTTGAGATGTTGTCCATCTATCACCCCGATCTTCATCTGAGTAATGTACTCGTAACCAGGAACCGGGGTCTTTTGTTTCTCGATTTTGACAAAGCTCACAGAAAAACAGTCACCCAAAAGGATATGGAGAATATGTTCTGGAGGCTCAACAGGTTTGCCGAAAAATGCGAGATGAGCGGTCGTCTCAGAGTCACCCCGAGGGACAAGGAGCTGTTCCTAAGGACCTATGCAAGGCTCTCCGGGCATGATTTTCGTCCCCTTATGGCAAGCAAGCTGGAACGGAAAAGACTGACGTCGAGAATCGGCTGGTTTATCGAATCAATACTCTATGGGGGCGTTAAGTAATCGCAGATAGTCATTAGAGTATGCTGCAGGTTATCCCTTCCTTCCCCATCTCCTATGGAGCCAGAACCACTCATCAGGATGCTCCACAATAATGGACTCAAGGAATGCATTGATTTTTCGTGTGTTTTTTCGGATTAGCTCCTCGATATCACCCTTTCGCTCCATCTCAATGGGCGCCGAGCACACGATCCTGTATCTGAGAAAACCCTCTCTGATATAATAGAACGGCACAACCGGGGTGCCGGTCTTCATACCGATCGTAGCAATGCCCTTGTTTGTGGGCACCGATTCCCCAAAGAACTCCACATATACCCCCCGGGAACGCTTTTCCCGCTGATCGCCGAGGATTGCAATGATTTTGTTCTCCTTAAGATACCTCATAACATCTCTACCGGTATTTTCGTTGGGAATAACCACAAGTCCCGCAGACGCCCGCAGGTTGTTCATGAATGTATTGATAAGCTTGTGCCGTTTCAGGGGGCGGGCAAGGACAACGATAGGGTTCTTGAGGAACCATGATGCAACACCCATAATCTCCCAGTTTGCGTAATGGAAAACAAGGGCCAGCATCCCCTTCTTCAGCTTCAGCGCCTCCGTCACATGTTCGGCGCTCTCAACCTTGAATCTCTCTGCGTACTCATCTCTGGGGACATAGGGCAGAAGCAACGATTCAACAAGGTTGATCCCCAGCTTTTCAAAACACCTTCGTGCAAGGTCAACTGCTTCGTTCTCGCTGTAATGCCTGAACGCCCTTCTGATGTTGGATACGGCAATTTTCCTGCGTTTTGCAAGGAGGCAAAAGGCGGTCCTCCCCAGGAACACCCCTGTTCCACGTTGGCCTCTTTCCGGTAATACACGAAGAGACTGCTGAAAGGACTTGATAAGAAAGATTAAAAAAAGATCTACAAGCACATGAAGCTACTTGGCCTTGATAGGCAGGGCTTCATCGATCAGCATGACCGGTATGTCATCCTTTATGGGGTACATAAGCTTACAGGCATCGCAAATGAGCCCATCTTTTGCCTCGTTTAACCGTATGTCACCCTTGCACTTCGGGCAGCAGAGTATGTCAAGCAGCTCTTTACTGATGGACATACTACCTCCTTTCAAGCATTCTTGTCCTGATTATCCCTGTTCATCGCCGGTTCAAGGATATCGCCAAGGGTGGAGAAGGCAGACTCCTGCTGAGGCAAGGATTCTGATACAGGCGCGTCTTCCGATCTTTTTAAGGCCTTGACGCTCAGGCCGATCCTCTTATCTTTCTCGTCAATATTGAGGATTACAACCCGCACAAGGTCATCGACTTTATAGACATCCGCCGGGTTCCTGCCCTGGAGATCTTCCATCTCTGAAAGATGAATCAGACCCTCGATGCCCTCCTCTATCTCCACGAAGGCACCAAAATCGGTTATGCTCGTGACGTACCCCTCGACAACATCCTTTACGCGGTGCCTCTCCGACAGCCCTTTCCAGGGATCTTCCTTCAGCCTCTTGAGGCTCAGGGAAAATTTCTTCTGTTCCTTGTCGATGTTGAGAACGAGGGCTTCAACGAATGTCCCTTTTTTATACATCTCCGAGACGGCTTTCTTTCTTCTGGACCAGGAAATTTCGGACATGTGGATCAGTCCGTCGATTCCATTCCCAATCCCAACAAAAAGACCGAAGTCGGTCAGGTTTTTAACTTTACCTTTCAGGATTGATCCGGGGGGATACTGCTCCTCCAGCTCATCCCAGGGATCCTGCAATAGCTGCTTCATTCCGAGAGAAATCCGTTTCCTTTCCTGGTCGATATTAAGGATCACAAGGTCGATCCAATCACCTTTGTTAACCATCTTGTGGGGATTTTTGAGACGCCTGTCCCAGCTCATCTCCGTAACGTGAAGCAATCCCTCAACACCCTGCTCAAGCTCCACGAATACCCCGTAATCAACAATACCCACAACTTTGCCTCTCACTTTTGACTGCACGGGATATTTCTCTTCGATCTTCAGCCATGGATCCGCCTTCAACTGCTTCATACTGACGGATACCCTCTCTTTTTCCTGATCGATTTCAGCGATCTTTACCTTGACTTCATCGCCTATCCGCAGGTATTCCTTCGGGTGGGTGATCCTTCCCCATGTAATCTCGTTCAGATAGAGAAAGCCATCAACCCCGCCAAGGTCGACAAAGGCCCCGTAGTCCGTAATGTTCCTGACAAAACCGTACATCACCTGGTCCTTTTTGACATTCTTCCAGAACTCCTGCTTTTTCGCCTCCCTCTCTTCCTCCATAAGCATCCTTCTGGAGACGATGACGTTACCTTTTCGCTTGTTTGATTTGATAACCTTGAACTTGAGATGTCTGCCCACAAAGGAAGCAGGGTTCTTCACAGGCTTTACATCCACCTGGGATATGGGAAGAAATGCGCTGATCCCTATATCCACCAGAAAACCGCCCTTTACCTCTGAGGCGATGTCGCCTTCTACCGCGTTTCCCTCTTCGAGGGCTTTCTCGATTTTCTGCCACGTTCTTATAGCATCGACCTTTTGCTTGGAGAGAATAAGCAGGCCGAATTCCCTTTCCCTGCCGACGACCATGACCTCGACTTCATCGCCCACTTCAACCTTCGCCTCGCCGGACTTGTCGGTAAATTCACCGAGAGACAGCTTCCCTTCGGACTTCAGACCCACATCCACGATCACCGTATCGCCATTTATGTTTATAACCTTCCCCTTGAAGATGTTGTCTTCCTGGGGACCTCTCATTGAGGTTTCATAAAGGGTCCTCATCTCCTCCTGAGTATTTTCTTTTTGTGCTGTGTTTTCGCCGGTATCTAGCATGTCTTCCCCCTAAAGATTTTTTAAGCGCCTGTCCAGAGAATCTATAATGGAATCAGGGGTTGAAGACCCCCCTGTCAATCCTACCTTACGGATACCAGAAAACCACTCTGAATGAATGTCACTTTCTGCTTCTATGTGATACGTTCTCTGCTGGACTTTTTTTGCTATTTCATAAAGTTTTGCAGTATTGGCACTATTCTTCCCGCCTACAATCAGCATCACATCGACAAGTCCCGCGATTTCGGCAACCTCCCTCTGTCTTTCACGGGTACTTCTGCAAATCGTGTCATAAGCCCTTACCTCTTCAGCCCCATCGAGGAGTCCTGCTACAACGCATTTAAACGTCTCCCAATCAAGCGTTGTCTGGCTGACCACTCCGACTTTTCTTAATTCAATAGAGCAGGATTCCCGTAATACAATACCATCATTGTCCAGATAACTCAACACACTTTTGACTTCAGGGTGGTTTTTGTCCCCTGCAATTACAACCTTATAGCCATGCTTCCGCAAGTATACGGCATACTTTCTCACTCTTTTCACAAAGGGGCATGTGGCATCTATGTTCTTCAGACCCTTCTCGCGAATGTATGCCTCCTCCTCTTTTTTTATGCCGTGGGTTCTGAATACCACCGTGCCGTCATCCTCTACCTGGGAGAGGTCCTCCACGGGAATCACCCCTTGTTCCTTGAGCATGTTCACCGTCTGGGGATTGTGAATGATAGGACCCAGGGTATAGATCTTTCCGTGTCCTCTGCCGACTTCCCTTGTAACCCTTTCGATGGCCCTCCTCACACCAAAGCAGAAGCCTGTATGTTTCGGTCGTATTACCTCCATGTATCCTCCAACGATCGGACATGCTTCAGCAGTACATCAACGACACCCTGCGCATCCAGGCCGGTTGTGTCGATATAAACCGCCCCCTCCGGGATCACCAGCGGGGCAAGGCTGCGCTCGGAATCATTCCTGTCCCTTCTGGCCATTTCATCCTTCACGGTGGAAAGATCGGGGACATGGCCTTTTGCGGAAAGCTCGAGGTGGCGCCTCACAGCTCTGGTTTCCGGGCCGGCATCGAGATAAAACTTGGCATGGGCATCCGGGAACACAACGCTTCCTGTGTCGCGCCCTTCCAGAACAACCGCTCCGCTCTTCCCCTCTGCTCTCTGCATATGGCTGAGACGGTCCCGAACAAGCTCGCTTTGAGAAAGCCGCGAGGCCAGGAGAGACACAGCAGGCTCCCTGATTTCCTCGGAAATATCCTCCCCGTCCAGGAAAACCTTCGTCTCTTCCCCAAAGTCAAACCTCAACGTGAGGCTGTCAAGCAATGCAGCCATTTCCTCCCGGCCCGGCAGATCTCCGGCCTCATCAACCCCCGCGTCGCAGCCGCCACATCTCTTCTTTCGTCTTATGAACGCACAGGCAACCCCCCGGTACATGGCCCCGGTATCGATGTACCTGTAGGACAAAGCGCGGGCGACCATCCTGGCTACAGTGCTCTTCCCTGCGCCGCTCGGCCCGTCTATGGTGATTATCAGGTTTTTCGGTAAACTTTCCGGCATCTAATTCTTCCTCGCTGTATTGGGGATATTAGAAACACTCAGGCGCTGGGCGACCATTTTTACCCAATACCGAGAGATGGGCAAAAGAATCGTAAATCCCGCTCGGTCCTCCAGCCTTACTCCGGCCCTATCCCTCGCCTTTCTGCATTATCCTTTTCAGGGCTTCGACAAAAAGCCTGTTCTCGTCCATGGTTCCCACCCCCACCCTGATGTAGTCATGGAGATTATACGCGCCCATCCATCGTACCAGAATTTTCTCGTCAAAGAGCCTTTTCGAGACAGCTTCAGCCCGCGCTCCAATTTCCATGAGGATAAAATTCGCCTCGGTAGCGACGAAGGGGATCGACAACGACTTCAAGGCTCCATAAAGATATTTCTTGCCCTTTCTGTTGTTTTCAAAGATTTTTTTGAGATACTTCTCGTCCTTGAACGCTGCCCTGGCGCCGATTAAGGCCATCATGTTAACACTGAACGGCTGTTTTGTCCTTTCAAGAAACGAAATAAGGGACGTATCAGCGACTCCGTAACCGACCCTGAGACCGGCAAGGCCGTACGCCTTGGAGAAAGTCCGAAGGACAATGACCGGGAAATCCCTGACATAGGCAAATGATTTCGGGAACCTGGCGCTCTCTACAAACTCCGCATAGGCCTCGTCCACAACTACAAGGATATCCGGAGGCAAAACTTTGAGAAAACGGGCAAACTCATTCTCCTCAAAGATCGTACCGGTCGGATTATTCGGATTGTTCAGGAATATAAGGCGCGTCTTTTCATCTATGAGGTCTCTCACAACATCCAGATCGACTCTCATATTAACCAGCGGCGCCCTGGATACCTCATAACCGTAAATTTTCGCGGCGATCGAATAGAAGGCAAAAGAAGGCTCGGAGATAATAACAGTGTTCTTCTCCGAGTGCTTCATGGCCTTGAAGGACATTTCAATCAATTCGTTCGACCCATTACCGATCAGGACCTGCTCAGGATCGACGCCATATTTTGCCCCTATGTCTGCTTTCAATTCCGGCTCGGTACCGGGGTAGCGATTCACATAGAAGAGCCCATCCATGATCGCGGAAAACGCATCGGGAGACGGCGGAAACGGATTCTCATTCGAGGACAACCGCACCCATCCGTCTTCAAGACCGTACATCATCGCCTTCGGATAGTACGGTATTTCTCGTATCCTGTCTTCTATGGAAAACTTCATCTCCGCTCCTTCAATACCTTTGTCGCAAACCCCATTGCATTCTCCTGCATGGTATAAAAGTCCCCTTTAGAGAGACCCGCCCCCAGCACGACTTTTTGGGCATCCTCTTCGCTTACCAGATCGGAGGGACCGTGAGCATCTGTATTAAATATGAGGCGTGCCCCGATCTTCTTTGCCATCATGGCAAGCCGGCCGTTCCCGAGAGAATGACCCTTCCTGCCGCTGATCTCGAGAAGTGTGCCTTTTTCCCCGGCAAGGACTACATCTTCCTCGGCGATAATCCCGGGGTGGGCAAGAATGTCTGCACCACCCTCTATAGCCTCCCTGTTCGTGCCCTCCTGTACAGGCTCAGCGATGGTCTCTCCATGGACAACAACGTAGAGTATGCCCAATCTCTTTGCGAAATCGATCATCTCCTTGATCAGTCCTTTCGGGACATGGGTAATCTCAACCCCCGGCAGGACGGTTATGCCCTCATAGTGCTCCTGCTTCTTGCCGAGTTTCAGGATGGAGGGCACGACCACTTCAATGTTCGACACATCAACATGATCTGTAATGCCAATGATTCTGTACCCTTTTACCTTCGCCCTCCTCACCAGCTCGGAGGGGAGCAGTTCGCCGTCACTCAAGAGAGAATGCGTGTGGAGGTCGATCATGGCGGCTACATCTTATACTTGCCGAAGTCATCACTGGAAAGGTTTTCCAGGATATCCTCCCACTCGTTCGTGTCTGTTACCACCTTTCCGCCCTTCTGGGAGAGCTCTATCTTGGCCGCTCTTTTTATCACGTTCTCATCAACAAAAATAGAGGCGCCCGTTCGTAAGGCTATGGCTATGGCATCGCTCGGCCGGGCATCGATAACGAGCCGCTTCTTGTTGACTTCCAGGTGAAGGAGTGCATAGTAGGTATTGTCCTTGAGGTCATTGACCTCAATTTTTACTATCTTCACCTCCAATTGGTCGAGGATATTCTTCAGAAGATCGTGGGTCATGGGCCGCGGCGTCTGGATTTTCTCTATCGCCGTAGCGATACTCGACGCTTCCAGAAGCCCGATCCAGATGGGCACGACATCCTTCTCGTCGAGGTCCTTAAGAATGACTATGGGCGTATTCGTGAAGGGATCTACGGTAATTCCGGCGACTCTCATTTCTTTCAGCATTTGGTACCTCCTATACTTTCCATACTTAACCCCTCAGGGAATTAGCGTAACCTTTTGTTATCCGAACTTCAACAAGGCTTCCCACCATATCCGGAGAGCCTCTGAAGTTCACGATCTTGTTGGTTCTCGTTCTTCCCATAACTTCATCTTCGGAGTTCCTGCTGCGATCTTCCACCAATACCTGCACAACCCTTCCTTCCATCGACCTGTTGTGCTCAAGGGTTATGGACTTCTGAGCTGCCTGGAGCCGGATCAATCTCTCAAGGGCCACCTCTCTCGGTACAGCGCCAGGCAGACCGGAAGCAGCCGTGTTCTTTCGGGGCGAATAAACAAACGAAAACATCCCGTCGAACCGCACCTCACTCACAAGATCCATGGTCCGTTCAAAATCCTCCTCCCCTTCTCCCGGGAAACCCACAATGCAGTCCGCCGTGATAGCAATGTCCGGACATCGTTCCCGCAGAAGCCGTATCTTCCGGAGATACTCTTCTGCACTGTAGCCTCTGTTCATCAGGCTCAGTATCTTGTCGGAGCCTGCTTGAAAGGGCAGATGAATCGACTCACAGAGCTTGTCGAGGCTTCCAAAACAATCGATAAGCCCCGGAGAGAGGTCTTTTGGATGGGATGTAACAAATCGGATTCTCTCGATCCCCCCTATCCTGTTGATGGCCTTTAAGAGGCCAGGGAACGGCAGGTCATCCCGCCCCTTATTGTAAGAATTCACGTTCTGCCCCAGAAGAGTGACCTCTTTTGCGCCCTTCTCCGCAACGTCTTCGATTTCCCGCAGCACATCCCGGCTATCCCTGCTGACCTCCCGCCCCCTTACATACGGCACAATGCAATAGCTGCAGAAGTTGTTGCATCCCTTCATGATCGTAACAAAGGCCTTGATCCTCTTGCACGGGTTCCCCGGCTCAACAACGAGGGATGCAGTGCAGCCGTTATCGGAAAAATCAAAGAAACGGGTCTTTCGCACTGCATGTTCGACTGCCTCGGTTATTCTATGGATACTGGAAGGACCCAAGCTAAAATCAATGTACGGGAGTCTCTCTCCAATACCCTCCTTCTCCGATTGGGCTATACACCCCGTGACACCGAGAATCACGCCCTTTCTCCTTTTCAGGCTTCTCAGACGGCCCATGAGGCTGTAAAATTTCTGCTCCGCCTTTTCCCTGACGCAACACGTGTTCACGATGACAATGTCTGCGTCCTTCGCCTCATTGATCCGTTCCATGCCGCTCCTCGTAAGGAGAGAGGACATCTTCTCGGCATCGTGTTCGTTCATCTGACATCCGAAGTTCTCAATACAAAATTTCATTTCAAACCAGTTTTCCAGAAAAACGTTACGGGTTCCAGGCTACAGGCTCCAAACCTGCAACCTGCAACCCGTAAAGGTTTAGGTCCGTCCCATCCTTGCTCGTGCGCCTGATCTATTTCTTTTTCTTCTTACCAACCTTCTCTTCTTTCTCTTCCTGGTTCACCTTGAACCTGGGATCGAGCTTATTCATTTTGCTTACGATTCCACCGTACTCAAGCTCAGAGTATGGAAGCATGGCTGCACCGGCAAAACCCTGCTGTCTTATCTCGGTGGCCTTTCTCGACACTTTGGTTCTTATGTACTCCCAGTACGGGTGGTCAAACGCATCCGCCGGCTCCGTCAGTTTTCCGTTATGGACACAGAAGCCAAGGGCGCATACGACCGGGGGTCCGTCAAAGTAGGAAACACTCGAATTCATCTTCACCGGCATCAAAGGACCCGTATGGCTTCCTCTCATGAATCCTGCAACGTAGTGTCCGATATTGAAGGGGGCAAGGGTCTCCCCAGTGGCAGGGAACGGACCCTGGACCCGAACAAGCATGACCGGGTCATCCTTGCCCGTATACTTGCCGGCAATATTGTGGAGCCTTGTCGTGCTCACAGACGCTGCGATCTCACCCGTCTCCCTTGACCATATGGATTCCACCACAAACCTTTCGTTGTCCCGCAACAGGGCGGCGATATCATATATCTCCTCAGGGGCGTTCAGCTCTATCATCCTGTCACCCTCTGTATAGCTCACATCCATAATTACAAATTTGAATCCTTTTGCCATATTTGGGGAAAGAATCAAGCCCGAATTGTACATGGGGTCTGTAAAGGCAAGATAGAGGGGAAGGTTGTAAGCACCCGGGTCCGTCTTGTCGGCAGCAAAAAAGAGAAACGGTTCATTCGGCCGCTCTTCAAACTCCATCTCGGCTACAGCCGGACCCATGCCTTTCACGTTCCCTGAGAATGAGTCTTTCAGGAGATCCTGGCCCGCGCCATAAAGGCCCTGTTCCTTTGCAACGGCGGTTCCCGCAATAAAGGCGTCCCATGCAATTTTATGGATCTTTTCATCCCCCACGCCCCTTGTGTGGGCGAAAAGGATGGCCACGTCGTCTCCGGTATGGGACACGAAGAAATCGTTCGCCAGCCCCTTGAGATTGGTCTTCAAATGGTCCTTCACGCGGTCTATTAACTGTGCGCTTGGTTTAATGTGGCCGCCGATGCTTCCAATATCCGCCTTGATGATGGATAGTGTCGTCTTCATAAGACCCTCCTGAAATATTTTTTGTAATTATGAATCGAACTGTGGTTCGTTGTATCCAGGCCCAAAGGGGTAACGGAAACGTAGCCCTCCTCAACAGCCCGGAAATCGGTGCCTTTCAGGGGCTCATACGCCACGCTGTCACCACCGATCCAATAGTACGTTCCTCCACGCGGGTCAGTCCGCCGTATCACTTTATCATTATATATCCTTTTCCCGAGCGTTGCCACCATAAAACCTTTCATATCACCTATTGGAATATCAGGAATGTTAATATTCAGAAAGGTGGAATCGGCCAACGGATGTGCACCCACAATCCGGACAATCTTCTCTGTAACCCGGACAGCATCAGCGAAACGGTAATGGCGCCGTGCATTTATGGAAACAGCCATGGAAGGAATACCAAGAAAAGCACCTTCCTTTGCCGCCGCAACAGTCCCCGAGTAGTTCACATCCTGACCCATGTTGGGTCCTTTATTGATTCCGGAGATAATAAGATCGGGTCTGCCCACGGCGAGTACCTTTACTCCGAGGAGCACGCAGTCCACAGGCGTCCCGCTTGTGGCATACGTCTTTTCACCCATTTCCCTGATTCTCAGAGGCTTGTGGAGTGTTATGGCATGAGCAGCACATGTCCGCTCTCTCTCGGGAGCAACAACACAGACCTCGTGTCCGGTCCGGAGGCTGTCCCGTAAAAGCGTGAGCCCCTCAGACTGAATGCCGTCATCATTTGTGAGAAGGATTAGCAACAGATACCCTGAAAATCAGCCCCCACTCTCCGGTCCCCGGTGGAATGCATGGGGATTCAATACGAAAGCTCTCCTGTTATCGCTGGAGGCAGGGACTCGTTTTGTTGACTCATACGTAAATCGGGGCGACTGGATTTGAACCAGCGACCACTTGAACCCCATTCAAGTGCGCTCCCAAACTGCGCTACGCCCCGATAAGGTAAATTCTACAGGATAATTGCCCAAAAGTCCACTAAAAGAAGTAACCGCAGGTCTTGGCCGGAAAGAGAAAAAGGATTGCCGGAGGATCTCTTCACCGCGGAATCCATGGCATTCCCAGGGCAATTGGTCATCATGTTGACAGGGCGTCGTTCCCTGGAATACCATTTCTCCATGAGAAGCATGCCGATTCCAATCGTTCCGGAAGAAACGGTTCTTCTGATACATTTGGGCGGGCTCGGAGACATGTGTCTCTCGGAGTCAACCCTCCTGTCTCTTTCGCAACACTTCGGCGGGGAAATTCACGGCCTCGGCTATACGCGGTTTCTTGGGCTGTTCAGGGAATACTTTACAGCCATTCATGCCATAGAATCAGCCGGGTGGCTCTATCTCTTTTCGAACCATTCTTCGGAGGTCACATGGAAAAGGATTGTCTTCATCGGCAAGGACCGAAGTGGAGAGATGCGGAAAAGATGGCAATCCATATCAAAGGACCAACTCATCTTCATTGAGATGTATCCCGACGAAGCGTTCAGCGATCCACACCCGTTCTCCGGTACCGGGAAGCAAGTCGGCCCTGCTCTCCATATCGAAGACTACCAGCTTGCGCAACTGGAGACATACCATATCGGAGCAATCAAAAAAATCGTCACACAGCGATCACGCCGTCGCATCCTGCTCTATCCCGAGGCAGGCTTTGCAAAATCGAAGTGGCACCATGACAACTTCGTCCATCTCTATCGCAGGCTCACAAAGCGCAATCTTAATACAGCCATCCTTGAATCCTTCGGCCTGAAACTGGATATTCCTGAAAAGCTGTCAATTGAGGACCTTTCCGACATGAAGAAATTCTTCCAGGACGGCGGCATCTTCGTTTCCAATGACTCCGGCATGGCGCACCTCGCAGGCTCGTGCGGCCTCGCAACCATCACGGTCTTCGGGGGCTTTGATCCTGTCCTCTGGCACCCGCGAGGTGACAACATTGCATTGCGACAGGGCCTGGATCGTGTGGACGTGCCTGCCCTCGAAGCCCTTATAGCAGGGCTGGTGGAGCCCGGCGGTTAGTGTCCTGCCTGCACATGTCACTACAAAGAGATGGGTAAGGAGATCATTTCGGCATACCCGAAGAGATGCCCCCGGATAAGGCAGCAGATATCCTCGGCGACATGCCGGGTGAAAAGTCGGAAAAACTCCTTTCGCGGGTGGGAAAAGATGACCGATATCAGTCTCCTCGTGCCGAATCCAGCACGAAGACGCGAAAAACAGTGAGAACCGGGTCGGCTATTCGGGCTTTTTCATTCCGTCGAGAAGCCTTAGTAGCTCCTGTGCCTCTTTACTGTTGATACCGTACCTGCTCACCGCTTTCTCAAGGTTGGTTTTGGCAAGATCATGTTTGCCTGTCACAAGATAGTACCTTCCAAGGTATTCGTAGCCCTCGGCCTCCTTCCCGGTTCTCCCGGAAAGCATGCCAAGCTTGTAGTAGATCTCGGGGAATGCCGGCCCGTACGGCACCAGGTTTCGCAATGTGCTGACGGCTCTTTCCGCCTTTCCATCTCCCTCATATGCCTTTGCAAGAAAAAACACGGGTATCGGCTCTTTCTGCGTTTCCAGCACCTCTGCGGCTTCTTTCCATTTTCTCGCATTCACAAGCATTTCGCCCAGGAAAAGACCCCGGTAGGGCGACTGGATTTTTGAAGCCACTTTGACGGATGCACCGGTATCCCCTGTGGACATGAAGGCGAGGGATGCACCGTATGCATTCATCGGGTCATTCTTGTCTTTCCTGTACTTGTTCAACCATATTTCCTTAATGCCCGCCCCGGGTGGCCTGTGAAGGAGATTGGCCCGTATTGCAAGAAAAGGATAGAATGAGGTGTCCACCCTGGTCTTGCTGCCACCCCAGGCGCCTTCAATCTTGGCAATCCTTTCCTCATGGTACGGGTGGGTCAAGAGGTACTGAGGTATGGTCGTTTCACGACCTGAAGTTCTCAATTTCTTCAGGAATTCCGCGATGCCCAGCCCGCTGTATCCTGCGTTGTCAGCCACGGTTGCGCCCAACCTGTCGGCCTCGTCTTCATCCTCGCGAGAGTATTTCAGGGACAGGGCCTGGGCCGATGCCATCCCCCCTACCATAATGGCTTCCTTTGCCTTTGAATCTCCCACAAG
>Ga0116234_1174088_pt1 | contig 13723 bp, 7 predicted proteins | sample BioSIPRNA_4_FD_89016 | JGI IMG/M metagenome (GOLD analysis project Ga0116234, IMG submission 89016) | Anaerobic biogas reactor microbial communites from Washington, USA - Biogas_R2_A SIP RNA (Metagenome Metatranscriptome) | ecosystem: Engineered > Bioreactor > Anaerobic > Unclassified | place... | reverse complement strand
TCTCAAGGAGCAGATGCTGTTCCCCCATTCCATTTTTTGGACATCTTGGACCAAAATAGCCCCATCCGGGGACCGGAAGGGGCCACCGGGGAATGTGGTGGTGGATTTGGGGCTTCGCGCCTCCGTTGACTCAGGGCCTGATTTTGGTGTATAATCGCACAAACTAGGCAAAAATTTTGATACCTTAGAGCGACAAATGGCAATGACGGCGCCCGCTGGAAAACAGAACCCCTATGATATAAATGTCAACAACAAGAAGTGTCGTCGGTGCTCCTACTGCGTCCAGATTTGCCCTGCCAAGGCCATTAAGGTTGAAAAGGGTGGCTTCAGAGTCATTCCGGAGCGGTGCGTTCTATGCGGGAGGTGCATCAGGGCATGCCCTCAGCAGGCCCTCAGCTATCACGGCGGTATCCCTCGCGTGAAAGAATTTTTTGCCGAGGGCAGAAAGACCATCGCGTGCCTTGATCCTTCTTTTCCGGTGGAGCGGGGCCTTGGAACGGCCCGTCAGATCGTTACGGCCTTGAAAGAGGTCGGATTTACCGAGGTGTGGGAGGGGGCCTTCGGGGCGGAGCTTGTGAGCCAGATCTATTACCGCATGCTCCGTGATGAGGTCATCCGTCCTCTCATTTCATCATTTTGCCCGGTTATCGTATTCTATATACAGAAGTATTATCCTCATCTTATTCCCAACCTTGCACCGGTTGTGTCGCCCATGATCGCTGTTGGAAGGGTTGCGCGGCAGGTTAAAGGACCGGACTGGAAGGTGGTGTATATATCGCCATGCCTGGCCCGCATGGGGGAGATCGTTGCCCCTGAGGTAGCCGGTGCAATCGACGAGGTCATTACCTTCGTTGATGCAAGGAAGCTTATCGAGGAGGCGGGGATAGACAAAAATGAACTTTCGGATACCGAGTTTGATGGTCCGAAGCCCTATCAGGGAAGGATTATCCCCGTTATAGGGGGGCTCTATCGGAACGTAGGTCCAAGTTTCGATGTGCTCACGGATGAGATCAGCGTCATCGGGGGGTATCGGCGTACAATAGGGGCGCTCCAGCAACTGGCAGAAGGCTCTATACAGGCAAAGTTTCTTGACTTTGTGTTCTGTTACGGCTGTGTGGACGGGCCTTTTGCGGAGCGGGATCTGTCGATCCTCGCGCGCCGGCAGATTATTGCCCAGTATACAAAAACAGAGATGACGAAACAGGACATTGTAGGTGTCATGGCAGAGCTTGACAGGTTCAAGGATGTTGACCTGGGGCGGACCTTCCGGAACATGGAGCAGAAGCTGCCTGCGCCGACGGAAGATGAGATCAGGGCCGTACTCAAAGAAATCGGGAAACTGCCGCCCAATCGCAATCTCGATTGCAGGGCCTGCGGGTATCCGTCGTGCCGGGACAAGGCCATCGCGGTAGCGCAGGGTATCGCCCGGGTAGAGTATTGTTTGCCCTATTTGCTCGAGCGGAGCAAGAAGATTTATCAGCAACTGGAAAAATCACATCGCGAGCTCCAGCTTTCACACAATGAGCTCGAACAGGCCCATGCCCAACTCATTCGAACGGAGAAGCTGGCATCCATCGGCCAGTTGGCTGCGGGCGTAGCCCACGAGATCAACAATCCCCTTGGGACTATTACAATCTACGCACACCTGATGCAAAAGAGCCTGGAGCCTGATGATCCGCGAAAGGAGGATATGGCGCTCATTATCAGCGAGGCAAACAGGGCCAAGGAGATCGTACAGGGTCTTCTCAGCTTTGCCAGAGAGACGAAGCTCCGGGCATCGGAGGTGAGCGTCAATGATGTCCTGGAAGATGTCCTGGATCTTGTGGTAAATCAGTCTTTGTTTCACAATATCAAGATCAAGAAGTCCTTGGATCCTGATCTCCCCACGATCATTGCCGACGAGGCGCAGCTTAAACAGGTATTTCTCAACATCATATTGAATGCCGCCCAGGCGATGGAGGGAAGCGGGAAGCTGTCTATCGGCACCTCCAATGACAGGAAGCAGGTCAAGGTCAGAATTCAGGACACGGGCCCCGGTATCCCGCCGGAGGTAATGGGGAACCTGTTCACCCCCTTTGTCACCACAAAGGAAAAAGGGACGGGCCTCGGGCTGGCCATATCCTATGGCATCGTTGAGAGGCATGAAGGGAAGATTGATGTTGAGACCGAGATGGGGAAGGGAAGCACGTTTACGATTTCCTTGCCGATTGGCGCGAGCGGCGACGGAGAAAAGGATGGCGCCGAGGTAAAGCAACTGTTGGTTAAAAATACAAAGATAGGGAGAGGGAACTATGAGTAAAAAAACAAAAATCTTACTTGTTGACAACGATGTGGATTTTATCGATCTGAACAAGGCTGTCCTCGAAAACAGCGGGTTTGACGTTGCTGTGGCCTATTCGGGCGCAGAGGGATTGGACAAGGTCAGATTCGAGCAGCCGGACTTGATCGTTCTTGACTTGATGATGGAAAAACACGATACGGGTTTCGGTATTGCGAAGGCGCTGAAAGCCGACCCAACTTCCAGGAACATACCGATTCTGATGCTTACTGCCGTGGGAAGCGAAACAGGCATGGATTTTTCCCAGGATCTGGATGGGTACTGGATGAAAACGGATGATTACGCAAACAAGCCGTTACTCCCTGAAGATCTCGTGAAGAAAATCAACGAGCTCCTTGAGAGATCCAAAAAGGAGTAGGGATTCACATTGGTGATCTGTGGCTGAAACAGCGAGCATACTGGTCGTTGATGACGAGAAGGGTATCCGGGAGGGGTGCCGCAGGATATTGATAAGTGAGGGTTACACTGTTGATCTTGCCGGAAACGGCAAGGAAGGGCTCGAGGTTATCACGACGAAGCCCTTTGACCTCATCCTTGTGGATCTCATGATGCCCGTGATGGGCGGACTGGAGATGATGGAAGAGGTCCGGCAATACGACCCGGAGATCATCATGATCGTCATCACCGGTTTTGCCACCATCGAGACGGCTGTTGAAGCGATGAAGCATGGTGCGTACGATTACATGCCGAAACCCTTTTCGCCGGATCAGCTTATGGCGGTTGTGAACCGGGGTCTCGAAAAAAGGCGGCTCCGCCTCCAGGCGCAGAGGCTGATGGAGGAGCGGGACCAGAAGCTCCTCGAAGTTGCAAATGAAGAGTCCAGGATCCACACTATCGTGAATTCAATGGCTGACGGGATACTCGTCACCAACAAGGAGCGGCAGTTGGTTCTCTGGAATCCGGCTGCAGTGAAAATGATCAACCTGAACGAAAAGCTGGGCGCTGTGAAGAACATCGAAAAGGTCGTGCCCGAGAAGGCCCTGGTGAGACTCATCGACAAGGCCTTGTCGCCGGACTCTTCGCAGTACACGGCGATTTCTGAAGAGATAGAGCTGACCAGGCCGGAGCGCCGGACATTGATGGTAAATGTGTCCGTCATCCGCGACAAGGATGGCCGTGAACTGGGGGTTGTGAGCACGCTGCGCGACATAACGAGCCTCAAGGAGCTTGACCAGGTCAAGTCCCAGTTCGTTTCCATGGTGACCCATGAGCTGAGGGCACCCCTGGCTGCTGTTGAGGGATACCTTTCAGCATACTTGAGCGGCTCCGCCGGGAACGATCCCCAGATGAACCGCCAGATGCTGGAGAGGGCAAAGGCCCGTGCCCATTCTCTTCTTGATCTGGTGAATGATCTCCTCCAGTTCAGCAGGTTGGAATCAAAAAAAGTTGAGAGGAAAAAAGAGTTGTTAAATCTTTCCGGTGTCATTACCGGCACGGTCGAGCTTTTGAAGAACCAGGGCGAGGCCAAAGAGCTGGAATTTGAGGTAGATATTTCCGAAACACTACCCCTGGTCGAAGCTGACCGGTCGGAGATGGAGCAATTGTTTACCAATCTCATCTCCAATGCCATCAAGTACAATGTGAAAAAAGGAAAGGTGACAATTGCCGCCGGATCAAGCAATCACTACCTGAGTATCAGGGTGGCGGATACGGGCCTGGGGATCGCGAAAGAAAATCTGCCCAACATATTCGATGAGTTTTACCGGGTTTCAGGACCCGAGACAAGGTATGTGACAGGAACGGGCCTCGGACTGTCCATTGTGAAGAGGATTGCTGAATCGCACTTTGGCCGGGTTGAGGTCGAAAGTAAGCTGGGCAAGGGTACGGCCTTCACGGTCAAATTACCCATAAAAAAAGAACAATAGAGGGCAATGAGGCGGTTGCCTCAAAATTTTAAAAAGGAGAAGGTATGGGAAGAGAACTGAAATTCAACGAAATAATTGAAAAACGGGAGCTAGCACCCTCCATTACAATGTTCAAGCTCTATGTGCCGGACATCGCGGCCAAGGTAAAGGCAGGCCAGTTTGTGGTATTGCGGGCCGACGACTATGCGGAGCGTATCCCGTTGACCGTTGCTGATTACAACAGGGATGAGGGCTGGATCATGATCATCTTTCAGGCCGTGGGATCATCCACCCAGAAGATGGCAAAGTACGAGAAAGGCCAAACGCTTCTTGATGTCGTGGGTCCCCTTGGAAAGGCGAGCCATGTAGAGAAATTCGGTACCGTGGTCTGTGTGGGCGGCGGTGTCGGCGTGGCCCCGGTCCTTCCGATTGCAAAGGCACTGTTCCAGGCGGGAAACAAGGTCATCTCGATTATCGGTGCCCGTTCGAAAGACATGCTCATACTGGAAGACGAAATGAAGGCAGTGAGCACGGAGCTCTACGTCACCACGGACGACGGGACTTACGGCCACCACGGTTTTGTTACGGATGTACTCAAGCAGATCATTGAAAAGGGCGAGAAGATCGATGAAGTTGTGGGTATCGGCCCGGTAGTGATGATGATGGCCGTGGCAAACACAACGAAGCCTTACAATTTGAAGACCATTGTCAGCTTGAATACGATCATGGTCGACGGTACGGGCATGTGTGGCTGCTGCCGTGCCACCATCGGCGGAGAGACCAGATTCGTCTGCGTGGACGGCCCTGAGTTTGACGGCCACCAGGTTGATTTCAAGGAGCTGGTAGCCCGTCAGAAAATGTATAATCGTGAAGAACGGCGCGCCATGTGGGATCATCAGTGCAAAATGGAATTCCAGGCAAAACAGTTGAAGAAGACCAAGAGGCGCGAGCGGATGCCGGAGCAGGATCCGAAGAAGAGGATCCAGAACTTCAACGAAGTGGCCCTGGGCTACACCAGGGAGAACGCGATACGGGAAGCAAACCGCTGCCTCTCATGCAAGAACATGCCCTGCGTCGAAGGCTGCCCCGTAAATGTAAAGATTCCGGACTTCATTAAGAAGGTTAAGGAAGGCGACTTCATGGGCGCCATTCATATCATTAAAGGAACGAATGCGCTTCCGGCTGTATGCGGTCGTGTGTGCCCCCAGGAAACACAGTGCGAGCAGAGATGCATTCTCGGCAAGAAGGGAGAGCCGATTGCTATCGGCAGACTGGAGCGTTTTTGTGCTGACTACGAGGCCCAGCAGGGTGATATCAGGGCCCCTGAGATAGCGAAGCCGACAGGCAAGAGGGTGGCGGTTGTCGGTGCGGGACCATCCGGACTCACCGTGGCGGGCGAGCTGTCAAAGAAGGGTCACGAGGTGACGGTCTTTGAGGCGCTCCATAAAGCAGGTGGGGTTCTTGTCTATGGTATCCCTGAGTTTCGTCTCCCCAAGGCCATTGTGCAGAGGGAAGTGGACTATGTGAGTAAGCTTGGCGCAAAAATCAAGGTTGATACGATTGTCGGCCAGGCCATAACCGTTGACGAGCTTTTTGCCCAGGGGTTCGACGCGATCTTCGTCGGTACCGGTGCAGGTTTGCCGTACTTCCTCAACATCCCCGGCGAGAACCTGAACGGCGTTTACTCGGCCAACGAATTCCTCACACGGGCGAACCTGATGAAGGCATACCTCTTCCCGGAATATGATACACCGGTACGGGTAGGCAGTAAGGTCGCCGTCATCGGCGGCGGCAATGTTGCCATGGACTCGGCAAGGGTGGCAAAACGACTCGGGGCCGATGTATACCTTGTTTATCGGCGTTCCCGCGCTGAGATGCCTGCAAGGGCGGAAGAAGCCCACCATGCCGAGGAAGAGGGAATTGATTTCAGGCTCCTCACGAATCCGATCAGGGTGGTCGGCGATGAGAGCGGATGGGTAAAGGGCATCGAAGTGGTAAAGCAGGAGTTGGGCGAGCCTGATGCCTCGGGAAGACGGAGACCTGTAGACATCGTAGGTTCCAACTATATCATTGACGTTGATGTTGTGATTGTTGCCATCGGCCAGGGCCCGAACCCGATCCTGACCCAGAGCGGCGCAGGGTTGGAGCTCAGAAAGTCCGGGAATATCGTGGCTGATCCTGAAACAGGCAAGACAAGCCGTAAGGGCGTGTTCGCCGGCGGTGACATCGTGACCGGCGCGGCAACGGTTATCCTTGCCATGGGTGCGGGCAGAAAGGCAGCAGCGGCTATGGATGAATATCTAAAGACCGGCCAGTGGTAGACTAAGGCGGATCAAGACAAAAAGGGCTGTCCCGGCATCAGCCGGAACGGCCCTTTTGCTTCCCCGACAATTTCTGTGGAACGATTTTTGAGGGTCTGGCCTTAAGGAAGCGAACACTATATACTATCAAAAGGGCCCGCGTCGCCGCCACCCACTGCATGGGTACCCGGCCGGCAAAGCCATCGGAGCCACCCGCGCCCGCAAACGGTACCCGGCTCGCAGAAGCTTGCCGGATTCCCACGGGCGACATGAGCCTGCGGGGGATCCATGGGCGTGAACCCGCGGGAATCTGCCTTTAGACTGCTGAGTATTGGTAATGCTTAGGAAAAACAAAAAACCGGTCGTGAATAGAGGGTAGGGCATGATGTATTTCCTGGTCATTGTTTTTTTCACTCCTTTCCTGCTGGCGTTCCCCTGGGTGATCGAGGCAAATATGATCATTGGAGGGGAGACGATCTATGTCGTGAAGAAGGGCGACAGCTTCGAGCTTATCGGGGCCCGGCTCGGGGTACACTGGAAGAATATCCCAAAGGAGAACGGTCTTGAAATGGACAAGAATCCGGAGATAGGGACCAAGCTCCGGGTCACCACGAGAAAAATTGTTCCCAGATTGTTGGATGACGGTATTCTGATTAACATACCTGACAGGACCCTCTATTTGTTTATGGAAGGCAGGCTCATTAGCTTTCCGATAGGGGTCGGCAAGGCTGCGGAGGATGAGGCGGGAAGCTGGAAGACAGCAACAGGGAAATTTCGCATTATTCAGAAGAGAACCAACCCGACATGGTATGTACCGGATTCGATCCAGATAGAGGCGGCACTCAAAGGGAAATGGGTCGAGGAGGTCGTGCCGCCGGGCCGTGATAACCCCCTCGGGAGGTATGCGCTGGTGACGACGATCCCCGGCGTTCTCATCCATGAGACCATCTACCCGAAGAGCGTGTACCGTTACCGGAGCCACGGATGCATACGGGTTCTTCCCGAGCACATGGAGGAGTTGTTTTCGTTGGTGAAGGTTAATACGCCGGGGGAGATCATCTATGAGCCCGTGAAGGTTGCTGTTGCCGACAATGGAAAGATATATCTTGAAGTACGGACCGACGTATACGGAAGGGTAGGGTCTCTGCGGGAGCATGCACGGAAGGTGATAGAGACCAAGGGCCTTTCAGGCAGGGTGGACTGGAAGAAAGTGGATATGTTGGTCAAAACGGAATCAGGGGTTGCAGAAGATGTAAGCCCGACACCGGTAGCGAGGGTAGGCTCCCCGGTTCCGCAGCACTCCTTCAGCCGGAAAATGTTCGAGGCCATCAAGTCCTTCTGGCAGTAGCCGGAACAGCTTTTTGGCATGGTTTCTCTCATGGTTTTTCTGCCTCTATTTTCCACCCTCCGCCCATGGCCTTGTAGATATTCACAAGGGAGACAAAGAGGGAGGCGCGATACTGGGTATAATCCAGTTCCGACGGGAAAAGCTGCTGTTCGGCCTGGAGCACCGTGGAGTAGGGTGCATATCCTCCATCATACTGAAGACGGGCAAGACGCACGTATTCGCTGTTTGCCTTGACAAGCCGTTCCTGGGCCTCAACCTGCTCGATAAGCTTTTTACGGGTGATCAATGTATTTTCAACGTCGGCAAAAGCGCTCTGGATTACCAGTTCGTACTGGTTGAGCGCTGCCCTTTGACCTGCTTCAGCCTGTTTTACCTGGCCGTAAATCGCCCCTCCGGCGAATATTGGTCCGGTCACGGACCCGCCATAGGACCAGAGGTGGGCCGGAGGCGTAAAGAGGTCGGACAGGCTTGAACTTGCATAACCAAAGACACCTGTGAGAGAAATAGTCGGGAAGTAGAGTGCCCGGGCTGCGCCGATCCGGGCGTTTGCTGCAATCAGGTTTTGCTCTGCCTGACGTATATCAGGGCGGTTGGCAAGGACATCAGACGGCAAACCGGCGGGAACAGGGGGAAGGCTCAGCTCATGAATGGTTTTCCCCCGTGCGATAGGTCCGGGATTGCGGCCCAGGAGGATCGAAAGCGCGTTTTCGATCTGTCCGATCCGGGATTCTATCTGGGGGATCGCCGCTGCGGCTGTCTCATATTGTGAGCGGGCCTGTTCGACGGTCATTTGTGACACCTGGCCATACTTGAAGCGCAGTTCGAAAAGCCTGACCGACTCGGCGTACGTCTCCAGCGTCCGTTTCGCTATCAGGAGCTGTTCGTCCAGGCCGAGGAGCTGGATATAGGTACCCGCCACCGAAGCCGCCAGGGAAAGGATTACACCCCGTCGCGCCTCTTCAGTGGCAAACAACGTGGCCCGTGCAGCCTCGGAAAGCCGCCGTATGCGGCCCCAGAGATCAATCTCCCAACTCGCGCTTGCAAGGGCCTCGTAAGAGGTCCTGGGGTTCGGCACAAGCGAAAGGAGCGGTGAATCCCCGACTTCGCTTGACCGCTGCTTCGCCCCGCTGCCACTGTAACCAACCTGGGGAAAGAGGGGTGATCGGGCTTGGGTAAGCACCGCTGCAGCCTGTTCAACGTTTGCAGCGGCGATCCTGATATTTCTATTATTGGCAAGGGCCTCGGTAACCAGTGCATCAAGCACCGGATCCTGGAACTGTCTCCACCACTCCGTGTTGGCGGTCTCCTTTGTCTCCTCGTCTGCATACCTGAAGGCAGGCGGCACATCAACCACGGGTCGGACATAGTCCGGGCCGACCATACATCCGGAAAGCAGGAGAACACATGCGAAAACAAGAAGACTGCGCATATCAGGCATCCTCCCCTTTCTTTTGGGGGGTATCTTTCGATGTGTCCCCCTCGGGAGAGGCTTTCTCGTGGGACTGCTTCTCTTTCTTGGTTTTTCCGCGCTCGCCCAGCCGGTCAAAGAGGTAGAACAGCAGCGGCACGTAAAGCATGGCCAGTGTTGTTTCTCCGATCATACCGCCGATAATGCCCGTGCCGATGGAATGGCGGGCATTGGCGCCTGCGCCCATGGCGATTGCAAGGGGCAGTACGCCGAGGGCAAAGGCAAGAGACGTCATGATGATCGGTCTCAGCCGCTGTTCCCCTGCCTCAATGGTGGCCTCCATGATCGACTTGCCTTGCTTGCGCAATTCAACGGCAAAGGAGACCCTCAGGATCGCGTTTTTTGCCCCGAGACCGATCAGCACCAGAAGACCGATCTGGAAATAGACATCGTTCTCGAGCCCCCGCAGCCAGTTTGCTGTCAGGGCACCGAGGACCCCGAAGGGGACGGCCATCATCACCGTGCCGGGCAGGGTCCATGACTCGTACTGGGCAGCCAGCACGAGAAAGACGATGATAAGGCCGAACAGAAAGGCCAACGCCGATGTGCCCCCCGATTTCTTTTCCTCGAAGGCAAGGCCTGACCAGGCAAATGTATAGCCCTGGGGCAGGACCTCCCGCGCCACCTGCTCCATCGCCGCGATGGCCTGGCCGGAACTGTACCCGGGGGCAGGGTTGCCGTTTACCTTTGAAGCAGGAAAACCATTAAAATGGGGCAATAGGTCGGGACCTTTCACCCACCTGGTTGTAACGAGCGCGGAGAGGGGAATCATTCCGCCCTGGTTTGATCGCGTGTACAGGCGGGTAAGATCGCCGGGGTCCTGGCGATATTTCGGCTCTGACTGGAGAACGACCCACCAGACCCTGCTCAACTCGTTATACTGGCTGGCCGTGAGGGACCCGAATTGCGCCTGGATGGTGCTGTAAACGTCCTTTACGGACACGCCGAGGAGATTTGCCTTCTCGCGGTTTACATCGGCGCTCAACTGCTGGGCCGTGGCGCGAAATGTGGTGTTTAAACCGGCAAGCTCAGGACGCTGCTTGGCCTTGGCAAGGAACTGCTGTGTAAGCTCATCAAGCCGTGCAGGTTCACCTGCTGTTGTATCCTGGATCCAGAATTCAAAACCACCCATGGTCCCGATCCCTGGAATCGAAGGCGGTGCCACGGGAACAACAAGCCCCTCCTGTATGGCTGCAGCTTCGCGGTTCAGGTTCATCAGCACGGCCCGGGCGTTTTCGGCTCTCGCCTTCTTTCCCGACGAATACCGCTCATCAAAAGGCTTGAGTGTCACGAAGAACGTTGCAGCATTGGTCTTGAAGCCGCTGTCGATCAAGCTGTAACCGGTGAGCTGGGTCCGGTCTTCTATACCGGGTATATTTTTGAGGATACCATCCACACGCCCTGAAACATCCTGGGTACGGTTGAGGCTTGCCGCATCAGGCATGAAGACCGCGGCCATCACGTATCCCTGGTCTTCATTCGGCACGAAACTCGTAGGGAGGACTTTAAAAAGGTGGATGATCAAATAGACAAGTACCGCCAGGATGACGAAGGCCATGATCATCCGTTTGATCACGAGCGTCACGGCGTATCCAAAGCCACGGGTGATTCCGTCGACTCCCCGGTTGAACCAGGCGAAAAATCCCCGCGTGGGAGGCGTGGTGTGTTTAAGCAGGGCCCCGCACATGGCCGGCGTGAGCGTGAGGGCCACGAATCCTGAGACTGCCACGGAAATAACGATGGTAATGGCAAATTGTTTGTAGAGCTGGCCTGTTGTACCCGGTAAAAATGCAGCGGGAAGGAAAACGGATGCCATGACAAGCACGACTGCAACCAGCGAGCCGGATATCTCTCCCATGGCCTTGATTGTCGCCTCTTTCGGGGAGAGATGGAACCTTGCCATGTTGCGCTCGACATTCTCGACGACCACAATGGCGTCATCGACCACCATGCCTATTGCAAGTACGAGACCAAAGAGGGTGAGGAGGTTGATGGAAAACCCCAGGGCAAGCATGCCCGTAAAAGTACTGACCAGGGCAACGACGATGGCAACGGCACAGATGATGGTGGTACGGAAGCTCTGGAGAAAGAGGTATACGACGAATATCACGAGGAGGATTGCCTCGAAGAGCGTATGGATCACCTCCTCGATCGAAAGGCGCACAAAGTCGTTTGTGTCCAGGGATACCCGGTACTCGAGTCCGTCGGGAAAGCGTGGCTTCATCTCTTCCAGGGTCTTGCGGACTGCCTTCGAAACCTCCATTCCGTTTGCCCCCGGCTGCTGGTAAATCGCGATAAAAGTCGCGGGGGTGCCGTTCAGCTTGCTGTCAATGATGTATTGCCTCAAACCCACCTCGGCCCGTGCCACATCCTTTAGACGGACAATGCTGCTGCCATCCTGACTTGCCCGTAAAATCATATTTTCATACTGTGACGGATCGGTAAACGGCCTTTGAGTAACTATCGGAAACGTCATTTGCACAGGCCCTGATGTGGGCTGCTGCCCGATCTGCCCGGCCCCGTACAGGGCGTTCTGACTCGCAACAGCCTGCTGGATATCAGTGGTGGTGATCCCGAGCGACGCCATGCGGTCCGGGTTCATCCAGATGCGCATCGCCTGATCGGGTAGACCCATGATCTGTGCCTGCCCCGCCCCCGGCACGCGCTTGATCGCGTCCAGCACATAGACATTGGCATAGTTCGCAATGTATTCGCTGCTGTAGCGGTCACCCTTGGCAAAGATGCCGACGAGCATCATGATCGATGAGGCCTTTTTCTGTACCGAAACACCCAGTTGCGTTACCGCCTCAGGCAACTGGGGCAGGGCGAGGTTGACCCGATTCTGGACCTGCACCTGGGCCACGTCCGGATCGGTGTTGAGGGAAAAATAAACGGTAAGGCTCAATTGTCCGTTGGAAGAACTCGTGGACGACATGTAGAGCATGTTGTCCACGCCGTTGATCTGTGCTTCGATCGGTGCTGCTACAGAATCGGCAAGGGTCTGGGAATCTGCCCCCGGATAGGTTGCCGATACCGTAACCTGCACAGGCGTGATCGTCGGGTATTGCTCTACCGGAAGGCCGGTCATGGCAACAAGACCTGCAAGACAGATGATGATCGAGATGACCGTGGCGAAGATCGGCCGATCAATAAAGAATTTGGAGAACACGGATCAGGTCTCCTTAAGCTATTTGGTTATTTGCCGCTCTTTGCTGCTTCTGCTTTCGATGAAACGCCCCCGGCCGCACCGGCTTCCTGCCCGGTGCCATACGGTTTTGTCGTGACGGACATGCCGGGACGAAGCGTGAGGCCGCCGTCTGTCACCACCTTTTCACCGTTCTTCAGACCTTCGAATATAAACCAGTCGTCTCCCTGCCAGTCACCAACCACAACCGGTCGCTGCTCGACCTTATTCTCTTTGTCCACCACCCACACAAAGTGACCCTTGGACCCCTGCTGTACGGCCCGTTGGGGCACAAGGATCGCCTTCGGCCGGACAGAACCCTTCAGACGCGCCCTGACATACTGGTTCGGACGCAGTATACCGGCAGGATTATTGACGCTTGCACGGATGAGGAAAGTACCGGTCTGGGCGTTGTAGGACGGTTCGGCAAAGGTTATCTCGCCGGTATAGGGGTGGATTGAGCCGTCCACGAGCACAACTTCGACGGTGAACCTCTCCCCCTTGGGAAACCGCAGGAGACCCTTCGCGACCTGGTCGCGGTATTTTTGCATCTCGTTCTCGGATAAACTGAAGTTTACCCACATGGGTGAAAGGACCGCCACTGTTGTGAGCAGACTGTTTTGCGGGTTGATGTACGTGCCGTCTGCCTGCCTGGCCGAACTGCTGACGCCGGTCACAGGGGAGGTGATCGTTGTGTAGGACAAATTCAGCTTTGCTGTTTCGACCTGTGCCTTTGCCTGCTCTGTCGCCGCTGCAGCAGATTGGTACTGGCCTGTTGCGTCGTCGAGGTCTTTCCGTGAAAGGGCGTTCTGCTCGGTAAGCGGTTTAATGCGTGCGAGGTTCAAACGGGCCGTTTCGAGGGCTGCTGCTTGCTTGGCGAGGGCGGCCCTGGCCTGATCGAGCTGGACCTTGAATGGCTTGGGGTCCATTTGGAAAAGTACCTGCCCTTGCTTTACGACTGAGCCCTCGGTATACATCCGCTTGTCGAGAAAACCGCTTACCCGCGCTTGAATGTTGACAAGGCGCGAGCTTTGGGTCTGGGCAACGTATTCAGCGACAACAGGCACATCCTTCTGAACTATATCCATTACCGTAACGGCAGGCGGGGGTGGCGTAGATGTTTTTTTTTGCTTGGTGCATGCAGGAAGGAGGAGAGCCGCTGCTATGATGACGCCGATTGTAACGAATCGAGCATGCCACGGAAAGCCCTGTTGACAACCCTGCTCCATCGGCAAATCCCC
>Ga0116234_1175897_pt1 | contig 13959 bp, 11 predicted proteins | sample BioSIPRNA_4_FD_89016 | JGI IMG/M metagenome (GOLD analysis project Ga0116234, IMG submission 89016) | Anaerobic biogas reactor microbial communites from Washington, USA - Biogas_R2_A SIP RNA (Metagenome Metatranscriptome) | ecosystem: Engineered > Bioreactor > Anaerobic > Unclassified | place... | reverse complement strand
TAGCTCAGTTGGTAGAGTACATCCTTGGTAAGGATGTGGTCAACGGTTCAATTCCGTTCGTGGGCTTATATACATCTTGAATCGGTAATAATCGAGGATACGGTCATGCGGGAATTAATAGCGTTAAGATGTGAAGAGTGCAAGCGGAAGAATTATTATACGTTTAAGAACAAGCGGAAACATCCCGAGAAGTTCGAGATCAAGAAGTTCTGTAAGTTCGATCGCAAGCATACGCTTCACAAAGAGACTAAAGCGTAATAATAAAGGTGAGTAGCTCAACTGGCTAGAGCACCGGTCTCCAAAACCGGGGGTTGCGGGTTCGATTCCCTCCTCACCTGTTGGCTTAATAAATCCATAACCGGAAGAACGTTAACAAGGATAACCATGGCTAGATTTCTTAATGGAATTACGCAGTTTTTCCGAGAGGTCAAGGTAGAACTCGGCAAGGTCGCATGGTCGACGCCGCAGGAGATAGTCAGGTCCGCCATGGTCGTGTTGATTGGCACCTTTCTTTTTACAGCGTATATTTTCGTGGTCGATGCGGTCCTGATAAAGTTTTTAAACGTGGTCATAAAATAAGGATACGCAATGGCAGATAAACGCTGGTATATCCTGCACACGCTTTCCGGGGCCGAGGACAAAGTCAAAGTCAATCTCGAGTCACGGATCGCTAGCGAGCAGGGGATGGACGAGCTGATCGATCGGATCGTGATCCCCAAGGAGCAGGTCACCGAGGTTAAGCGTGGAAAACGCAAGACGTCCGAGAGAAAATTTTTCCCCGGATACATCCTTATACATATGGAGATGAACGACGCGTCATGGCTGTTCGTAAAAAATATTCCCGGAGTTACATCGTTTATCGGTTCCAAACGCGAACCGACGTTTATTCCCGATGAAGACGTCGAGAAGATATTGCTTAAGACCGAAGAGACGAAAGATAAGCCGTCTGCTAAGTTTTCATATGAAGTCGGCGATTCGGTGATGATCATCGAAGGTCCGTTCGTCAATTTCACCGGTGAAGTCGAGGAAGTTAACGCCCAGAAGGGCAAGCTGAAGGTGTCGGTAAGTATCTTCGGGCGTTCGACCCCGGTCGAACTCGAGTTCTGGCAGGTCGAGAAAGTATAAAAGGAAGGAATCATGGCCAAGAAAAAAAAGCAACCTAAAGCGTTTATCAGACTGCAGATCCCCGCAGGCGCAGCCAACCCGGCACCTCCCGTCGGTCCGGCGCTGGGTCAGCATGGCGTGAACATCGTCCAGTTTTGCAAGGCGTTCAACGACGCAACCAGGGGCAAAGAAGGAATGGTGTATCCGGTGGTGATCAGCGTTTATGAGGATCGCTCGTTCGATTTTATCCTTAAAAGTCCTCCGGCTTCGATTCTCCTGAAGCGTGCAGCCAACCTCGCCAAAGCCGCCAAAACTCCGGGAACCGAAATAGTTGGCGAAGTTACGATGGCACAGTGCGAGGAAATCGCGAAAATGAAAATGGAAGATCTCAACGCCGATAATCTCGAGCACGCCGCGCGTATTATCACCGGTACTGCCCGTAGCATGGGATTGAAGGTCGCCGGTTGATCCGGCCCAGTTTATTGTAAGCGCTCGAACCACGTTTGAAGTGGGAGCTTAACAAGAAGGACAGGATGAAAAGATCAAAGCGCTATCGCGAAGCGGAAAAGCTTGTAGATCAGAACAAGGAATATTCGGTGGAAGATGCGGTCAGCAGCCTGCAGAAGATGCCGAAAGCGAAGTTCGATGAAACCGTGGAAGTAAGCGTCAACCTGGGCGTTGATGCCCGCAAGAACGATCAGGCCGTACGCGGTTCGGCCAAGCTTCCTCATGGGACCGGCAAAACTTTGCGGGTTCTCGTTTTCTGCGAGCCTGAAAAAGAAGCCGACGCCAAAGCCGCCGGTGCCGACTTCGTCGGATCCAACGACCTTATCCAGAAGATTGAACAGGGATGGATGGATTTCGATTACTGTATCGCCACACCCGGCATGATGCGAAACGTTTCCCGTCTCGGGAAAGTGCTCGGGCCGCGCGGCCTGATGCCCTCGCCGAAAAACGGCAGCGTAACGGATAACGTCGCTTATGCCGTTCAGGAAGTAAAACAGGGTAAGCTGGATTTTCGTATGGACAAATTCGGCGGTTTGAACGCCGGAGTCGGTAAGCGTTCGTTTACCGACCGCCAGATCGTCGAAAATATCAATGAATTCTTCGCCGCTCTGCTTAAGGCGAAGCCGGCAGCCATTAAGGGTAAATTCATCAAGGGTGCGTTTCTGACCAGCACGATGAGCCCGTCTTTCAAGCTGCAGTTACCAAAGGAGATGGACGTATGAAGGTGGGAACGCTGTACCGGAGCAAGATCGTCGATCTCGTGAAGGATAACCGCCAGCAGGCGTCAGGAATGTTCTTTGTCAACTTTGAGAAATTGACCGCGATGCAGCTGAATGCGCTGCGCCGGGCATTGCGGAAGAATAATTCCCGTATGCTGGTTACCAAGAACCGGCTTATCGACAAGGGGCTTGATGGGCTGTCGCTTAACGGTATGCTTAAAGGACAGACCGGTGTGGTGTATGCTTCCGGCGATGTAGTCGAAGTCGCCAAGCTCCTGGTGGAATTCAAGAAAAATAACGAGCAGCTTAACCTTAAAGGCGGTGTGATCGAAAAGAACGTTATCTCAGCCGGTGATGTCGAGGCATTGTCCAAGTTGCCTCCGCGACAGGTCATGCTGGGAATGGTCGTCAATTGCATTGCCGCGCCGATCACCGGTCTGGTATGCAGCCTTAATCAGGTCATCACCAAGTTCGCGTACGTGGTAAACGCGATCAAGGATAAAAAAGAAAACGGATAAAAGGAGGAGGATCCTATGGCAACGAAGATCGAAGAGATTATGCAGACGATCGAGGGCATGACCGTCCTTGAGTTGTCGGACCTGGTCAAAGCGCTGGAAGTGAAGTTCGATGTTAAAGCCTCTGCTCCCGCAGTCGCAGTCGCCGCACCGGTGGCAGGAGCTGCCGCTGCTGAAGAGGTAGAGGAAAAAACGGCATTCACCGTTATTCTCAAGGAAGCCGGCGCCAACAAGATTCAGGTTATCAAGGAAGTTCGCGCTGCAACTGAACTTGGACTGAAAGAAGCGAAGGATCTGGTCGATAACGCACCGAAGCCGGTAAAGGAAAATGTAAGCAAGGAAGAAGCTGAAGAGATCAAGAAAAAGCTTGAGGAACAAGGCGCCAAAGTTGAGATTAAGTAACCTTCGGGTTTTCCTGGACATTTTACCAGAGCAGAACCGACAACAGTGGGAACTGTTGACGTTCTGCTCTGGTTTGTCCGCTTTCAGGTTCTTCTGTACGCCGTCCCCTTTTTGCATCCGGCTGTGACGTAGGGGCGACCCGGCGGGTTGCCCGTACCGATATATATATTAAATCGATGAGGTAGAGATGAAGACAATGTCGTTTGCCAGGATCAAGGATGTATACCCGATTCCGTACCTGTTGGATCATCAACTTCGCTCGTATAAGGAATTCCTTCAGATGGATACGCCGGAGAGCCGTCGCAAGAATGTCGGGCTGCAGGCGGTGTTTAAAGAGGTTTTCCCGATCGAAAGTCCTGACGGCAAATGGAAGCTCGAATTTTCTTCATATGCGCTGGGACGTCCCAAATATACCATAGATGAATGCAAGAAACGTTCGCTTACTTATTCTTCGCCGTTGCGTGTAAGGTTGCGCCTGATCGGTGAGAATGAAGCCAAGGAACAGGAAATATATTTCGGCGATATTCCGCTGATTACACCCGGCGCTTCTTTTATAATCAATGGCGACGAACGGGTAGTGGTCAGCCAGTTGCAGCGTTCTCCCGGTGTGTATTTCGAGGAAGACATGCATCCGAGCGGCAAGCGGCTATACTTCGCACGCGTCATTCCGTATCGCGGATCGTGGCTGGAGTTCAGATATGATATAAATGAGAGTATCAGTGCCATTGTCGACCGTCGGCGTACCTTTGTCGGTACCCAGGTGCTGCGTATGTTCGGCGTTTCGAGCAATGACGACATTCTCGCCGCGTTCTCCGACGGTCGTTATCCCGAGATCGTCAATACTATTAAACGTGATAATACGACCGGTCAGGACGAAGCGTTGCTTGAGTTTTATAAGAAACTGCGCCCGACCGAGCCATTGACGCTTGAGGCTGCCAAGGAAGTGTTCAAGCGTATGTTTCTCGATCCCAGGCGTTATGATCTGGCCAAGGTCGGCCGGTACGTCATCAATCGCAAGTTGAAGATTGAAGGCTCGCTTAACAAGCGCGTACTCGATAAGGACACCGTGGTCGAGGCCATCAAGCATTTGATCCGTGTCAAAAACGGCGAAGCCCAGCTCGACGATATCGACCATTTGAGCAATCGTCGTGTGAAGCTGGTCGGTGAATTGATCGCGCACGAAGTCAGGGTAGGATTGCTGCGGGTCGAACGTACGATTATCGAACGGTTCGCCCTGCTGCCCAATATGCAGGAAGTCATGATCCAGCATCTGATCAACACGCGTGTGTTCTCTTCTCAGCTGCTGGACTTTTTCGCTCGTTCACCGCTGTGTCAGTTCATGGATCAGGTCAACCCTCTTGCCGAACTGACGCATAAACGTCGCTTGTCCGCTTTGGGGCCGGGTGGTCTTTCCCGTGAACGTGCGGGGTTTGAAGTACGTGACGTGCATCCCTCGCATTACGGTCGCATCTGTCCAATCGAGACACCTGAAGGTCAGAATATCGGTTTGATCACGACGCTGACCACCTTCGTCAACGTCAATCCGCTGGGCTTTCTTACGACCCCGTATCGCCGGCTTGAGCACGGAGTTTATAACGGTAAGATCGAATTTCTCTCAGCCGAGGAAGAGGAAGGTCGACTCATTGCACAGGCGACGGCTAATATGGATGACAGCGGCAAAATCACCGACGACGGTATTTTTGCCCGGTATAAGGGCAACTTTCCGAAAGTTAAGCCGACGGAAGCCGACTTCATGGACGTTTCTCCGAAGCAGATCGTTTCGGTTTCCGCATCTCTGATTCCGTTTCTCGAACATGATGACGCGAACCGCGCGCTCATGGGTTCGAACATGATGCGTCAGTCCGTGCCGCTTTTGTTCCCTGATCCGCCGCTGGTGGGCACAGGGATGGAACGTAAAGTAGCCGTCGACGCCGGCGCGGTGATTGTGGCTAAGGAAGACGGAGTGGTTGAAGAGGCCGATGCTTCCAGAATCAGAGTGGGTAAGCTTACTTACAATTTGAAGAAGTTTCAACGTACTAACGCGGATACCTGTATAAATCAGCGTCCGCTGGTGGCTGTCGGCCAGAAGGTACGTAAGGGGCAGGTGCTTGCAGACGGCGCCGCCACTCGCGACGGTGAGCTGGCGCTCGGTAAGAACCTGCTGGTAGCGTTTCTGCCCTGGCGCGGGTATAACTTTGAAGACGCGATCATCCTGAGTGAGCGTCTGGTCAAAGATGATGAACTTACGTCGATTCATGTGGAAGAATTCGAAGTTGAAGCCCGTGAAACTCGGCTGGGAAATGAAGAAATCACGCGGGATATCCCCAATGTCAGTGAAGAAGCCCTGAAAAATCTCGATGAGACCGGAGTCATCAGGGTCGGTGCGCGAGTCGTTCCTGACGATATCCTCGTCGGAAAGGTCACGCCCAAGACCGAGAAGGAATTGTCTCCTGAGGATCGCCTGCTGCGCGCGATTTTCGGAGAGAAGGCCGCGGACGTTCGTGACACGTCGTTGCGCGTTCCGCCGGGAGTAGAGGGATACGTCCTCAACGTTGAAGTGTATCAGCGTAAAGACAAGGGGCGTAGATCCAAGAAAGAGAAGACTGAAGAGCTGCGTCGTATTCGTGAGATTGAAACGTATTACGACGAAGAGCTGGAAATGATCGAAAGCGAACGCCTGCGGCGTCTGGCTGAAATCTTTAAGACCACTCCCGACAAAGTCGGTAAGATGGAACTGGATGGTAATGAGGAAGCCAAGGAAGTTTCGCTTATCTATGAGGAGAAGATCCGCGAGCTGTTGCAGGAGAAGGAACTTGAGATTTCGAAGATCAAGAAAGGCGATGAACTGCCATCAGGAGTCCTTAAGAGGGTGGTCGTATATGTCGCCATGAAGCGTAAAATCACGGTCGGCGACAAGCTTGCCGGACGTCACGGAAACAAGGGTGTCATAGCGCGGATTCTTCCCGTAGAGGACATGCCTTTCATGGAAGACGGCACGCCGGTCGATATCATGCTTAACCCTCTGGGCGTTCCTTCGCGTATGAACGTCGGTCAGGTACTGGAGTTGACGCTTGGTTGGGCCGGGTTCAAGATGGACACCCAGTTCAAGACGCCGGTATTCGACGGGGCTCGCGAAGCGGACATCAAAGAAATGCTGCGAAATGCCGGACTTCCGGAAGACGGCAAGGTTACGCTTTATGACGGTTACTCGGGCAAGGCGTTCGACCAGAAAGTTGCCGTGGGATACATGTATATCCTGAAGTTGGTGCATATGGTCGAAGATAAGATTCATGCCCGGGCCATCGGTCCATATTCATTGATCACACAGCAGCCTCTGGGTGGTAAGGCACAGTTCGGCGGACAGCGGTTCGGTGAAATGGAAGTCTGGGCGCTTGAATCTTACGGAGCGGCGTTTACCCTGCAGGAAATGCTGACGGTCAAAAGTGACGACGTTCAGGGGCGCACGCGTATTTACGAGGCGATAGTTAAGGGTGAGCAGAAACTCAGCCCGTCCACTCCCGAGTCGTTCAACGTTCTCATTCGGGAGCTGCAGGGCTTGTGTCTTGATGTGCGCGTAGAAAAAGGAGAAAAAGGAAATGAGTAACGGCGTAGATGCAGAGCGGATAACGCTGAAGATCGCATCCCCGGACGTGATACGTTCCTGGTCGTTTGGCGAAGTGCGTAAGGCCGAGACGCTGAACTACCGCACATTGAAACCGGAAAAGGATGGACTCTTCTGTGAAAAGATATTCGGTCCTGTCAAGGACTATGAGTGTAACTGTGGAAAGTTCAAGGGTATAAAGTTCAAAGGTATGCGTTGCGATCGTTGCGGCGTTGAGATTACACATTCTTCGGTGCGACGTCAGCGGCTGGGACATATCGATCTTGCTGCTCCCGTTACTCATATCTGGTTTTACAAGGTCATTCCATCGCGTCTGGCCGGATTGCTCGATATGACGTTGCGCGACCTGGAGAAGGTTATTTACTATGAGCAGCACATTGTGATAGAGCCGGGTGAGACGCCGTTCAAGAAAAAACAGCTCCTGAGCGAAGAAGATCTTTATAAGGCGCGTAAGGAGTTCGGAGACGTGTTAAAGACCGATATCGGAGCTTCCGCCATAAAAGCGTTACTTGCCGAAATCGATCTCGACAAGCTCTGTCGCAAAATAAAACGGGCGATCGCCGACTCCAAGTCGCAGGTCACGGCTCAGCGGTTTCTTAAACGACTTAAGATCGTCGAAGATTTTCGTCGTTCCCAGAACGATCCGACCTGGATGATCATCGAAACACTGCCGGTCATCCCTCCTGATTTGCGTCCGCTTGTTCCTCTGGAAGGCGGCCGGTTCGCGTCCAGTGACTTGAACGATTTATACCGTCGTGTAATCAACCGGAACAATCGTTTGAAGAAATTGATCAAGCTGGGTGCTCCGGAAATCATTATCCGCAACGAAAAGCGTATGCTTCAGGAAGCGGTTGACGTGCTGTTTGAGAACGGCCGTCACGGACGCGCAATTCTGGGGCCGAACAATCGGCCTCTGAAGAGCCTTTCCGATATGCTTAAAGGTAAACAGGGTCGTTTCCGTCAGAACCTGCTCGGTAAACGCGTCGATTATTCCGGCCGCAGCGTCATCGTCGTCGGTCCGGAGCTCAAGATCTATGAGTGCGGGTTACCCAAGCAGATGGCGCTTGAGTTGTTCGAGCCGTTTATCATCAAGAAACTGAAAGAAAAAGGATTCGTTCACACAATCAAGGGTGCGCGTCGCATGGTCGAACGCGCCCGGGTCGAAGTTTGGGATATTCTTGAAGAGGTTATCAAGGGCCATCCGGTTCTTCTGAACCGCGCGCCGACTCTTCATCGCCTCAGTATTCAGGCGTTTTATCCTCGTTTGGTCGAGGGTAAAGCCATTAAGCTGCATCCGCTGGTCTGTTCGGCTTTCAACGCCGACTTCGACGGAGACCAGATGGCAGTTCACGTGCCGCTGTCGCTGGAAGCGCAGTCCGAAGCCCGGATTATCATGCTTTCCGCTAATAACATCTTTTCGCCTGCCGACGGTCGACCGGTGGTTGCACCGACGCAGGATATAATCCTGGGTATTCGTAATCTTACCCTTGCACGCGACGGCGCCAGGGGTGAGGGTATTACGTTCCCCTGCATGGACGATGTAATTACGGCATATCAGGACGAAGAGGTCGAATTGTATACTAAGATCAAGGTCCGTATCGGTAATGGAGCCGATCGTCGAATCATCGAGACGACGACTGGACGGGTCATTTTCAATCAGGTACTGCCGGACGGACATGCGTACGTAAACGAGACGCTGAGCAAGAAGGATCTGGTGACGATTATTACCAATTGTCATAAGACATTCGGCCATTCCCGTACCGTTCAGCTCCTTGACGATATTAAGGACCTCGGATTCGAATTTGCTACGTTGGGCGGTATCAGTATTTCCGTCGACGATCTGAAGATACCGGCGGAAAAACAGGCCGTACTGGCTGAAGCGATCAAGGAAGTCGGAAAAGTTGATGCGCAGTACAGCCGTGGTATCATCACCGACCGTGAAAAGCACAATAAGATCGTCGACATCTGGACACGTACCACGGATCGTATCTCCGATTTCGTGTTCAAGGGGCTCGATCCGTTCAACCCGATCTTCATGATGGCGGATTCCGGTGCTCGCGGTTCCCGTCTGCAGATCCGTCAGCTGGCCGGTATGCGCGGCTTGATGGCCAAGCCTTCCGGTGAGATTATTGAAACGCCGATTACCTCGAACTTCAAGGAAGGCCTGACCGTTCTTGAGTATTTCATCTCGACTCACGGTGCGCGCAAAGGTTTAGCCGACACCGCGCTTAAAACTGCTGACGCCGGCTACCTGACTCGCCGACTGGTCGACGTGGCACAGGAAGTCATTATCACGGAAGAGGATTGTGCTACGGTCAACGGCATTACATTGTCCGCTATCATAGAGGGAGATGAAGTCGTCGTTGCACTGCGTGAACGTATCATCGGTCGTGTCACACTCGATAACATCGTCGACATCGTTACTGACGAAGTTGTCGTTCGTGCCGGAGATCTTATCACTGAAGAAATCGCCGATAAGGTCGAAGCCCTTGGAATCGAGAGTTTGCGTATTCGCAGCGTACTGACCTGCGAATCAGCTCGCGGCTGCTGTCAGAAATGTTATGGCCGCAACCTTTCTTCGGGCCGTCTGGTCGAATTGGGTGAAGCGGTAGGTATTATTGCCGCGCAGTCGATCGGTGAGCCCGGTACGCAGCTGACCATGCGTACGTTTCACATCGGTGGTACGGCCTCGCGTGTCGCCGAACGGTCGTTCATAAAATCGAAAGAGAACGGTACACTCAAGTACCACAATGTAAAAACTGCACAGAAGAAGGACGGGTTCATCGTTCTTAACCGCAGCGCCGTCGTGTCGGTCGTCGATGACCTGGGACGCGAGTTGCAGCGTAATCCGGTATCGCAGGGATCGCTGATTCTGTTCCCCGAAGGTACTCCGATCGAAGCCGACAAGATCATTGTCCGCTGGGATCCGTATTCAATCCCGATCCTTACGGAAGTATCCGGTAAGGCCAGGTATGAGGATGTGATCGATGGTCTGACGGTGCAGGAAGAGCTTAACCTGGCAACGAATATCAAGGAGCGCGTGGTTATCGAATACCGCGGCGACTACCATCCGCAGCTGGTCATCGCGACTCCGAGTGACGAGGTCGGAGGTATATATCCGGTTCCCACCGGGGCTCATATTATGGTCGAAGACGGAGCCGAAGTCGAAGCTGGTGACGTGATCGCCAAGATCCCACGGCTTATCGTAAAGACTCGCGATATCACCGGCGGTCTGCCGCGTGTTGCAGAACTGTTTGAAGCCCGCCGGCCAAAGAGCCCATCGGTCGTCAGTGAGATCGAAGGCTTCGTCGAGTTTAAACAGGGTAAGGGCGGCGAACGTAAGGTTGTCGTTCGGTCTGCGACCGGCATGGAAAAGGAATACAGTATACCGGCCGGAAAACATCCCGTAGTGTACAAGGGCGACAAGGTCTACCCCGGTCAGCAGTTGACCGATGGTCCTATCGTCCTTCAGGATATCCTGCGGGTCTGCGGTGACAAGGTTCTTCAGGAATATCTTGTCAATGAAGTCCAGGAAGTTTATCGTCTCCAAGGTGTGCGCATTAACGACAAACACATCGAGATCATCATACGTGAAATGTTGCGTAAGGTCCGCATTACCGATCCGGGCGACACGGAATATCTCCAGTCCCAGGCGGTCGATAAGACCGACTTCCGCTCTGAGAACGAGAAGATGATCAAAAAAGGTAAGAAGCCCGCACAGGCAGCACCGTTGCTTCTGGGTATCACGAAGGCTTCGCTGGCGACCAAGAGTTTTGTTTCCGCGGCAAGCTTTCAGGAAACCGCCAGGGTACTCACTGACGCGTCCGCTTCGGGCAAGTCCGACTATCTGATGGGGCTGAAGGAAAACGTGATCGTCGGACACCTTATCCCGGCAGGCACAGGTTTCTTGAGTCATCAGCATTTTCAGGTCAGGAAAACAGACAAAGCCGGAACCGAAGAGGAACCGGGCACGGTATAAAAGAAGGAGCAGGGCATGCCTACTATTACACAGTTGTTACGTAAAGAACGGGAATTGCAGAAGGTCAAGAGCAAGTCGCCGGCACTTAAAAAGTGTCCGCAGCGTCGCGGAGTATGCATCCAGGTCAGGACAATGACACCTAAGAAGCCGAACTCGGCTTTACGTAAGGTGGCACGTGTGCGTTTGACTTCCGGGTTCGAAGTCACTGCGTACATTCCGGGTGAAGGACATAATCTCCAGGAACATTCGATTGTGCTTGTGCGCGGCGGTCGAGTAAAAGACCTGCCGGGAGTACGCTATCACATCGTTCGCGGTACACTTGACACTCAGGGGGTCAACAACCGTAAGCGTTCACGTTCGAAGTACGGGGCAAAACGTCCGAAGAAATAATAATCATTGAAGAGCGCCGACGTCGAGGCGCAACGATACGACCCCGCCAATAGGGTGTATCGGAGTAAACAGAGGAGATTGTAACGATGAGAAGAAGAGCCGCTGACAAAAGAGAGGTCCAGTCGGATCCCCAGTTCAACTCGCCACTGGTAGGCAAGTTCATCAGCATGATCATGCTGGCCGGCAAGAAGACGCTGGCCACCAAGGTCGTGTATGACTGTTTCGAATTATTGAAGGAGCGCACCAGTGAGGATCCGGTAAAAGCCTTTTACAAGGCGTTGGACAATGCCCGTCCCCGTATGATAGTCAAGTCTCGCCGTATAGGCGGTGCGACCTATCAGGTGCCGACTGAAGTCACGAAAGAGAAGGGGTATTTGATCGCCATGCGCTGGTTTCGTGATGCGGCACGCAGTAAGCGTGGGAAACCGATACATTTCAAGCTTGCCGAAGAGCTGACTAACGCATATAAGGGCGAAGGCGCTATCATCAAGAAACGTGACGATACGCATAAGATGGCCGAGGCCAACAAAGCTTTTGCTCATTTCCGTTGAAATTAACAGTCGATGCGTAAGAACACCTGTGGGTTTCTTCCGCGTTTCTGTCCGTGATGCATTAAAAATGTTCATTTTTTTATTGCATCCCGCGGGTTTTTTAATATAATTGAAATCTCATCCTTCCCGAATATGATACCTGAACAGTTTGGAAGTGTTCAAGGCCCGGGTGAAGGACAACGCATGGGACAAGTGAGAAGCTATGGATGCTAAACAGCGATTACAGAAGATTCGAAATATCGGGTTTGTCGCCCACATCGACGCAGGAAAGACTACGACGACCGAGCGTGTATTGTTCTATTCCGGGCGCATTCACAAGACGGGTGAAGTGCATGATGGAACTGCCACCACGGACTGGATGGATCAGGAGCGTGAGCGGGGCATCACCATTACCAGCGCCGCCACTTATTGCACCTGGAAGAACTATGAAATCAATATCATTGATACTCCCGGCCACGTGGACTTTACCGCTGAGGTCGAACGTTCGCTGAAAGTCCTTGACGGATGCGTCGTGGTCCTTTGCGCCCAGGGTGCCGTCGAGCCTCAGTCCGAGACCGTCTGGCGTCAGGCCGATCGATACAATGTTCCTCGTATCGTGTTCGTAAACAAAATGGACAAGATCGGCGCTAACATTTTTAATTGCGAAAAAGAACTGATCGAGAAACTGCATGCCAATCCTGTTTTGCTGCAGGTTCCCATTTATCGCGATGAGCAGTTCGTCGGTCTGATCGACCTGCTTAAGGAAAAAGCCATGTTTTATCGCGACACCGAAGGCAAGCAGATCGATATAGAAGATGTACCCGAGCAGGAGAAGGAACTGGTCGCAACTTATAAAGAGCGCCTGATCGAGCGTCTGGCTGATCATGACGATTCTATCATGGAGCGTTTCCTGGAGGGACAGGAAATACCGGAAGCCAAATTGATCGACTCCATTCGAAAACTTACCTGTGGGCGCAAGATCATTCCGGTCATATGCGGTTCTTCGCTGAAGAATATCGGTGTACAGATCTGTCTTGATTGCGTCTGTCGCTATCTGCCGTCACCGGCCGACATCGCCACGGTCGACGGAGTGGACGACAATGAGCAGCCGATTGTCAGAAAGGTGGATGAATCGGAGCCGTTCGCAGGTCTTTGCTTTAAGATCATGGTTGACCCTTATGTCGGTCGTTTGAATTTCGTCCGGGTTTACAGCGGGATATTCACTCCCGGAAACAGCGCTTATAACCCGACGACTCGTAAGAGCGAGCGTGTGAACAAAATCGTCCGCTTGCATGCTAACAAACAGGAGATTATCGATAAGGCTGTAGCCGGAGATATCGTCTGTTTTGTCGGTCTTAAGGATATCAAGACCGGAGAAACCATTTGCGACAAAGAAGATCCGATTATTTTGCAGAAAATTTCGTTTCCGGAGCCGGTCATCTCACAGTCGATCGAGCCCAAAACCAAGGCTTTGCAGGAAAAGCTCGGGTATGCACTGTCACGACTCGCCGAGGAAGATCCTACATTCAAGACGACTTATAATGCCGAAACCGGACAGGTCATCATTTCCGGAATGGGCCAGCTGCATCTGGAGATCCTTATCGAGCGTCTGCGCCGCGAGTTCGGTGTCGAGACCAATGTCGGTAACCCCCAGGTCGCGTTCAAGGAGACGATTTCTCAGAAGGTCAATGTCGTCGGTAAGTTCATTTCCCAGAGCGGAGGACGCGGACAGTACGGCCATGTCGTTCTGACGATGGAGCCATCGGAAGAAGAGGGCGTTCAGTTCGATAATCAGATTAAAGGCGGCGCTATCCCCCAGGAATACTTCCCCGGCGTCAAGAAGGGGCTCGAGAGCGCCAGCAAGAACGGTATGCTCGGCGGTTATCCGGTTACCAACGTCAAGGTCACGCTGGTCGACGGTTCTTATCATGAAGTCGATTCTTCCGACCTTGCGTTTCAGATGGCGACCAGCATCGGGTTCAAGGAAGGTCTTCAGCAGGGTAAATCCGTACTTCTGGAGCCGATCATGAAGCTGGAAGTAACTACTCCGGAAGACTACCTGAGTTCGGTTATGGGAGATCTCAACTCTCGCCGTGCCAGGATCCATGCCATAGACGACAAGCGCGGGGCTAAGATCATTCGTGCGGAAGTACCCCTGCGTGATTTGTTTAACTATGTGGATTCTCTTCGC
>Ga0116234_1160828_pt1 | contig 14338 bp, 9 predicted proteins | sample BioSIPRNA_4_FD_89016 | JGI IMG/M metagenome (GOLD analysis project Ga0116234, IMG submission 89016) | Anaerobic biogas reactor microbial communites from Washington, USA - Biogas_R2_A SIP RNA (Metagenome Metatranscriptome) | ecosystem: Engineered > Bioreactor > Anaerobic > Unclassified | place... | reverse complement strand
CGTTGTGTGCATCTAAAAAGAGAATATTTTTTCCACTGATAATGACTTTGTCATTTTGCACACCTAATAAATAGGTTGCATCAGTTCTGCGGTATTCCCAAATTTTTTCTCCGCTTATTGCATCTATGCAATATAAAAGGTAGGAATCGATAGGGGCAAAGTATAATTTGTCTTTATAAAAAATCAGAGGGCAATTGTACCAACTAGCAGGGCGATAATGTGTGAGTAGTGCTGCTTGATCTGATTCTGTATAGGTGGGCAATGGAATTCGATCGTATTTTCGAATCCAAGTGATGTTTTCTTCTATAGGATTCACTGCACAAATAGCACCAAGATGGTTTAAATAGTATAATCGCCCGTTCCCGGCTACAATTTTGCTTCCAATGGATTCTCGAACGGGATTATTAAATATGTTGAGTTCTTGTTGTGCAGAACCAATCATTTTTTTCCAAATAATTTTACCAGTTTGGGGATCTAATGCTACTATGTAACTGTTAAAAAGACCTGTTGTTTCTGTCACTCCACAGTAGAGTTTCCCATTCCATACAGTGGGAGGTGTCATGAATGAAATTTTATTTTCAAATTCTTCTTCATCATCTGTTTTGCCACGGACATACCATTCTAAATTTCCAGTAGTTGCATTGATTTTAAAAAGTCTTCGTTCAGCTAATATTTTTCTAATTTGGTATACATTCCAATTATCAACAATTTGACGAGAAGTTCGAACTTCTAAAGTTGCATATATTGCGTTATCATGATATAAGACACTTTGTACAGCTTGTTCATGAGATTCACTAATAATGCTAGGAACCATTTGATAGCACCAAAGCTGTTTCATGGAAACAAGATCATATGCGTATACTGCTCCACCGTTGCTGATATATAATACATTATCAACATATGCAGGATATACAAGTGGAGGACCAGAGCGAACTATAGTAGCCTCATTTACATATCGTCGAACAATATTTTCACGTGGATGTTTAGGGATTGTGATTTTGTCTACATTATTATAGATTTGAACAGGATAGGGCGTAACAAAGGAGTGCGTTGTTTTTCCAGCTAACATAGACCAATTGGTATTTTGGAAACGTGGATATTTTTGTAAGTTTTGTAATTGTTTTTGGATAAAATTTTGTAATGTTGTATTTTGACCAGCAATGCATATGTTGTTTGTTAGAAAATCATCTGTTCGTTCTAACCATTCATTTAAAGTTTCTTGATATCCTAAGGCATAGTAACAAAATAGAATACGGCTTATATTTTGTAGAGTTTCTTCATTATATTCTTTTATGTGTTCTAGCCAAGTTTGTAAGTAGGAAAGCGATTCTTGATACTTTTCTTGGATTAATGTTTCTTCAATTTTTTGTATCCAATACTCTTGCCCTTCTGGATAATATAATGTTGCTGATGTCTTTATTTTATGAATTTCTGAGGCACTTTCCAACCATTTGTTTTGTATGGTGGCTAAATGTTGATGGATAAGATGAGATATTTTTACAGATAAGTATTTATCTACAGCAAATAATTCATTGGGATATGTTTCTAGTATTTCTTGAAATAGACGAACAGCCTGTCGAAATTCTTGTTTTTGTATATGTTCTAAGGCTGTATTATATAATTTTTCCATTTTTGGATTTTGTTCTGGCATGATAAAATCATCATTTCCATAGCAAAAAGCTAGCCAAAAAAAGAAAAGGAAAAGTAAAATACGCATATGATCCTCTTTATTTTTAATTTTGAAAGTTGTCTTAGATAAAACATGAATTATTTCATGTATAATAAAAATTATTCTTTCATTGTAAATCTTTTTATTGTAAAATCAATACTCTAATTATTAATTAGCTATTTAAAGCTCATATGAAAACATTTGACAATAGCACCTTTTTGCATAAAATAGATAATAATATTGAGGAAGTCTCTATGGAAGAGAATCAAGGAAATAAAGAACAAAAAATATATAATACAACTGAAATCGAGAATGAAAAGGATTCTTTAGAGCCAGAAGATGAATGCAAAATACATATTGCAGAAAATGAGATAAATGAATGCAATAATGAAGATTTAGAATGCAATGACGAAGATTCAGATTCCAATGATGAAGATTTAGATTGCAATGATGAAGATTCAGATTCCAATGATGAAGATTTAGAATGCAATGACGAAGATTCAGATTCCAATGATGAAGATTTAGATTGCAATGACGAAGATTCTAAGGAAACTCCTTCACCAAACGATCCACCCATTATTGACTTGAGAGGCATTCCTAAAGAAAAACTCCATTTTCAATGGAATGAAATTTTCAAAAATGATCATCCCATTCAATTTGAAATTGGGCCTGGAAAAGGTGAATTTCTCATTGGATTGGCACAAAAACATCCAGAAAAAAATTTTGTAGGCATAGAAATTCGTAGAAAACGAGCTATTCTTATCCAAAATAAAGCATTGCGTGCAGGTTTACAAAATCTACAAATGATTTTAGGAGATGCAAAATATACAAGTGAATATATTTTTCCTAAAGAATCTGTGGAAGTAATGTACGTTCATTTTCCTGATCCATGGCCTAAAAGACGCCATGCTTGCCGCCGTCTAGTGAATGCAAAGTTTGCCGATATTGTACATCAATTGTTAGTGCCTTCTGGGAAAATATATTTAAGTACAGATGTAGAAACTTATTCAAAAACCATGTTTGAATGTTTTCAAAACCATCTTGGGTTTAAAAATATTTACTTTGAAACAAATTCTTGTCCCTGTCCTGAATTTCATAATACAGTGCATGAGTGGAAATTTCAATTGTGGGGGAGATCCATTCATTACCTCCAATTTGTAAAAATATAAAGGGAAAAATATGGCAACACAAGATGACTTAGAATTTCAAAAATTAGTTCTTGCAAATCGTTTAGCAACTCCCAAACAAATTGACGAATGTTTATTAGAGATTGAAAAAAATGAAAAGGGCGGTTTTTTGAATCCGTTATCTACGATTATGATAGATAAAGGCTATATTACCATACGCCAAGCTCAAGCTATTTATCAATTGCAAGGAAAATCTGTAGAATATTTAATCAAAGGTTATACTATTATAGAAAAATTAGGTGAAGGTGGCTTAGGCATTGTATATAAAGCAAAAAAGGACGGTATAGGCAATATAGTTGCCTTAAAAGTTCTTTCACCGCATTTAGTGAAAAATGATGAGTATATCCAACGATTTAAAATAGAAGCAGATATTGCCACAAAATTAAACCATCCAAACATTGTTCGAGGAATTGAAGCCAATGTTTATAATGGTCTTTATTATTTTGCAATGGAATTTGTGGATGGTATAACTCTAAAGCAATATATTAAAGAAAGAGGCAGATTTTCTGAACAAAGAGCTATTGAAATTATTATCCAAGTAACAGAAGCTTTGCAATATGCTGAAAAAAAGAACCTTGTTCATAGAGATATAAAACCTGAAAATATTATGATCGCTGAAGATGGTGTGAAATTATGTGATTTAGGTCTAGCAAAAAATACAGCAGATCGAATAGATATAACAGCTCCTGGAGTTGTGTTAGGAACTCCCTCTTATGTTTCGCCAGAACAAGCTATTGGTAAAGATGACCTTGATATTCGATCAGACATTTATTCTTTAGGCATTACTTTTTTTGAAATGGTTACAGGTTCTCTCCCTTTTCAGGGAAATACCATTATGAGCATTATCCAACAACATTTATATAATGCAATTCCATCACCACAGCAAATGAATAAAACATTGTCGCCAGAAGTTTGTGCTATCATTATAAAAATGATGGAAAAAAACAAAAGTGATCGATACCAAAGTCCTTTAGAACTGCTAATAGATTTAAAAAAATGTCCTACAAGTAGTTTGGATGGAATCCATGATACATGCCTAGACATTATGGTAGAAATGCATTATAAAAAACTCATCAAGCAAGATGCCAATTTACGTCCTTCAGATTCTATTATTATTGACAAAGATGCACTCGATCTAGAGAGACCAATTAATGTAGATCAGAATATTGTGGACAAAAGAGAAACAGAAGTCAATGAACCAGAAGTAGAAGTCAATGAACCAGAAGCAGAAGTCAATGAATCAGAAGCTAGTATAAAAGATATAGAATCTAATATAGAATTTGATCAACAAGCATATTATACAGACCTTCTTATGAACAAACCAATACATCCTACTGACAATTCTTTTACTAGAAAACAAAAAAAATCTAGAAGAACATTTCATATTGTTTTAGCTTTACTTCTGCTTATTTCAGCCGCAACACTTGTTATTTTAAATAAAAAATATAAAAATGTTCATGTTACAGTTACTTGGTTACAAGAGCTTCTATATCCCTTTCCTGCTAAAGAAAAGTCAAAGATTGATCTTCCACCATTGTATACCCAAGGCATTTTCTATCAACAAGCACAAAAAAAATTTCAAGAATATGTGAAACAAATTCAACCTACAGAGCAAGACATAGAAGATATTAAAAAAAATATGGTATATATCCCTGAAGGAAGTTTTGTTCCTTATGCCAAGAAAGATAGCAAAGGCGAACAAATCAAAGGATTTTGGATAGATCCTTACGAAGTAACAAATGCACAATATAAGGAGTTTTGCGTAAGTACAAAGTATCCTTTTCCACCCCATTGGGATCCTGAAGTAGGATTTTCTCAAGAGATAGCAACATTTCCTGTAGTGAATGTTTCTTTTTATGATGCAAAACTTTATGCAAAATGGGCTAAAAAACGTCTTCCCACTGAAATGGAATGGGAATTTGTAGCTGCAACTTCATCTAACTTTCAATATCCATGGGGAAATCAATGGCAAGAAAATTCTTGCAATTGTGGCACATCCACAGGACAAAAAGGTGTTTTAAAAGATAGTAGATCTTATCCTAACGGAAGAGCAAGGGAAAAGATATGGAATATGGCAGGTAATGTTTGGGAATGGACTTCTTCTACATTTCAAACAACAGAAAATATATATGAAGACAAAGTGATTAAAGGAGGTAGTTTTTTATATCATCCTTATTGTGTACGCAATTCTTATAGAGATGGTTTTGCCTCACACTCCTATCGAAATGATATAGGATTTCGCTGTGTAGTAGATTAATACACAAAATTTTAAAAGGGAGCAAATGATACAATGGAATACCAAATTATCCATGCAGCAGAAAAAGATTCCACATTTTTCAGTATAGTTGCGGAAAAAGAAAAACAAGATAATGAACTTCAAGTATGGGAAATAGGGCAAATCATTGATGAAAAATATGAAATTTTATCTGTATTAGCAAAAGATCATAAAAAAATCATACATAAAGTTCAACATTGTCAATGGAACATTCCCCTTGCTGTTCGAAGTCAAATTGAAAAAGAAACCCAAGTGCAATTTTTTCATCAAGCTCAACGTTGGGTAGAACTAGGAAAACACCCCAATGTAGTGAGTGCGTATTATGTGCAAAATATTGGTAATATTCCACGTTTATTTGTTGAATATGTAACCGACGCAAAAACTTTAGAAGAATTCATGGAACAAGAAACTTATGACATTGAAATTATTCTAGATATTGCGATTCAAATTGCATGGGGAATGCAACATGCACATGACAAAGGTCTTCTCCATGGAGATTTACGCCCAGGAAATATTTTCATTACCAACGAGGGCGAAGTCAAAATTGCAGATTTCCGTTCCCGTGAAGATGTTTTTATGGAATATACAGTTTATATGCCTCCTGAACAATTAGAAAAAGCCTATATTTCTCAAGCTTCTATGGATATATATGCATATGGTATGATTCTTTATGAACTCTGTACAGGAAAACTTCCTTTCCAAGTAAAAAAAACAACATTAGAAGGGTCACAAATTTCTTCATTTCGAAACAAATGCCTTGCACAACCATTCCAAGAACCTCATCAAATTGCTCTCCATATTCCTATTGCTTTGTCACAATTTATTATGCAATGTCTTTCCATAAAACCACAAGATAGACCTAAAAAATTTCATGTGATTAGCGATATGCTAAAAGAATTATACTTAACTACTACAGAATTTGCATATCCTAGAGAAGAACCACAAAAAGATAAATTGCAAGCTATAGACTTAAATAACCGTGCCTTAACATTGATCGACTTAGATGAAAATTTCGAAACTATTGAACAATACTTCCAAGATGCTTTAAAAGCAGATCCTTTTTGTTTAGCAGCTCGCATCAATCTTCCATTATTACGATTGCGAAATGGAAAAGCAACATTGCGTCAACTTCGCGATGAAACAGACGATCTATTAGAACACAATAAAGAAGTCGTGGCTTTTTATCGTGGTAAAATTGCTTTAGAGACTAGCGGTTTTTTAGAAGAATCCCTTGTAGAAGTCCAAGATGCACTAAAAGAGTTTCCTGACAATAAAGAACTCCTGCGTCTAGAAGGAATATTATTATATGAATCTGGTTATTATGAGCAAGCGATTGTCGCATGTGAACGACTCAGAAATATTGACCTACCCTTAAAAAAAGACTTGTACTATCTAGGTTGTAGCTACTTACAAAGCGGACAAAAGAAAAAAGCATTAGAAATTTGGGACAAAGCATTAGAGTTATATCCCAAGGATCCTGATTTTATCTTTTGTCAAGCTATCACATATGCTAAACAACAAAGATTAGAAGAAACATATAACAAATTACGAGAACTTGTAGCCTACCATTCTCATTTTTGGGCTCTTTTAAACATTGCAGAAATTAGTTCAGCTTATTCTGTTTACATGCCTGTATATAAGAAGGCAAGCCCCAATTTCGAAGAATCGAAAAAAATCTATGAAAAACTTTTAGAAAAAGCTCCTATTCTTCCACGACTTGTTTATGGCTATCAACATGCTGCACCTAATGCACCTATACCCAATAAAACCGTTGAAAATCAAATTCTCTCTCACTGGCATCCTTATAAAAATCTTAAAGATCATCAAGGTGGAGTTCAATCTCTTATCCTTTCCCAAGATGGTCGCATTGTTATAGCTGGTTCAGGCGACTCCCAAATTAAAGTATGGGATATAAAAACAGGAAAATGCAAAAATACATTACAAAGCAATCAAGAAGGGATCTCGCAAGTTGCCATTTCGCATGATGGTCATTTTATTGTGTCTATTGGACATGACAGCATTGCCATGGTCTGGGATCTAATTACTGGCGAATGCGTAGCAAAGCTCGAAGGACATGTCCGTGAAATCACAAGTGTTGCTATTACAACTACAGGCTACATAGTTACAGGTAGCTTAGATAAAACCATCCGTATTTGGGATTTAGGTGCACTTACTTGCCGTAAAATTTTACGTGGTCATACAGAAAAAATTACTTCTATTGCAGTCACTCATGATGGACGTTATGCAGTATCCGCTGATGAAAACGGTCGTATTGGTGTATGGGAAATTGAACAAGGTAATTTAATTTACTTTCTAGAACGACATACAGAAATCATCTCTTGTCTTACTATTACAAGAGACAATCAATACATAATCTCAGGAGGGTGGGATCAAAAAATTGTTGTTTCTTCTCTAGAAAATCCAGAGGAGTTCTTTACTTTAGAAGGACATACTGGGCTCATCAATAGTATCATTCTTTCTTCTAAAGAAACAGAAATATTCTCTGCATGTGAAGATAAAACTATTAAACAATGGGATCTACAAACAAAAGAATGCATAAAAACATTTCATGGTCATACAATGGATGTCACAGCACTTGCTTTAGCAAAAAAAGATTTATTTCTTGCCTCCTCAAGCTGGGATCACACCATTCGTATTTGGAATACACAAACTGGGGAATGTATCAGTGTTTTAGAAAGTCATAAGGTACATGTAAATCATCTTGCTATTACACCGAATGCAAAATACATCATATCAGCAAGCGATGAACCTACAGTTCGTATTTGGGTAGACACAACAACTCAAATATGCCCATTATTAGAAGAATCACCCGTCTCTTATCTATTACAAAGTACTCCTCCCTCCTCAGCTAATTTTGCAACGCAACGACGAGTCAAACAACTTATTGAACAAGCTAAAACAGAACTTGCCAATAATAATATTATCACAGCCATTGAACATTATCGTGAAATTCAAACCATGGAAGAATTTTGTGAAAATAGTAAAATTCTTCAATCTATCTATGAAACAGCTACAAAAGGTCAATTAACACGAAAAGCACCTAAAACAATTTATTCTCATCGAACATTTTCAGAACACCAAGATGCCATTACATGTTTATGGAGCGACACAGAAAATGTCATATCAGCTAGCAAAGACAATACTATAAAAATTTGGGCATTACGAAATAATAAGTCTCTATTTACACTAGAAGGACACACCGCACCTATCTTATGTCTAGATATCAGCCCTAACAAACGTTACATTGCATCGGGAAGTAAAGATAAAACTGTTCGAATATGGGAAGTAAAAACAGGTCATTGCATCAATACTATCGAAGGACATAGTCATTGGATAGAACATGTTAAATTTACTACAGATAATCGAACACTCTTTACAGCTGGTCGAGACGGACAAATTAAAATATGGGAAACTAAAACAGGACATAAAGTAAATGAACTTACGTACCATACAGATTTAATTAGTGATATGATACTCTCCCCTGATGAAACTCTCCTCTTTACTGCAAGCCACGACCGTACGATTCGTGTTTGGAATATAGAAAATTCCCAATGTTTGCATACATTAGAAAAACACACAGAACACATAAAATGTCTAGTATATCTTCCTAAATACCATCGACTCATCTCTGGAGGTTGGGATAATGAAATCAATATCTGGGACATTGAAAAGGGGGAATGTTTGCAGACATTAAAGGGGCATACTAATTGGATCAATAAAATCGTAAGCACACCAGATGAAAGCAAACTCATATCTATTAGTCTAGATAAAACCATTAAAATATGGGACTTGGAAACATATCAAAACATTGCCACCCTCCAAGGACATAAACAAGACATTATAGATGTCATCTGCACTGATGATAATCAATTTTGTATTTCAGCAAGCCAAGATAAAACCATCAAAATATGGAATATTGACACAGAAGAATGTTACCAAACACTAGAAAAACATACAGCACCACTTACGAATATCTACTCTGTACAAGATTGTCGCTATCTTCTCAGCAGTGATCAAGGTAGCAACATCGTTCTATGGGAATTTGACTGGCTATACTATTATTTATATATGTCTATATATTATAAAATATTTTTTTTAAAAAAAATGGTTTTTTAAAAAAAAATGTTTTATAATATATAATGTTAGGTATTTATTATTGATATAATATAATGAGAGATGTATACTGATAGAAATTCATTTTTTTTGCTAGGGACATAATTATTTAATTATATATTACTTTCAAAATAGTTATCCTCTCGTAAAACTATCTTGAAAACTAGCAATTACAAATTTTTAGGAGCTAGTTCTTCCATGTTTTTTATACTTGATGAGTTAGAAATCTGCGAAGAATTAAAGAAGCGACCTTACTTAAGAAGTGCTTCTTCAAAAGATGTCATTCAAAAAATGGCACAAGAAAGACGTCAGAGAACAACTACTGTGGCAGAATTAAAAGCCTTTATCTCTAGTTCTCGTACACGCACTATAAATTTTACGCATTAGTCCACAATTCGTAATTTTCAACATGAATGAATTTTATTCTTAATAATATTCTTTAAAGATAAAATTCATTCATGTTTGTTTTATTTTATAATTTTATTCTATGAACAAAATTTTTTATCAAACAAAACAAAATCCTTGGGAAAACTTAGCCATAGAAGAATATTTACTCCAAGAGATCCAACCAGAAGATATGTTTTTATTTTTATGGCAAAATAAAAACACCATTGTTATTGGAAAACATCAAAATCCTTGGATAGAATGTAAAATTTCTGCCTTAGAAATAGATAATATCACATTAGCACGCAGAATCACAGGCGGCGGTGCTGTGTTCCATGATCTAGGAAATTTAAATTTTTCTTTTATCATGGATCGAAAAAAATTTCAACTAGAAAAACAACTATCTGTAATTCTAGAAGCCTTAAAAACATTAAATATTCAAGCTTATTTTCAAGGTCGCAATGACCTATTGATTGACCAACGTAAATTTTCAGGTAATGCTTTTTGCTATTTACCACATGCTACTCTCCACCATGGAACTATTCTTGTTTCCTCTAATTTAGACAAATTAAGTCAATACCTAGAAGTTGCACCTGAAAAAATTCATTCTAAAGGAATCCAATCTGTTCGCTCTCGAGTCTGCAACCTACAAGATTATAATCCTTCCATAACTATACAGCAAGTGATTGATGCCATTACCCTTGCTTTTATAAAAATTTATGGCATATCTCATATAGAAAACTTACCTGATACACATCTCTACCAAAATTTATACGAAAAACAATCTTCATGGGAATGGCGATTTGGAAAAACTCCTCATTTTGATTGGGAACTCCAACAATATTTTTCATGGGGAACGATCAATCTTGGTTTACAAATCCAGAACGCACAAATTCAAACAGCAAATATCTATTCAGACGCTATGGATCCCAACTTTATAGAAATATTACAAAGCTTATTCTTGCACATGCCTCTACATTTCCCCACCATTGTTCAAAAAATTCAACAATTTCCTTGGGAGCCTACTCATATGGATATGGCATTGGACGTTGCACAATGGCTACAAAATAAATCATCATAAAGAAAATATATTATGAAAACAATTTCTATTACTACAAAACAAGGGGATTCTGGACATACATCCACATTAAGTGGAGAAATCGTAGAAAAACACGATATACGCGTGGAAATTCCAGGACTTATCGATGAATTGCTTGTATACCTTGCCAGTATTAAAATCGAACAAAAAAACAATCAGGAAATTCACTCTATCCTTACTTGGCTACAACATTGTCTTTTTTTAATATCTGCCCAAGCAAGCGATCCTTTTAACACAAAAAATATCCCACAAATTCAAGAAAAAGAACTACATTTTTTAGATATTCTATGCACTCAATACGAACGATCTACAAATATGCCTGAACAATTTATTTTATCTGCCAATACAAAAACTTCTTGTCAATACGATTTTGCACGAGTCCAGACAAGAAAAGTAGAACGAAAATTTTCTTTATTATCTAGCAAATTTCCAAATCATAAAATTTCTATAGAAACATTTGCGTTTTTAAATAGACTTTCAGATTTTTTATTTATTTTAGCAAGAAAAGAAGAAAAAAATAATTATGATATCGTAGATTATTCATATATTAAAAATTTCCCTAAAAAATATCAAAATTAATAATTCTATAATATTTTAAAATTGCAATTTCATTTAAGTGTACTTATTTTTTATTTTAAAACATATATTTTGTAAATAATATATATTTTAAAATAAATTAAGAAATTATTAAATTATAATAATAATATATATATATAAATATAAGAAAATAATATTTTTATTTGTATATTATATATTTTTTTAAAAAATATATATTAATAAAAATTTAAAATATATATGTTTTTTAATAAAAAATATATATATAACGTAAAAAATAATAAAAAATAAAATTTTTTATATAGAGTAAATAAATATAAGGTAAATTTTTCTATAAAAAATCTACAAGTAAAGAAGATTATAAAAAATTTTCTTGCATAAAATAAGAAAAAAATGTATAATACAAGAATCTTTTCCCACAAAAGGCATGCCAAAATACCACACAAAGGTAGCCACAAACAGTCCATTTAATAAATCTGTTATATTGTCCTTAGGGAAAGAAAAATTATTGGGACAATTTTATATTGTCAAGTACTACCAATTGACCTTTTGAACGAAAAGGGGTTGGGGCTATGACGAGCTTAGATCAAAAGATCAAGTTGTACGGATTTAACAACTTAACCAAAACATTGAGCTTTAACATTCATGATATTTGCTATGCAAAAACAGCAGAATCAAAGTGGAAATATCTTGAATATATAGATGAGCAATACAACTCAACAAGGCTCACACAAATACTAGAAAACGTCACTCAAATTATTGGGGCAAAAATTCTCAATATTGCCAAACAAGACTACGATCCACAAGGTGCAAGCGTAACTCTGTTAATTTCAGAAGAAGAAGTACCTGAAGAAGTGGTAGATGCGTCATGCAATCGTGGTATATTGCCAGTCTATAAAGACAGTGTTGTCTGTCATTTAGATAAGAGTCATGTAACTGTTCATACATATCCAGAAAGCCATCCAGATGATGGGATTTCCACATTTCGAGTAGACATAGACGTATCTACTTGTGGTGATATATCACCTTTAAATGCCCTAGAATTCCTAATCAACAGCTTTGATTCTGATATAATAGTCATAGATTATCGAGTACGAGGATTTACTAGAGGGATTGATGGTAAAAAAATATTTATTGACCATGATATCAATTCTGTACAGGATTACATCCCTCCTTGGATTTCAGCACGTTACGATATGATAGACACAAATTTTCAAACAGAAAATATATTTCATACAAAAATGTTGATCAAAGACTTTCAACTAGATAACTATCTATTTGGAATACAAGAGGAAGAAGACTTATCTAAACAAGAACGAGATTTCATTTCTCAAAAACTAAGAAAAGAAATGCATGAAATATTTTATGGAAAAAATTTCCATTGGTTTTTTTAAATCAAAAGCAATGGCAATGGCATTGCCATTGCCATTGCTTCCATTTTCATTGCGTATGAAACACATTCCATAATTATTCCTTTTTTGATTCACTAACATCATCAATTTACAAACCATGTAACTCATATATAAAGGAAATTATTATTGAATCAAAAACAAGCTCCTCTATATGAAGCACTAAAAAAAATACGAGAAAAACACATCATTCCATTTGATGTTCCTGGACACAAACAAGGTAAAGGAAATCCCCTTTTACTCGAATTTTTAGGCGAACAAACCTTACGTGCTGATGTCAACTCCATGAAACCACTAGATAATATTGGTAATCCTATCAGTGTAATCAAAGATGCAGAAAAATTACTAGCTCAAGCATACTGTGCTGATGAAGCATTTTTACTAGTGAATGGAACAACATCAGGAGTACAAGCCATGGTCATGGCAGCATGCCAGCCTAATGAGAAAATCATTCTTCCCAGAAATGTTCATGAATCAGCTATCCATGCTTTAATACTAAGTGGTGCTATTCCTGTTTATATGCAACCAGAAATTCATCAAGACCTTAGCATTTTAGGTGGCGTTCCCTACGAAAGAGTGGAAGAAGCCATAGAAGAACATCCAGATGCAAAAGCCGTATTCTTAACAAATCCAAGTTATTATGGAATGGCATCTAACTTAAAAAAAATTATCAGACTTGCTCATAAAAAAAATATGCTTGTCCTTGTAGACGAAGCTCATGGTGCACTATTTCGATTTCATCCTGATTTGCCCATCTCCGCTATGGAAGCTGGTGCGGACATGTCGGCAGTTAGCCTTCATAAAACTGCTGGCTCTCTAAGTCAAAGTTCCGCTCTTTTACTCAATGAACGAATATTACAACGTAACTACGTTAAAACAATACTCAATTTAACACAAACAACTAGTGCCTCCTATCTCCTCATGGCAAGCTTGGACTTAGCTAGACAAATGCTTGCCACACAAGGAAAACAAATCATTACCAATTTATTACAATTAGTAAAATATGCACGTAAAAAAATTAATGCTATAGATGGATACTACGCATATGGGCAAGAAAGAATTAACGGACAGGGAATCTATGCTCTTGATCCCACAAAACTGGGCATAAAAGTATCAGAACTAGGTCTCACTGGTCATCAAGTATATGATATCCTACGAGATCAATACAACATACAAATGGAATTTGGCGATTCCTATTGTGTTTTAGCTATGCTAGGCGTAGGTGACCAAAAAGAATGGATTGACAGGCTCATCCATGCACTCAAAGACATAGCTAAAAAATATAGAACTGGTCAAAAATTTACAATACAAATCAACTTTTGCAATCCTCACATCGTAGTTTCACCTAGAACAGCCTTTTATGAAAAAAAAATTACAATCCCCTTAGAACAATCTATAGGAAAAATATCTGGTGAATCTGTCATGGCATATCCACCCGGAATCCCTATTATTTCCCCTGGTGAACTTATTTCTCAAAATATCATTGATCAAATCCACTTCTTACAATCGCAAAAGACAATCATGACAGGTCTTGCTGATCAAGAGATGAAGACTATTCAAATCCTTTCTTTATAAAAACAACATGATTTACGTAAAGAAGCAATACTTCTAAAAAATAGAGAGGAT
>Ga0116234_1277225_pt1 | contig 15446 bp, 8 predicted proteins | sample BioSIPRNA_4_FD_89016 | JGI IMG/M metagenome (GOLD analysis project Ga0116234, IMG submission 89016) | Anaerobic biogas reactor microbial communites from Washington, USA - Biogas_R2_A SIP RNA (Metagenome Metatranscriptome) | ecosystem: Engineered > Bioreactor > Anaerobic > Unclassified | place... | reverse complement strand
GTTGCGTATAATAAACACATGCCAATCCACATGTATTTTTTCTTTTTTCTGTTTTTTTACAGGATATTTTTCTACATCATTATGTTGAAATCCTTGACAAAAGGACGAGATGGGACAAAGGGAACATTTAGGACGTAGAAGACAAATTTTTTGTCCTAATTCCATCCAAGCTTCATTCATATCACCTGGAGTATGTTGGCTTTTTTTATATAAAGGAAGAAGAAATTTTGTACATTTTTTTGCAAAATTCATTGTATCTTGGCACTCATTCCAACGATGTATACGTGCTAAAATTCTTTTAATATTTCCATCTACAACAGGAATTACTTCTTGAAAACAGATAGATGCAATGGCAGCAGCAGTGTAGGGACCAATAGAAGGAATTTTCAATAGTTCTTGGGAAGTTTGCGGAAGTTGTCCTTGAAAGTGTTGGCAAATATATTCTGCACCTTTTTTTAAATTTCTAGCTCGCGAGTAGTATCCTAGTCCTTTAAATGCTTGCAATACTTCTTGTTCTGTGGCATTACTCAGACTTTCTACATCTGGAAATATATGGAAAAATCGTTGCAATGGTTCTAATGCTGCTTGTATCCTTGTTTGTTGCAATACAACCTCTGCTATCCAGACTCTATAAGGATTTCTATGTTTTCTAAAATAATATTCTTCTCTCACTTGAAAAAACCATGAGAGCAATTCGTCCATAATGGATTTCATGTTGTTTCCTTTTTAAGATTTTCCGTAAAAGAAAATTTTATTTGTATTTCTTTATGAAAATAGTTTATAATAAAATTAAAGATGAAAAACAAGCTTTTTATTATTTATGCTGCAAGAAATCGTCTTGCTATATGTTCAAATTACGAACAGATATTACTTAATCTATTTAGGATGTTTTTTTATTATGAAAGATAATCATAAAAATTTTGAAGAATTTGATGATTTTGAAGAATTTGAAGACTTCCTAGAAAATAATATTTTATCAAATAAAAACGAATCTATTCCATCCAATAAAAATCTACAAGATAAAAATGAAGAAGATATATTTCAAGAAAATGTCCAAGAAAATATTTCTACTTTTGAAAATTTTGAAGACATCAATAATCAAAATATGGAAAATCTTGATGAAGTAGATACAATAGAAGTAGACACAATACAATCAAAAGAAATAGAATCTAGCATGGAAATATGTAGTACGAATGAAATGGATGATTCAGATGAAATTTTTGATTTTCCATCTGAAAAAAAAGAAATAGAAACGTTTGATTCTTTTGAGGATTTTAATTTTCAAGATTCTGAATTTGAGTCTGAACCAGATACTGAAATAGACCTAGATACTGAATCAGAAACAAACTTAAACGCTAAGGCATCTTCAGAAACAGAGGAAAAATTCATTGCTAAATATCCAACAGAAGTCGAACTTATTGCTGAATTAGAACGAGAATTCATGACTAAAGAAAAATTTGTGTCTGACTCCCTAATCAAGACTGAATTCGCTTCCCAAATTGAATCTGAACAAAAAACCGATCAAGAAACCGTGCAAGATGCTGAACAACATCAAGATGATGAACAACATCTTGAAACCATGCAACATCAAGAAGTCGAGAAAAAAGCCATGCAAGATCAAGAAACTGTGAAAGATGATGTACAACTTCAAGAAACTGTGAAAAATGATGTACAACTTCAAGAAACTGTGAAAGATGATATACAACTTCAAGAAACTGTGAAAGATGATATACAACTTCAAGAAACTATGAAAGATGATGTACAACTTCAAGAAACTATGAAAGATGATGTACAACTTCAAGAAACTGTGAAAGATGATATACAACTTCAAGAAACTATGAAAGATGATGTACAAATTCAAGAAACTGTGAAAGATGATGTACAAATTCAAGAAACTGTGAAAAATGATGTACAACTTCAAGAAACTATGAAAGATGATGTACAAATTCAAGAAACTATGAAAGATGATGTACAAATTCAAGAAACTGTGAAAGATGATGTACAAATTCAAGAAACTGTGAAAAATGATGAGCATGTTCTTGAATCTAGTCAAGAACATGAACAAGAGCAGGGAGTCAAGCAAGAAGTTGAACAACTTCAAGATACCAAGCAACATCAAGATGCTAAGCAAGAATACAAGCATGTTCTTGAATCTAGTCAAGAAGGCATCCAAGATCAGAAAATTGATGAAAAAGTCAATCAAGAATATGATCTAAAAAATAATCATGTTCTTGAATCTGAGAAAAATCAAGAAAATATAGATGATTTTTATCATTTTAATGATTTTGAATTTTCCAAAGAACCTAAAACAGAAGAAGTGAAAATGTTGGAAGAAAATAATATGGAAGAAGATAGTGTCTTAGAACAAGATTTACAATCTAATCAAATAGATAAAAATGTAGAAATGTCTTCTGACCATACTATACATGCATTAGAAATAGCAAAAAATATATCTAATCCTTTGTTAGATATAAAAGCCAATAAAATAGAAAAAACATTGTGTTCGCCACAAGAACCTGAGAATCAAAAATTTTTGGAGGTGAATATGGAACAACAAGAGACATTAGCCCCTTTTCAATGGCCAGGTGAAAAGGCTGTGTATCATTTTTATGTATGGCATTGTGCAGAAACAGATGAAAGAAAAGAAAATTGGACTTCTGGTCGTTTTCCTTTTCTTGCAGCACAAATGCCACTTCCTCCCAAAGATAAATTAGACAGTGCTTTTACTAAAAAAGACTGGGGAATGCGACGTTTAGAATATAAAAAGAATGTTCCTCTATATTTTTATTATGCAGAACCATTCCAACCGTCATTCTATGACCCTTCTCGTTTAAATTACCTTCGCACACTCTATTTTACGTATTTTCCTGCATATTTTTCTAAAGTGCCTGTTCCAGGTAGAGAAGAAGTGCATGAAATTTATGGTCCTATGCTGTATCCAGGGAAAATCAATGCTATTCCTTTTTTAGATGAATCAAAGGATATGATGCCTTGTATGGAATGGTTGCACATGAAACTCCATGCATTGAAAAGTAAAGATCCTTTAAAAAATAAAGTAGGGGCAAACAATCTTGCTGGTCTTGTGCATTTGCAAGAAATACTTCGTTTTTATTTGCGTTCCTATAGCTTTTTACTTTGGAGTTTGAATTATTTTTGCAACTATGATAACCACGCACGCCTTGGTTTTTCTTCCACAGGAAATAAAATTTATACAAATTGTTTTCCTATGGGACGCGATATTTTAGAGTATCTATGTGTTCGTACTTCATTACCTATGCAACGTTTGCAAAATGCACAAATTGATGATGTCCATATCCCTTATTATAGGCAAGAAACAGTGCCAACATTCTTAGGTTTTGGCAGTTTTCATGGTGAATCTTGGCTATCTACTAGTGAAAAAGACTGTGCTGAAAAAGAATTTTGTGAAAAAGACTTTATCGTATTTGACAACTGTCCTATGGAAAACAAAGAGGATGGAACAGTAGCTTCGCGAGAAATACGCACAGCAGAAAATTTTCGTTTGTTCCATAAACTTTGGCAAGAAGAGATTTTCGCTAGCATAGATCAACTTTTAGCAGAACATAAAATCAAAATTATGGTTCGTCGTTTTTCTACAGACCCTAATCTTCCTTTGAGTTTAGCAGACAGTAACATAAAAGATACAAAAATTGATCCTGTAAAATTGTACCAAGCTACTCTAGAACTTCGTCCTAAAGATATTTCAAAAAAGACAAGATACTTGCGGAATTTCCTTTCTCCTGAATTGGCTACAGAATTTTATAATATTTTTCAACATGATGCCATAGAAACACCCCGTAATAATATTTTTATCCAAGAAAAACCAGCAGATTGGAATTTCGTTGCCTACTTAACGTATGATGGAGATCTCACTACTGGAAATTTAGAAAAGAAAACATTAGTTGATTTTTTTCAACCAGATGCCCTTCCAGTAGATAATCCACGAGAAATTCTTCCACGTGGCATTCTTCCTTTTGTCCTAAGACCATAACAAAGAGGAATAACTGATGTTAGATAATATGAAAATCGAATTGGGAAAATATTATCCATTCCAAGAACTGCAACGACAATGGGAAGAAAATTATCCAGAATCAGAACCATTGTCTATTGAATTTTTAGAAGAAAACTTACCAAAAGCAATTCGCCTTTATCAGATAGAAGGCAATTTTGTGGCCTTTCACTTACAAGATTTATCAGACATTGCACAAATTTCTGAAGGAGTCTATCCTGTAGAACGTTGTAAAATTGATTTCCAAAATCCAAAAACATTTAGCATTTGTGCGAGTGCATGCGGATTAGATCATGGTTCTCACACAGAAGGGCTTGTTATTTTTCAAGATAGTGATAAAAACTTTTTCGTAGAATTAAAAGATCTTCAACATAGAAAACAATTTATTAATATTAAAAAATTGTTTCAAGAAATACCTTTAAAAGTTCGACAAAAAGGATATGTATATCACTTTCCTGCTCGTGGAGTTGTGATTCAAAACCAAACATTCAGTGTGAATCGAGCTGCACATAATGCAGATTGCGATCCTCATTTTGCAAAAATGGATCTTTCGCAACAAAGTATTTATAGCCTCATCACATCAGAAGATTCCTATCGACCACTCAATGTGCAATCTGAAGAAGGTCTTCGTTTGACTGTTTTTGATAAACCGTATCTCTCCATCGAAAATTTGTCTCGCAGAATTTATTGCAATTCCAATTGTGTGTTTGTATATGACTCTCCTTTACATTATGCACAACAATACCATGAAAATTACAAACACCTTATGCACCTTTCGTTTCGTTTTCCTGATCCTAATAAAATTCTAGGATTTGACAAAACAGAAGCAGCTGGCTATGGAACGATCGCCCTTTTAGGAAATTCCATTGAAAAAAATGCAGGTGATTATGACCAATTTACAGAAAATTTTTCAAAAAATTTTCAACGACTCTACAATGAAGAAATTTCCCTTTCTACTTTGAGAAAAAATCGAACGTACATTGAAGTGTTTCATTCTGATATGGGGGGAGAAACAAGAGAAGCAACTATGCAATCCTTTACTATTGACCCTCCACGCAAAAACAATCGTCAATGCACCATCCGCCCTTGTTGGTTAGGTTACCGTCAAGAAAAATATACTGGTGGGAAATACCAAAACATTTTATTCAAAGACATGATTGTTACGAATTTGCTCATGGGGCTTTTAAGTATGCAATTTGGGAAAGTGGAAAACACATATGACATTACATCGGAAAATGAGAAAAAATGGAATGAAGAGTCGTTTCAAGAAGGGAAAAAAGCATTTCAAGAAATTTCTGCCTTGCTAGATGAATTCAAGGAAAATGAAGAAGAACTTGATAAATTGGGCAGTTATTGTGATTTGCTTCAACTTCCTATTTTTTCAAAAGCCATTCAAGAAAATTATCTAGGCGATCCTTTATATTCAAAAGAAATCGAAGAAATTTTAGCACTCACAGAATCAATTCTCATAAGTCCACTTAATAAATCTGTTTTACCAGAAATTACAAAACTCAATGAAGAACGACTCTTAAAATATTTTCGATTAGACCAACGCCCTGTTTCTATTCCGTCAGAATATTGTAGAAATCCTTCTCTCATTTACAACATTCCACTTTCCCCCCTTGATATTCCTAAAAAAATTGCAAAATTTCTAACAAAAATCGACAATATTAAACTCACTATGCCAGACAATAGCAAAATGCGTCTCAAAGATGCATTAGTACATATTGCTGAACTCTTGAAAGTTAAATGGAGTGCAGAATTAGAAAAGACATATATAGAAACAGACGCAGAAGAAAATGATTGTTTTCAATACAAACAATGTCGCACGATTTACTTGACCGCAGGAGAGGATACTTCTCTGATACAAACATATTCTCATCCTGATTTCTATCATCAAATCGAATCATTCGTAGCAGGATTTTGTGAACTTCATATGGAAGAATTAACACAAATTAGTCTTTTTCGTACAGCTCAAATTATTTTGTCCGTTATTTGTGCAGAAGAGAGCAATAATTTTGCATTGATTCAAAAACGACAAGATCATTTTTACTTTGCACCTGCCACAGAACAAGATACAAAGATAGATACAAATTTACAAAGACTTTGCAAGCGAGCAAAAATTGCGTGGAATCAAGCTTACAAGGCATTTGAAAATTTTCCTAAACAACGAGAAAAATTTGCAGTAGATTCATTTGTTGTTCCTTTGCGAGAAACTTTAGGAGAAATCCTTGGAAATATAATTGGCATTATTAGCGAATATCGTTCTGATTTTTTAGACGTAGAACAATCATGGAAAGAATTTGTCAGAATGTATAAACGTGAACCACGTCGTCAAACATTGCAAGATTGGCAAAGATATTGCAAAGAACAAGATACACCCGACGAAGTTATGCCCAACTTAACAGCAGCGGAAACTTCAGAAATTGACTTGAAAAGAAAAGCCGATCTTATGCGCAAACAACGAATTGATGCCCCGATTTCTATTGATTTGAAAAAAATTAAAATTCCTAAATGGAAAGAAGATTCGCTACTCATTGCTCCTAAATTGCCAGAATTAATGGAAAAATTCATGAATTGCAACAAACAAGTTCTTCGAACAGAAGATTGGCAAATTATTCTCACAGGCATGGCTTGTTATTTAGCTATGGCAGATGAATCTGCATTCCCTATGATGGATGAAATTTTCAAAACATTAAATGAACAGATTCCAGAAGTTCCCAACCACTTAGTGAGTGAAGCCAGCGAGGAATTCGCAGAACAACAAAAAGAATTTGCAAAATTTTGGCAACCATTACCAGTTCCTACACAAATTATGGAAGATGATTTCATGGCACTCACTATCCAAAAAATTTATAAAAATTGGCTGGAACGAGTCAATAAACTTTTGCAAGAAATCCGCGATGCAGACAATGTCCAAGGAATTCCAATTACTAATTTTAGAATCAATGAATCTTCTGGGAATAAACAAACAATTTCTACGGCAACTGCCAAGAAAAATGTCAATAGCTTTGTGTTTTATGTATTCTCAGGGCAAGGCATCAGCGTTTTACATAAATTCATGGCAAAGCACATTTATTATTCTCTCCTCTATAGTGACATGGAACGACAAGATTTTCCTAAAGGATATAACAATCGCATCCATTTTCTAGATGTAGATCAACTTCTTTCTGTTGTTTTTAATGGTGCTATGGATATGCCAAATCTAATAGACACATACCGAGTAGCACGTCGCACATTAGCAAGAAAATTGTTAGCTCCTTTGGGTTTAGCTGTGATTGGTAGTTATCGATGCAGTGCTGATAATAAAATTACATTTGGCCCATGTTCTGAAGTTGCACTTGATTCCTATGATTTACTTGCTACTTCTTCCGTAGGCCCAGAATTAGAAAATCAAATCAACTACATTTATACACAAGAACTCGTTCCTACTATCCAAGATCAAATCCCTACAAAACAACTACAACTCCCCCAAGAAATCATAGAACCAAAAGAAAAAATCTACTATGTTCCTCAATCTTCACAAAAACCAAATTATTTTCTCATTGGAAAAAATGGAGGAAATGTCAACATTTGGAAACGAACAGCAACACGACTTAAATTTGGGTGCGAGTGGCAACCTCAAAGTTACTACTTTCTAGGTTGTTTTCAATTTCCAGAATTTGAAAAAGAAATGGAATTATATCTAGTGCCATTTGTATCTACGATACATCGAAAACGACAACATAAAGTTGCTGTTTTTTTCAAAGCAAGAAAAGATTATAATTTATTGGCACAACCATTAAGCACACGAAAATTGCCTGCAAACACACTGAAACTTTGGGATAAAGATTATGATTCTGCTACAGAAGAACAAGCATATCCTATGGAGTATTTTCAAAGCCAAGTCTTTATCTTAGATGAACTTCATCCTAAACAACAAGTTATCGTATCCTTAACAGGTCAAAACCATTTCCTACGATTCAAAACATTGTCTGAAAAAAACTAGTTGGTCATTTGTTTTAAAATTCATGTTTATAAAAAAAGTAGCTATTTTGTTAATAGCTACTTTTTGAACATAAAAATTCAGTCTTAGAAAAGAAAACTAACAACTACTTTCCAATACAAAATCGACTGAAAATGCTATTTAAAATATCATCGGAACTCACTGCACCAATAATTTCTCCCAATTCTTGTCCTGCATCTCGTAAATCTAAAGATACAAATTCTGCAGAACGTCCACAATTTACGGATTCTTGAGCTTGTTGTAGTGCTTTTTTCGCTCGTTGTAAACTCTCATAATGACGAACGTTTGTAACTATGACAGAATCTTCTGTATATGTTGATGTACCTAAACTCTTTTTATATAGTAAATTACAAAGCTCATTCATATTTTGTCCAGTTTTAGCAGAAATGGCAATGTCACATATAGCATTATATTCTGGAACAATATCTATTTTATTCAATACTATGATGATACGAGATCGATCTGTAAAATTGAGCAATTGTTTTTGAATTTCTATATCTACTGTAGGAGCTTCATTTAAAAAAATTACTAAATCTGATTCTTTCACAGCTTTGAAAGAACGTTCGACTCCTTCTTTTTCAATCACATCGTGCGTTTCTCGCAATCCAGCTGTGTCAAAAAGACGAAATAAAATTCCGTCCATCACAAATTCTTCTCGAATAACATCACGAGTCGTTCCAGGAATAGAACTCACAATGGCACGAGATTCTTTTAGTAAATAATTTAATAAAGAAGACTTACCAACATTGGGCTTACCCACTAGAGCTACGTTTATACCATCTTTTAAAATGCGACCGAATCGATAACTATCTAATAAAAAGTCAATTTCTCGTATAATTTTGGCTAATAAATGTTGTAATCCAGATCTTTCGATAAATTCCACATCTTCTTCAGAAAAATCAAGCTCTAATTCTAATAAAGACGAAGCTTCCAAAAGCATATTACGCAATTCTTCCACTCTACTAGACAAAAGACCATTGAGTTGATTTCGAGCACCTCGCAGAGAGGCTGTAGTAGATGCTTCAATCACATCCACTACGGCTTCTGCTTGTACTAAATCAAGTCGACCATTTAAAAATGCTCTTTTTGTAAATTCTCCTCGATCTGCCAATCGAACACCGTGTTCTACAAATAATTGCAACATTTTTTGAGCAATGAGTGGGTTTCCATGACAAGATATTTCACAAGAATCTTCTCCTGTAAAAGAATGAGGAGCACGAAATACAGAAACAAGCACATCATCAATGATATTACAATTTTTATCTTTAATTTCTCCATAATGAATCGTATGACTTTTTACTTGGGTAAGTTTTTTTCGACCATGAAAAACAGAATCTACTATAGGAATAGACATAGCACCACTCAAACGAAGAATGAGCAAAGCTCCAATTCCCATAGGAGTCGCCACAGCCACAATCGTGTCATTGGGAGCATACTTCATGTTTTATATTCCTTATTTTCATCATAAAATACTAAATAAACAAATATAATCATACCACAAACAAAAAAAAACAAAACAATAAAATCAAAACAAACAAAGACAGAAAAGCACGCTTGACAATTTTCAAAATAATATGTATACTTAATCCAATAATGCTTTTCCTAAAGTCCAATAAACAAAACTGCATTTCCTCGGGTTAAAATAAAAATTTCATCGTATACATAATATGAAAGGAAATGACAAGAGAATGATAGATGAACAATCATATGAAAATGAAAATGAATTGCCTATAGAGGATTATATACGTTCTAAGGCAATTCAAGAAATGGAAGTCAGAGAACCTATAGACCAAGACATAGAAGATCTTTCAGAAGAAAGAGAAGAAAGAAAAGATCCATGCTATTTTAAAAGAAAAAAAATACAAGAACTAGAAAAATGCTTCAAAGAATGCGAAGGTCAAAAAATGCTTGTAGTGATCAAGGGACCACCCGATCCTGACAGCATTGCATCAGCTTGGGCTCATTGTTTCATTGCACAATATTTTAATATTGAAACACAAATTATTCATTTTATGCCCATCAGTCACTCTGAAAATAAAGCCTTAGTAAAAGCATTGCGCATCAATATGGTGCAATATAAAAAAGATGTAGACCTTTCTTACTTTAATTGTTACGCCTTAGTAGATACCCCCATAGCAGGACTAAAATCTGAACATGATCCTTCTATGCCTAAAATTGATTTACCACAAGATATGCCATTATTCTCATTAGTGGATCATCATAAAAAAACAGGAAAAGTACATGGCAATTTTATTGACATTCGAGAAAACGCAGGAGCTACTAGTTCCATCTACGCTGAATATTTACAATACGGCACATATACATTAAGTGCAAACAGTCCCAGTGATATGGAACTTGCTACTGCATTGCAACATGGTATAAGAACAGATACAGATAACTTTTTTTTAGCCCGAGAAATTGATTGGGAAGCTGCAGCTTATTTATCTAGATTTGCTGACAGAGACCTAGTCCGACAAATTTCTTCTTCTTCCTTAACAGCCAATACCATGGATATATTGCAACATGCACTCGAAACAAAAGAAATCAAAGATAATTACATATTAGCAGGAGTTGGCTACGTGCGTGAAACAGATAGAGATGGAATAGCATTGGCAGCAGATTATCTAGTACGCCGAGAAGGCATTGATACTGCTATTGTTTTTGGCATCATCGGAGATCAATATATTCACGGCTCTCTTCGTACAAGAAGTAGCACATTAGACCCTGATTCCTTTTTAAAGGACGTCTTTGACATAGACAAAGACACTGGCCAACATTACGGGGGAGGACGCTTTGATAAAGGCGGATTCCAAATTCCATTGCGAATTTTTTCTGATTGTGATGACAAAAACTTGCTATGGGAACTTGTCAGTAAAATTATTAAGTCTAAAATTATTAAACGCCTAGGTGGTAAAATATCCATGGCAGAAGCCAAATCCTAACAGAAAAGAGAAAACAGTGCGATACGCAATCATTTCTGATATACATGGCAATCTAGAAGCATTGCAATCAGTCCTAGTGCATATAAAAAAAAGAGGTATTAAAGAGATTATATGCCTTGGAGATATAGTAGGGTATGGTCCCAATCCCATTGAATGCACAAATATTATCATGGACACTGCCCAAATCACACTTAAAGGAAACCATGATGAAGCAGTCATTGAAGGTCCATGTTTATTTAATCCCATTGCAAAACGAGCCATTGAGTGGACTATATGCACCATCCAAGGAACACAGAATCCAAGAAAACAAGAAATCATAGATTACTTAACAAATCTTCCTTTAAGCTATGACATGGACAATCATTATATGTTTGTTCATGGTTCACCATTGAATCCCACGTTAGACTATCTCTTAGCTCGTGATGTAGAATATGAAGACGAACTATATGATGACATATTTAATTCATTTTCTAATATATTATTTGTAGGGCATACCCATATGCCTTGCATCATAACAGAAGCTAGAGAAATCTATTTTTTACATGAAATTGAATATAAATATGCGTACGAAAATGAAAAAATCATTGTCAATGTTGGTTCAGTAGGTCAACCAAGAGACAAAGATCCACGTGCTTGCTACGTAGAAGTCATTGATGATATGCTATTTTTTCATCGAGTCACATATAATGTAGATAAAGTATTTCAACAAATCCAAGATATCCCTGAACTAGATGACAATCTAGGAAAAAGACTTATCTTAGGGGCATAAAAAAGGAAAAAACATGATTACAAAAATCAATCACATAGGAATTGCAGTAAAAAGTTTAGACGATACCATTCCTTTATATAGAGATATTCTTGGTCTCAAACTCGAACACATAGAAGAAATTGAAGACCAAAAAGTCAAAGTTGCCATGTTTTCAGTAGGTGAAGTCCACATTGAACTTCTAGAACCCACAAGTCCTGATAGCAACATTGCAAAATACTTAGAGAAAAAAGGACCTGGAATCCACCACATCGCATTTCAAACAGATGACATAGAAAATAATATCCAAAAAATTCAAGACAACAATTTACAAATGATTGACAAAGAACCACGTTGCGGAGCAAACAACACAAAAATCGCTTTTATTCACCCCAAATCCACCCATAGTGTTCTCATGGAACTCTGTCAATGTACAAAATAACTCGACAGCGTTTTCATAGAACTATGGTAATGCTCAGAATAAACTTGGCATAGCCTCATAGAACTCCGAGAAAATGTCTGGAACAAACTAAGCAATGAAAGAGCATGCCCTAAATGAACAATATAAAGGAGAAGGCAGTAGCCTACAAAACCATGAAATTTTCAGAATACCACTGCTTTTGCTGTATAGCAGCACCCTTAGTCAGCGGACTAAAAGAGAAAAGTGAGCAAGAAATCCAAGAATGGCTTAAGGAATCTAATCTTTCTCCAATGAGATTATTAGGGCTTGCCCAACGTGCCCATGTTCTTTCCATCCAAGTATTTCATGCAATGATTGATACTTCTCAAAGTACAATCATTCCTAATCTACCCCACAATGCTCCTCAACTTTTTCATAAACACGTCATTCAACCTTATGCAGAACGCCATGGTCTGACACCAGAGATGAGAGACACATGCATAAAAAAATGGACACAAGAACTAGAAATAATAGAAGCCAATAGTCCTCTTTTGAACTACTTTAGCTTAAATACAAACCTTGTTTATGATATACTCAATGGGACTATTCCTTATTTAGAATGTTATATTATTGAAAACTGGTTTGAAGAAAAAATTACAAGATTATTAGGAAAACAAAGCTTTTTACATTCTTTTTTTTCCTATTATAATTTTATTTGGAATTCTATGCTCAGCATATTCTATGAAGGATTAGAACGCTGTTCTGTGAGCAATCAATGCAAAAGTATTGCTCATGAAATTTCAGAAGAAGTGAGCAATCGAATACAGCAATATCGAAACTTTCTTGGAATTGATAAAGCTGAAATACCTACTATACGTCAAACAATTCTCCCCGCCTCACAAAACAACACATCAGACCCAGAATCTGAACTAAGAGTTGCCACACAAATTTTACCAGGAATCGAAAATGCACCTACATTTAAAGAATCTTTACAAACAAAAACAGATACAGGCTTAAAAATCACTAACTTAGACTGGACACGACAATATCGCAAAAAAACTTTAGAAAGCATTGGCGGCTATGATTTAATAGAAGTCGTTGCTTGTGGTGGAATGGGAGTTATTTATAAAGCCACACGTCCAGAAACACCAGAAACATATGCGTTAAAACAACTGCATCAATCCATTGAAAGCGACAAAGAATTATGGAAACGATTTGTACAAGAAGCTACTTTAGTCGCCAATTTAGAACATCCGAATATTGTCAAATTTTACGATTTTGGCATTGATTCAGAACATCTATATCTTGTTATGGAATACATCTCTGGAATCTCCCTATCACATAGAATTAGACGTGGCAGTATCAGCATTCAAGAAGCTGTTCATATTGTAAAAAATATTCTACAAGGTCTTTCTTATGCTCATTCTAAAGGTATTATTCATAGAGATATAAAACCTTCCAACATCATGATTAAGAATGATGGTCAAATCCTTATACTAGATTTTGGTCTAGCTAAAAAACTCGTATCTAATAGAGTCGGAATCACAAAAAGTGGTCAATCTATAGGCACACCTCAATATATGTCCCCAGAACAAACAACAGGAAAGTCAGAACATCTCGATGTCAGAACAGATATCTATTCTGTAGGAACTGTATTCTACGAAATGTTGACTGGATCCACTCCTTTTAAAGGCGATACTCCATTAGAAATTCTCTACAAAGTTATCAACGGAGACTTCATGTATCCTCGAGAACATAATAATGCCATTCCAAAATCCTTAGAAGCAATATGCTTATATGCTATGGCAAAAGAAAAAACAAATCGCTATAAATCTGCTGATGAAATGTTGCAAGACATATATAAATATGAAAAAGACGAAAAACCATTGGCTTTACAATATATTCATGTGCAACCAAAAATCTTTCGCTGGATTATTGCTAATTTGCCTATTTTCATATCCATTCTTATTGCTATTCTTTCTATGTTAATATGTATATTGACAATTTATCATTTTAAACAATAAAACATCCTCACTCTTGATGTCTTCTAATTTTTTCTTCTAGAAAATAAAAAATATAAATATTTTTTATTTTTTTCTAATTTTTCCAAAAAAATATATCATAATTATAATAAGAAAACTTACTTTCTTATACAACAAATGAAAATATACATCATATTTTTATAGGAGACATAATATGAAACATCTTATTCTTTTACTACTTTGTTGTTGTGCGATTATTAACGCACAATATCCTCCTCAACATGGGTATGGACATAGACAACGTCCTTCCCCACATCATCGAGTACATAGAATACATAGAATACAAGTTAGTCCTTCCAACATAAGAATTGCAGGTGGTGAAAGCATGCAATTCAGAGCAACAGCATATGATCATCGTAATCAAATAGTTTCTTGTAGAGTTGTATGGACTGCACAAGGTGGTAGCATTACACAATCTGGAAGATTTACAGCCACAGGACGTCCAGGATCATACATTGTAGTTGCACGTGATATTCAAACAGGCGTACAAGGTTTTGCAAACGTTACGATTACACGATCACATAATCATCAACATAATCATGGACATAATCATGGTCACAACTATTCCCCCTATGATCGTGTTAATAGAATCACAATAACTCCTAGCAACATAAGAATTGCAGGTGGTGAAAGTGTGCAACTCAATGCAACAGCATACAATTATCGTAATCAAATAGTTTCTTGTAGAGTTGTATGGACTGCACAAGGGGGAACTATTACAAGATCTGGTAGATTTACAGCTACAGAACGACCAGGATCATATACCATAGTAGCACGTGATCCTCAAACAGGTATACAGGGCTTTGCCAACATTACCATTACACGATCACACAATCATCATAATGACTGGTATCCTCAACCAAATCCTAAGCCATATCCAGGTCCTAAACCATATCCAAGACCTAAACCATATCCAGGACCAGACTACACAAATGCTAGAATTATTGTTAAAAATTATGATGTAGGCGGCAATTTTTTTGAACCAAAAGTCAAAGCAGAAATTCAAGTTATAGGACATTCTGCACAAACAATTCGAATGTATGCTATTCAAGGCAATGGATACGAAGAAGAATTACAAGCCTTTTCTTGTAGCAACAACAGTACTGTAAATTTTAGAGCACGCTTTAGTTCTCTTCTCACAAATTACATTGAATTTAGACTATATGACAATAGAGGCCGCATGATTGCAGTAGAACGTAGGCAACCTCGTTCGTAGGCAACCTCGTTCGTAGGCAACCTCGTTCATTTATTCTCTCCTCTTAGAATCAATAAAAAAAGCCAAAG
>Ga0116234_1022571_pt1 | contig 16513 bp, 13 predicted proteins | sample BioSIPRNA_4_FD_89016 | JGI IMG/M metagenome (GOLD analysis project Ga0116234, IMG submission 89016) | Anaerobic biogas reactor microbial communites from Washington, USA - Biogas_R2_A SIP RNA (Metagenome Metatranscriptome) | ecosystem: Engineered > Bioreactor > Anaerobic > Unclassified | place... | reverse complement strand
GGCGAGCCAAGAGGATGAACACAACTGTGGACAATACGGCCATGAGGGGGAAAAATGCAACCGGGAAAGCAGACAGCGAGAACATGGAGTCAATGTTTCCCAACGAGGGAAATCCCATATCGACCATAAAAAGCCCGGAGTTTAAGGAACGGATATTGAACAGGATTCGCGGGGGTGACGACTTCCCTGCCACATCTGCGACCGTGAATGTCATCACGCAGTTAACATCCTCCGATGAGGCTTCTCTCAACGAGCTTGCCAACCTGATACTGAAGGACTACGGGCTGACCTCAAAAATCCTGAAGCTCGTCAACAGCGTCACCTACATGAAGTACGGCGAAGTGACAACCATATCGAGAGCTACAATCCTTCTGGGGATGACAGCCATTCAGAATATGGCCATCTCCATGTCCCTGTTTGAGACAATCCGGAAAAAAAGATCAAAATACCTACCCGATCTATTGTCGAAAGCACTCTACGCTGCGGCCGTAGCCCAAACAATTGCGCAGAAAATGGGCCGCCTTGACACTGAAGAGGCCTTCATATGCGCCCTTTTCCATCTTTTTGGCGAGATACTCACCGCCTACTATGCCCCGCGTGAACATGCTGCCTTACGGGCAATTGCGGAAGAAAAGGGCACGGACCACGGGTCCGGAGGCATAAGATTTGCGGTGAATGAGCTCTACAGAAGCCTCGGCAAGGACGTGGCGCTGGAGTGGGGATTTCCGCAAAAGATGATCGTGTGCATGGAGAAGGCAAACGCCCTGGAGGTAAACGAAAAGGACGCATTGAACCAGCTCCAATGCATATGCTCCATCGCTAACGACATTGCCTGGATTTCAGAGAACGAGCCGGACGAGAAGAGGAAACAGACTCAAATCAAGGCAATATTTGACCGTTTCGGCGGCCCGTTCCGGGACGTGAAAAGCAGCGTCGGGGATATCACCACCCTCTCCCGGGGCAACCTCGACATGTACTGCTCTGTTTACGGAATAGATTTCGAGAAGTCCGCTATAGGAAAGCAGGTACTGAAGCAACCTGACGGAACAACGGACGATGACGGCCGGACCGCCCAGCCGGTAGAGCTTGACTTCTCTGTAGACCTTTTCACCAGGGCGTCCGGCTCTGAAACATCCCCAAACCCGGACATGATATTCGCAAGCGGTCTCCAGGATGTAACGAGTGCCATCGGAGACAACTTCGATCTGCAAAATATTTTCAGGATCATAGCAGAAACCATGTATCGAGGATTACAGCAGGGAGGCATAACAAAGGTCGTGCTCCTCATCAGGAACACAAGTTTCCCGTCTCTCGATGTGCGTCTTGCAATGGGGGAATCAATTTCAAGGTTGAGAGAGTGGTTCAAGGTGCCGGTCACCAAGAACCGGCAAGATATCTTTAACGTGGCCCTGCACCAGCAAAAAGACATTCTCATCAGAAACTCATCCTCTGATGATGCACAAAAAATCCTGCCTCCCTGGCTCGTCAGAAACCTCGCAACCCCTGTTTTTCTCATACTCCTGCCTGTCGTCGTAAAAGGAAAAACCATAGGAATTGTTTACATAGAAGGAAAAGCCGAGGAATTTAAAAAAATACTCCCTTCGCACCTGAACTATGTAAAGATATTACACGGCCAGGCAATCCTCGCGATAAAGACAAAGTCAAGCGTTTAGCGCCGTTCCGGTGATAACCGGACACGTGCCCTGTTCGTGCCGCACCCAACAACGTTTCGCGTCACCGGAAGGCACGATCGGACATTACATCTGTGCCTTCAAGCAATCATCCTCACTGCATGCGCCGCCCTCCGGCAGGGCCATGACCGTGGGTCACGTATCGGCTACTGTCGGCTTCCTATATCCCGGGCAGCGACGAGGATCAGGATATTCCTGTCTGCATCCCGCCTGTATTCGATATTTTTGATTGCCTTCTTCATCAGGCGTGTAGACAACGATTGTCCGGGTTCAGCAAAATCTTGTGCCTCCGGAAATGAAGTTGCTACCAGCATATTGAAGGGCATACCGGTATCTACTACGTTGATGGAAAGGGCACCGCTGTCGTTGACACTGCACGATATCCGGATCTCTGCCGTTTCGTCGCAACAGGCAAAACGGATAATATTACCAATGGCCTCGTCCAGGGCAAGGCGAATATCCTGTATCCGTTTGTCGTTAAAACCCGCCTCCCACGCATGGCTGCAAACAAATTCGAGCAGGGCGGGGACCGCACCGGCCTGGGCAGGCCGCACGATCTCGTCTGGTATATCACGACTTTCCCTCATACATAACCTCCTGTCGTTCCATATCTCGCAATCAGGTTCCAAACCGGCTTTTATTCTAACACAGATTTCTCTCTGGAAATGCCAGTTTCTGATTCTTTTGAATTCAAACGGATGCTTCTTGACCCGTCCCCACCTACGAAAAAACTGCCTCGACGCATAACCGTGGATGATCCAGGATTCTCCATCGGGACGGGTATCGCAGAAATTTACCTGTCGATGAACAAAAAATTAAGGACAGGGATTAGTAACCCGGGACAAGCCTGTAGCTGTCAGGGATCCTCGAAGGGTCGTAGCGGGAGATTATGGTGTCCGCCACAGAGGAGATCAACAGCTTGAGAAAAGAAAAGGGCCGCTTTCCACGGACCAGCATGGGTTTACCCTTTATATTCAATGATTTCTTCATATCATCCACCGCATCATAGAACGTGCCGATGCTGTCCACCAAACCCAACTCCTTTGCCTGGGTACCTGTGTAGATCCGGCCATCCGACAAGCTCCTCACCTTTTCAACAGGCATTTTCCTGCCGAGCGCAACGTCCTGAATGAATTGATTGTGGATAGTATCGAGAATCTGCTGGAAATAGGCCCGCTCCTCTTCCTGCATCTTCCTGAAGGGTGAGCCGACGTCCTTGAATTTCCCTGCCTTCATGGTGTTTGATTGCAATCCTACCTTTTTCAGGAGGTCTTCAACGACCATCTGTTCCATTATCACACCGATACTGCCTGTGATTGTAGAGGGGTTGACATATATCTTTTCCGCGGCACTTGCGATGTAGTAGCCACCGGAGGCGCATACAGCGCTTGCCGAGACATACACCTTCTTTTTTACACCGAGCTTCTTCAATTCCTGGAAAATTTCCTGGCTGGGTCCGACAGAACCGCCGGGGGAGTTTATCCGCACAATCACGCCTCGTATGCTGTCATCCTCTTTGAATTTGACAATGTCCTCCATGGCGTCTCTTCCGTCTGTGATCATGCCCTCAATATCTACGATCCCGATCCTGCCTCCGATCCCTCTCCCAAAAATACCGGAAAGCATCGATACACCAAAGGTGAGTAGTATCAGGATCACGATTACCAGAAACGCCTTCTTGGTTCTTGTCATAACCGGTTCACCTCCGCTCCGTATTCCCTGTTTGGGTTCGAGTCACCATGTGGTCTTTAACCGGCGACGACCACCCATTTTGATCCTCTATTGCGCCCGGTCCGCATCCCAGCCTTGATCGTGAGCAAGCGCTCCGTATCCGTTTCTCCTCTTTATGATAATTCTGCCGAAGGGCCTTCTCTGGATAACGGTTGCCACCTTGATCTTGGTCAGCTCCAGGATCCCCAGGACTGTGGCCACCTTTTCCGGCTGCTCGACATCTTCATCCATGTTCCATACGTAAACCCCGGAGGCATTAAGAATTGCCTTGAGCGCGTCAAGCTTCTCCTCAAGGGTCGGTCTTATCTCGCGAATCTCCAGGTATTTTTCCTCTTTGCTTTTCATGAACTCAAAAAACACAGTGCAGAGGTACAAGAGGTCATGGTCATCCTCCTCTCTGTAAACGGTCTTACCCCGTACAAAGACATCCCTGTGAAGCATTGGAAGACCGTCAATGGAGCTGACCATGTGTCGAAGCCTTTCATACTCGATGATCCTTTCAACAAGTTCTTCCCGGGGGTCATCTTCCTGGCCGTCTCCGTCCGCGGGAAGCAGCATCCTTGATTTTACGTAGATCAGAAGGGATGCAATCTCAATGAAGTCCTCTGCTATCTTGAGATTCATTTCCGTAACAAGGTCCACGTAGTCCAGAAACCTTTCCGTAATTGCGGACAGGGGTATATCCCATATACTTACCCTGTTTCTTCGAATAAGGGTCAACAGCACGGCCAGGGGACCTTCATAGCATTCCATTCTGACTTCAAGTTCCGGAAAGGTCAGGCTCATGGGACAATCCCTTGTTCAGCCATGTAGCTTCTCACAAACTCCTCTTCCTCTTCTTTGGTCCTCAGGTTGAGATCGATCTTTGCACCCTTCAGCCTTTCGAGGATCGCCTTATACACCGGCCCTTCTTTTATACCCAGTTTTTTGAGGTCTTTCCCGGTGAAGACCGGTTTCATCACATCTTTGTAAGTAATGTAGTTTGATATGGCCTTTTTGACCTCTTCCGATTTGGTTTTCGCCATGATAAAAAGCTTGACCTCCTGAGAAAGAGGTTCGAGAAGGTTGTATATCTCGCTCGTGGTCATGGTGTGCATGGCTGATGGGAGTTTCATCATTGCACTTCGCAGCCTTTCGCTGTTCTCGAGGGTCCGCCTCTTGAAGGATTCCGTCATCTCGGTCCTCCTGCAAAAGTCCTCAATCTGCGGAAAGGTCATAGGATCGACAAGGCCCAGAACCCAGAATGCCAGCGTGTCACAGGGCTTTCCCTGGTAAAGCAATTCGTACCATTGGAGGACCGTGTGCATTCTATGAAAAAGTCTCTCTTTTTCCTTGTCAAAGGTGAGGTAGGGAGAGATGAACCTCATGAGATCAAGCTCCTGCAGCCTCTTGAGAACCTTCTCCGGCGCGTCTTCCCTCATAATATGTGAGAGCTCGATTGATATACGTTTGCCTCTCAGTTTTGAGAGAAAGTTCATCTTTATGGCATTCTTGATAAGGTTCATGGTGTGCTTCCCGATCTGGAAGCCAAACCGGTGCTCGAACCGGATCGCCCTGAACACCCGCGTTGGATCCTCGACAAAACTTAAGCTGTGGAGGACCCTGATCGTCTTCTCCTTGATGTCTCTCTGGGCACCGAAAAAGTCGATGAGCTGACCGAAGATGTTCTTGTTCAGCGATATGGCGAGGGTGTTGATCGTAAAATCCCTTCTGTGGAGATCAAGCTTCAAAGAACTGTGCTCCACCACGGGGAGCGCCGCAGGCGCCCTGTAGTATTCAAGGCGGGCGGTGGCAATGTCTATCCTGAATCCATCCGGATAGATAATCTTCGCCGTTGCGAACTCCTTATGCTGCCGAACCTTGACGCCGAACCGCTTTGCCATCTCTTCGGCAAAGAGAATCCCGTCGCCTTCAATAACAATATCGATGTCATTATTCTCATTGCGCAAGAGAAGGTCCCGCACAAACCCTCCGACGAGAAAGGCGTGGTAGCCCAGGGCATCGGCGAGGCCTCCGATATCCACCAACCTCTTGAGGGTTTTCCGGTCGAGCCGTTCATCCATGAGCTTCTTTACGTTCTTTCTCTTTTCGTACCTTTCATGGAATTCAAGCTTGCCGAGAACACTCTTGGCAATCTCGTCTTCGAGGACTCTCAGCAGGTCGGTCCTCGTTATGGCCCCGATCAGCTTGCCGTCTCTGGCAACAGGGAGAAACCTCTGGTTGCCGCCGATTATAATCTCCTTTACGCGCTCCATGGAGTCGTCGGGATTCACCGTTGATGCATCGGTTGTCATATACTCCTGTACCGGTATATTCTCCAGCTTATGGAAGGCCGCCTTCTCCACGATCTGTCGCGTTATGATGCCTGCAACCCTCTCCTGGCGCATAACAGGAAGGGCGTTGATGTTGTACTTGACCATGATGTTCTTTGCTTCGTGGATAGCGCAATGAGCATCTACGGACTTAACGGGAAAAAACATGATGTCCTTTGCCTTCCATAGTGGCTTTACATTATACTTAAGGCGGTGCAAGAGTTTTTCCCTGGCCTCGATAAGGGTCATGTCCTTCATGGTGGATGAGGCTGCCTCTTTGTGGCCGCCGCCGCCCATGAGGGACAGGATATGCCCCACGTCCACTTCCGGTATCCTGCTCCTGGCAATGACGTAGACCCTGTCTTCCATCCTGAAGAGGGCAAAGATCGCGTTGATATTCTCCATATCCCTGAACTTGTGGACCACCACAGCGAGGTCACCCACGTAGCGCTCTGTGCTGCCCTCCGTCACCACGATGTCAATGCCGTTGATATTGTAAACGGTCGCGTTGCTTATAAGGTCATTCAGCAGAAAAACCTGTTCCGGGGTCAATTCCTTTACGAGCATGTCAGAGACAAGATTTACATTCGCTCCCCTGGACAGGAGGAAGGATGCGGCATCGAAATCCTCCGGAGTAGTCGAGGGATACTGAAAGCTGCCCGTCTCCTCGTAGATGCCGAGCATCATGATGGTTGCCTCTTCAGCGGATATGGGGATACCCCTTTCCCTGAGGATCCGGATGATTATCGTTACCGTTGCCCCTGTATTCCCGATGTATTCCAGGTCTCCCTTGATGTCTTCACCGGACGGGGGATGATGATCGTATACATGGATCTGCACACCCTCCTTGTCCACGATGTTCGCCAGATCCCCGATCCTCGCCTTCTGCCTCGTATCCACCAGGACAAGGGTATCGATCGCATTGTAATCGATGTTTTTTATCTTTGCAATATCATATACATAGAGGGTTGAGTGGATGAGGAATTCCCGGAGGGTCTTTTCCTGTGAGCCGGGAAAAACAAGGACGGCGTCAGGGTAGAGCTTTTTTGCCGCAACCATGGAGGAGAGGGAATCAAAATCGGCATTGTTGTGGCTCGTGATAACCTTCATCAGCCCCTCGGATGATGCTTCTTGTGGATCTCCTTCAATCGCTTGCTGTCAACGTGCGTATAGATCTGGGTGGTAGAGATGTCTTCATGTCCGAGCAGGATCTGGACCGATCTCAAATCAGCTCCGCCCTCAAGAAGGTGGGTTGCAAAGGTATGCCTCATGGTATGGGGCGACACGTGATCTTTTTCCATTTTAGCGGCATACTTCCTGATGATCTTCCAGATGGCCTGGCGTGTCAGCATATTGCCGCGCCTATTCGGCAGGAGATAAGGGCCAAGCGGTTTTTCCCGCTCCAAATAGAGCTTTATTACGTCTTTGGAGTATGTGTTGAGCGGGACAACCCTTTCCTTGGACCGTTTACCCGAGGCGATCAGGAAACCGGCATCAATGTTGATGTCGCTCTTTTTCAGCTTGACCAGCTCGGAAACCCTGAGGCCCGTGGCATAGAGAAGCTCGAGGATTGTCCGGTCCCTGAGCGAGGTTTTCGATCCCTCGGGGAGCCGCAGCAGCTCGACAACTTCCTCTTCGCTGAGAACCTCGGGTATGGGCGGAGAAAACCTGGGTATCTCGATATCTTCAAGAGGACTGCGCGTCAGCAGGCCGTCGGCAATAAGGAAGTTGAAAAAACCCCTGAGCGCTGAAATGGCCCGGACGATCGTGCGCGTCTTTTTCCCCTTCTCCCGTAAGCTGCCGATGTAGGACTCAACCCAGGTTCTTTCCGGTTTATCCGTCAGCGGCAGTCCCCTCTCCTCGAGAAAACGCAAAAAGCCGACAATATCCCTATTGTATGCATCGATTGTGTGCGTTGACGCGCCACGCTCTGCGGTAAGGTAGGTCATGTACATGTCCAGGGCGTGGTGCAGGTTCATGCTGCCGGGAACAGATGAGGTGAACGGGTGGCGCTCATCGCATACCCGTGGACCCGAAACCGCCGTAACCCCTTGTTGTCTCGGGCAGCACCTCAACAGGCTTCCAGTTGACGTTTACCACGCTTTTAAAGATCATCTGGGCGATTCTGTCTCCCTTTCTTACCGTGAAGGGTTCGGCCCCGAGGTTGATAAGAAGAACCTTTACCTCACCCCGGTAATCGGCATCGATCGTACCGGGGGCATTCAATACAGTGACCCCCGAATTATATGCTATACCGCTCCTTGGCCTGATCTCAGCCTCGAAACCCTCGGGGATGCCCACGTGGATACCTGTTGGTATAAGCGCCCTTTCAAGGGGTTTCAGCGTAACAGGCTCGTCGGTCAGGGCAAAAAGGTCCATCCCGGAAGACGCCTTGGTTGCATAGGCAGGCAGGGTGGCCCCGTCCTTTGTCGTGATAAAGACCTCTAACCCTTCCATAGCTCCTCTATATGATCTTTGTCCACACCACCGAGTATGGTGAGGGATATGCCTTCGGGGCTGCTGAAAATCTCTTTGCCGATTTCGTCCACGCCGGGCTTGGCAATCCGGTCGATCTCCCTCAGTGTATCCTTTAACGGTATGTAGTCACCGAAATAGATCTCATTCTTTGCAAGTCTTCCCATGCGCGTTTCGGATCCTTCCAGGGAGATGAAAAGATTGCCTTTGAGGTGTTCCTTTGAAAAGGCCAGCTCAGCATCAGTGATCCCTTCATCCCGTATCCTCGATATCTCCTGTTTTATCAACCCGAGGACCTCGTCGACAAATTCAACCGAAGTGGAAGTGGATATTCCAAAGGTGCCTGCGTCGTAGTAGCAGTTCACATAGGAGTATATGTTGTATACAAGACCCCGCTTCTCCCTGATCTCCTGGAAGAGATGGGAGCTCATGCTCCCCCCCATAATGGCATTGAGCAGGTAAAGACAGTACCTTTTTCTATCGATCTGGCTCACACCATGGGTACCGATACAGAGGTAGACGTGCTCAAGGTCTTTTTCATAGACATGGATGCCCGTGTTCGCGCTGGGCATCTCCATCACCTCGTTTTTAGCCCCGCAGGGGCCGAAACCATCGACACAATCCATAACCTTCCGGACAAAAGTGTCATGGTCTATTCTGCCTGTCGCCGTGATGATGATGTTGCGGGGAGCGTAATGCTCCTCAAAGTAACCCACCAGTTCCTCCCTGGTAAACTTCTCAATATTCTCCTGTTTTCCGAGAATCGGAAGCCCAAGCGCATGCCCCTTGAAGTACGACGCATTGAACATCTCGTAAATGTACTCCTCGGGATTGTCTTCCACCATTTTGATTTCCTGGGCTATAACATACTTCTCCCGTTCCAGGTCATCATCCTGGAACAGGGAATTCTTGTACATGTCCGAAAGTATGTCAAGGGCAAGGTCCGTATCCTTTCTCAGCACCCGCGCATAGAGGCAGGTATACTCCTTGCCGGTAAAGGCATTCATTGCTCCGCCCACTGCATCGATCTCCCGCGCTATGTCGTATGCGGAACGCCTCCGGGTCCCCTTGAAGAGCATATGCTCAATAAAATGGGAGATTCCGTTGCTCTCTTCCTTTTCGAATCTTCCTCCTGTCTTCCACCACATGCCCAAGGAGACGGTGGAATAGTACGGAATTGACTCGGTGACCACCGTGAGGCCGTTTGCCAGCACTGTTTTCTTATACATTATAGCTCATCTATCCTATCCCTTCCCCAGGGTCCCCCTCTCATTCGGAGAGCGGCCCCCTGGGTGCGGAACATCAAACGGCCTATTCCTGCTCGCCTTTCTGTTCTCTCAGGGCAGCCTTTCTCGAGAGCTTTACCCTTCCGCCCGGGTCTATCTCGATGACCTTGACAAGGATCTCCTCCCGCTCTTTCACCACATCAGAGGCCTTCTTGACAAAGCCTTCGGCAAGCTGGCTCACATGAACATAACCGTCAATCCCGGGCAGTATCTCAACAATCACACCTGAATCGATGATCTTCTTCACCCTGCCCGTGTAAATCTCGCCAAGCTCCGCTTCCTTCGTCAGCTTCTTGATGATGTCGATGGCTTCGTTTGCCGAATCCTCATCAACAGAGGCGATCTTCACAACACCATCATCTTCGATATCGATCTTTACACCGGTCTGCTCCACGATGCCCCTGATGATCTTTCCGCCGGGGCCTATCACATCCCTGATCTTGTCCGGCTTTATTCTGATTGTAAAGATGCGCGGTGCATACGGTGACATCGAATCCCTCGGCTTGTCGAGGGTTCCGGTCATTATGCCGAGGATGGTCGCAATCCCCTTCTGGCCCTGGACAACGGCCTTGGACATTGTCTCCTTTGTTATGCCCTTGATCTTGATGTCCATCTGGATCGCCGTAATACCCCTCAGGGAACCGGCTATCTTGAAGTCCATGTCACCCAGGTGATCTTCATCCCCGAGGATATCAGAGAGGATTATCTCTTTCCCGTCTTCCTTCACAAGACCCATGGCAATGCCTGCCACAGGCTCGGCTATCGGTACACCGGCATCCATGAGGGAAAGGCAGCCGCTGCACACGGTGGCCATAGAAGAAGATCCGTTCGATTCGAGGATTTCCGAGACTATCCGTATGGTGTAGGGGAAGTCCTCTTTCGGGGGGAGAATGGGGGAAAGGGCCCGCTCGGCAAGATTGCCGTGTCCTATCTCGCGCCGTGTCGGCCCTCGAAGCATTGCCACCTCGCCAACCGAGAAGGGCGTGAAATTGTAATGGAGCATGAAGGTCTTGAATGTCTCCCCTTCCAGCAAAGATTCGACCTTCTGCTCATCCTCCGAGGTCCCGAAGGTCGTAACGGCAAGGGACTGGGTCTCGCCTCGCGTAAAGAGCGCAGAACCGTGGGTCCTGGGAAGTATCCCGACGTTACAGGAAATCGGCCGGATATCATCGGACGCCCTGCCGTCAATCCTTTTACTTGTTGCGAAGAGCTGCGTCCGCAAAACATCCCGCGTAATCTCCTCAAAGGCCGTCTTAATGATACCTTCCTCCATATCAGGGTTATCTTGCATCAACCCATCGAGGACCTCGTTCTGTTTCTTGGCTCTCTCCTGCTTTGTGGGGATCGAGAACACGCTGATAAGGTCATTTTCAACTTTACCTTTGAATTCTCTGATCAACCCGTCCAGTTTATCGTTGGCAGGCATAACCCATTTCGACCTTCCCACTTTTTCCCTCAATTTTTCCTGCATCTCTATCAGGGGGATAAGATTCTGATGGGCAAAATGGATCGCTTCGATCAGATCTTCACCGCTCACGAATTTTGCTTCCCCTTCCACCATAACGATCGCGTCACGGGTACCCGTAACCACGATATCCATTTCGCTGTCTTCCAGTTGAAGAGGTGTCGGGTTCAGGAGGAACGAACTGCCTTTCTTCCCCACCTTGACCCCTGCGAGAGGCCCATCAAAAGGTATCTCCGATATGGTAAGGGCACATGAGGCACCCAGGATGCCGGGAATAGCCGGATCGTTCTCCTGGTCAGCGGAGAGAACGGTCGCGATGACCTGCACCTCGTTTGTAAACCCTTTTGCAAAGAGAGGTCTCAGGGGCCTGTCGATCAGGCGAGACATCAGTATCTCTCTATCCGACGGCCTGCCTTCTCTCTTAAAAAATCCGCCGGGAAACTTGCCGGCCGCGTAGGACATTTCCTGATAGTTCACCGTCAGGGGTAAGAAATCCTTTGCTGAGGCCTTTTTATCTACAACCACCGTAACGAGCACGACGGTATCACCATACTGCACTATCACGCTCCCATCCGCCTGCTTCGCAAGGGCACCGGTACTGATTGTCAACTGTCTGCCTGCATAATCAACGGCAATACGTTCTTCCATGTTTTTCCTTTCTGAATTCCCTTTTTATTTTCTGAGCCCGAGTCTCTCGATAACACTCTTGTACCGGTCCACGTTCTTTTCCTTCAAGTAGTTGAGCAGTCTCCGCCTGCTTCCGACCAGGACGAGCAAACCCCGTCTCGAATTATGATCTTTTCCGAATTTTTTGAAATGCTCGGCCAGGGATCTTATCCTTTCCGTGATGAGGGCGATCTGCACTTCGGGAGAACCCGTATCCTTCTCATGGATTCGGAATCCATCGATGATGTCTTTCTTCTGTGTTGTGGTCAGTGCCATTCTTCATGCCTCCTTAAATATTGATTAATCTTCTTATTCTAATGGTTTTCGTAAATGTATCCGCCATGCCGACGCCGATCATGCTCCCTTTCTTATTGAGGAGTTTTGTTATTTCACCGTTTTTCCATTCCTTTGAATTACCCGTCAACGGTATAGGCATTCCGTGTCTCAGGAATCTCTCCAGGGTCGTTTCTACTACCGTCTCCTTCAGGTGTCTCAGTACTTTTTCCAGGGACATGCAATAGTTTAACACGTCTTGTTCGGCTTTGAAAAGTTCTATGTTAACTGCCATATCCTCGGTAAATTCCCCGTGACGGGTCCTCTTGAGAGAGAAGAGTGTCGCCCCGCAGCCGAGATCGGCACCGAACTCCTGGGCCAGAGCCCTGATGTAGGTACCCTTGGAGCATGTCACTTCCAGATCCATATAGGGATGGGCATAGTCCAGCAGCCTTATGTCAAAGATTTCAACCTCTTTCTGCTGGGGTTCCACTTCTATGCCTTTCCTTGCAAATTTGTAAAGGGGTTTGCGATTAATCTTTTTGGAGGAATAAGCAGGTATCTGCTGGGTTATTTTCCCTTTGAACCGGCTCAGCTTGCCTACAAGCAGGGTTGTATCGTATTCCCGGGTTTCCACCTCGGTTAAAACCTTGCCTTCTATATCCAGCGTGTCCGTGGTGACACCCAGGAGAAACCTGGCCTTATACGTTTTCTCCCCGTTTTCGAGGAAAGGGATGACCTTCACCCCCTCGTTGAATGCAACCGGCAGTATGCCTGTTGCATTCCTGTCCAACGTACCGATATACCCGATCTTCTTAAAGGGATATAATTTTTTCAGCCGTCTGATCACGTCATAGGACGTCATCCCGGTATTCTTGTCTATTACGAGAAATCCATTCACTCTATTTTAAAAGCCTCCTTCAGCCTGTCTTTCACTTCACCGATCGTCCCGTCAATGGTGCAACCGGCGGCATTCCTGTGACCGCCACCCCCAAAGAGATTGCAGATGCCGGCTACATCCGTGTTTCCTTTTGATCTCATGCTGATCTTGTACAGGCTGCCGGTGATCTCCCTCAACAAAATCGCCACGTCGACACCGCGTATTTCCCTGACGGACTCCACAAAACCCTCGGTATGTTCTTTTGACGTGTTCGTTCGGCGGAACATCTCCTGCGTAACCATTGCCATGGCGATGGTATCATTCTTAAGGGTCTCGAGCGTGGCAAGGACAAGGCCGAGGAGGAGGAATCTTTCCTTCGGGTGGTTCTCGTGCACCATCTGGGCCACATAGGACGGCGCCACACCACACCGTGTCATTTCCTCACAAATCAGAAAGGCCTGGGAATTTGTATTGGAGTATCGAAAAGAGCCTGTATCCGTAAAAATGGCAGTATAGATATTTATCGCCATGTCGTAGGTCATTGTCACCTGCATGGTTTTGTACAGCCCGTAGAGGATCTCGGCCACGGAAGACGCATTTGCATCGATGATATTTACGATGCCGAAGGGCTCATTTGTCGTGTGATGGTCGATGTTGATCACCGGACCCATGTCCTTAAGCTTCTCGTAGCCGTTTCCCACCCTGAAAAGATTTCCGCAGTCCAGGGCAAAAACAGCGTCATATCGATCCTCCGGTATTTCACCATGGGCTACCCGTGGAGGTTTTGGGAGAAATTCGTACATATAAGGGACCGGGTCCCTCAGGTAAATACATGGTTGTTTGCCAAGGGAATCGAGGACCCAGTAAAGGGAAAAAGTCGAGCCGGTCGCATCCCCGTCCGGATCAATATGGGCAGTTATCAAAAACTTCTCGCCCCTCTCAATGATATCTCTAATCTCCTGAAACATTGGTATCCTTCCTGAGAATTGCTTCGATTCGTGCAATCTTTTCAAAAGAAGTATCAAGGGTAAATATGAGATCCGGCATATACCTGAGCTGAATTCTCTTTCCAAGGAGGAATTTAATATATCCCTTGGATCTCTGGAGGGCCTGGATTGTTTTTTTTCTCTCCTCTTCTTCGCCGTAGACCGAGCAAAAAACCTTGGCGATCTTGAGATCCTCGGTCATCTTCACCTCAAGGATCGTTACAAACCCGATACCCGGATCCTTTATCTCCCGCTGAATAATAAAGGATATCTCTTCCCGCAATTGGTCTTGAATACGCAGCTTTCTATATCTCATTGCCCATTACTATGATTTCTGTCTTGGTATCGATTACTGTTCCGATGTACAGCGACTCGATGTACTCATGAATATTTTCAATGGCAGCGCTTACATGGTCCCTCTTCACGCCGACTACGGAAAACCCGATTTTTGCCCGCTGCCACAGGTTGTTCCGGTCTACCTCCATAACGGATATGCTGAATCTGGACCTCACCTTTTCCACGATCTTTTTTAATACCTGCCTTTTGTCTTTCAAGGATTGGTTCTCAGGAAAAAATATCTCTACGGTTGAAATACCGACGATCATCCGTACTAACCATCAAGGGTCTGCTTTTCCTTTTCCTGAATAAAAGACTCCAGGATATCGCCTTCCCGTATGTCATTAAAACCTTCGAGCGACACCCCGCATTCATAGCCCGCAAGCACTTCCTTGACGTCATCCTTGAATCTCTTGAGAGAAGAGATCTTGCCCGTGAAAACAGCATCACCGTTCCGTTTAAGGCGCACGAAGGCGTTTCTCGTAATCTTGCCCTCAAGGACGTAGGAACCGGCCACCGTCCCTATCTTGGATACGGCAAATACCTTTCTGACCTCGACTTTGCCGATATCCGTCTCTACTACCTTCGGTTCAAGGAGGCCTTCCATTGCCTTTTTCACATCATCAATCATATCGTAGATGATCGAATATGTTCTGATTTCTATCTTTTCCTGCTCTGCCAGTGATTGGGCCTTCCCCACGGGCTTGACATTGAAGCCGATGACGATGGCACCGGAGGCCATGGCAAGGTTGATGTCCGTCTCTGTGATCGCTCCTGCACCACTGTGGATCACCTGTATCTCTACCAGGTCGTTCGACAATTTCTTGAGCGCCTCTCCGATGGCATCAATAGTCCCTCTTGCATCCGCCTTGATAATAACATTGAGGATCGTTTTTTCCGACTTATCCATCTTGGAGTAGAGATCTTCCAGGGTTGTCCGGGAGCTCTTTGCGATCTCGCTCTCCTTCAGCCTCTCCTGCCGGAACTTCGACAATTCTCTGGCATACCGCTCCTCGGTCGTGACAATGAACTTATCTCCGCCATGAGGAACATCCTGGAATCCTACTACGAGCACCGGCGTTGAAGGCGGCGCCTTCTGGATTCGCTTCCCCCTGTCGTCGATCATTGCCCGGACCCGGCCGAACATGGTGCCGGCGATAAAGGGATCCTGTATCTTGAGGGTACCTTCCTGTATGATTACGGTCCCCACCGGACCCTGGCCCTTGTCAAGCTCCGATTCGATAATAATCCCCATGGCCCGTTTATCGGGGTTTGCCTTAAGTTCAAGCATCTCCGACTGGAGGAGAACCAGCTCAAGAAGCTCCTTGATACCCACCTTCTTCTTTGCAGATATCCTGGCGAACAGCGTGTTGCCTCCCCATTCCTCGGGCACAAGACCATGATCGGCCAATTCTTTCACGACCCTGTCGGGGTTTGCGTTTTCCCTGTCTATCTTGTTAATAGCCACGATAATGGGTACGCCTGCGGCTTTCGCATGGTTGATCGCCTCCACGGTCTGGGGCATAACACCGTCATCCGCCGCCACCACAAGGATGACAATGTCCGTCACCCTGGCCCCCCGGGCCCTCATGGCCGTAAAGGCCTCGTGTCCCGGCGTATCCACGAATACGATTTCCTTTCCGCTCACATCAACAACATAGGCCCCGATGTGCTGCGTGATGCCGCCTGCTTCACGTTCGGCCACATTCGAGTGGCGTATCGTGTCAAGAAGGAGTGTTTTGCCGTGATCGACATGGCCCATGATGGTGACAACCGGCGACCTTGGCTTCAGGTTCTTTTCGTTCTCCCTCTCCTCTTCTTCCCTGGCAAGGAATTCGTCTTCTATTGAAACAATTTTCTCGATTTCATAGCCTAACTCGTTTCCTACGAGATAGGCCGTGTCGAAGTCGATGTTCTTGTTGACCGTGGCGATGATACCCAGCGGAAGGAGCCGTCCGATAATATCCTGGGCCTTCACATTCATCCTCTTGGCGAGTTCTCCGACCTGGATTTCGTCCCCTACCTTGATCGTCTTCTTTGCGGTTTTCTGTTCCGCCTTCTTCTCTTCCTCGGCCCTTCTCTCTTCTGCCCTGTCCCGTTTATCCTTTCTCGACGGCGTAGGTCTCGCCTTCTGCCTTCTGAAAGTGTAAAGATCTTCTTCTTTTATAACAACTTTTCTCTTAAGCAGGCCCTTCTTTTTTACCTTTGTTTCCTCAAGCTCCTGCTCTTCGATTTTCTTGATCAATTTTTCCGCTTTTTTCTTCTTCTTGTCCCCTTCTTCGCCTTCTTCTTCAATAAGCGTAAAATCCTTCTCCAAATCGTGCTTATATGCTTCTTCAAGCACTTTGGTTATTTCTTTTTCCTTTTCCTGGCCAATGGTTTCTATACCACCCTTTAAAGCCTCTTCTTCCG
>Ga0116234_1087654_pt1 | contig 17104 bp, 28 predicted proteins | sample BioSIPRNA_4_FD_89016 | JGI IMG/M metagenome (GOLD analysis project Ga0116234, IMG submission 89016) | Anaerobic biogas reactor microbial communites from Washington, USA - Biogas_R2_A SIP RNA (Metagenome Metatranscriptome) | ecosystem: Engineered > Bioreactor > Anaerobic > Unclassified | place... | reverse complement strand
TCCCGTTCTTTATTTTTGCCTTACAGGTCTTACATATTTTTTGTTTTACTTCGTTAATTTCCTGTTCATACAGAACCTTAACATTGTTTCTTTTACAAACAGGGCACTCACCCCGTCCGCGGGCAGGAATGTCTCTTATTCCTTTACCCCTATGTGCTTTGGACATGGTTGAATCCTCCCTTATTTGGTTTCGCTTGATTCTTCGGCTTCAGCTTTCTTTGCTGGAGCTTCCTGAACTGGAGCTTTATCATCTGCAAGAGCTTCGTTTTCTGCTTTTGCTTCTACTGCTTTTTTCGGAGCAGCCTTCTTGGGTGCAGCTTTTTTTGCAGGAGCTTTCTTTGCCGTTTCCTTCTTTTCTGTTTCTTTCTTGGCCGGCTCTTTCTTTGCTGCTTCTTTTTTAGCTGCAGGTTTAGCTGCCTTTTTAGTGTCTTTCTTTCCAGCCTTGCTGTCACCAGTATCCAGTTTATAGTCTACCAGTTCGAGTATTACTAACTCTGCAGCATCTCCAGCACGGCTTCCAAGCTTGATTATTCTGGTATAACCACCCGGCCGGTCGTTCATTCTTGGTGCAATCTCGGTAAACAGTTTTACCATGATGCCTTCATCAAACAATCGGCTCGATACAATGCGGCGATTATGCAGACTATCTACCTTGGCTCTGGTAATGAGCTTTTCTGCTGAACGCCGTATTTCCAAAGCCTTCGCCTTTGTGGTCGTTATTCTTTCATGCCTAAGCAAAGAAGTGACCATGTTGCGATGAAGGGCTTTTCTATGTGCCGACGAACGGTCAAGGCGGTTAAAGCCTATCTTATGCTTCATCTTCTTCTTCCTTTTCAGGGCTTAATTTTGCCGCATTCTTTAGAACACTATAATCGTTCATTCCCAGGCCAAGGTTCCACTCTTTAAGTTTTTCCTTGATTTCCTGTAAGGATTTTTTACCAAAGTTTCTTGTCTTGGCAATATCATCCTCAGTCTTGCGGGTCAATTCCCCTATCGTCTTGATATTTGCATTTTTAAGACAGTTTGAAGAACGGACAGATAATTCCAGCTCTTCTACCGGAGTGTTCAATATTTGTCTGATTCTCTCATCATCTTCGTCAAGATCTTCATCTGTTCCGATGTTGTTTTCATCAAAGTTAATAAAGACCGAAAAATGATCTTTTGCTATTTTGGCAGCTTCTGCCAAAGCATCGTCAGGACTGACAGTACCATCGGTCCAAACTTCAAGAATCAGTTTGTCATAATCACTCCGCTGTCCAACCCGGGTAGGTTCTACGGAATACTTAACCTTTTTTACCGGTGAAAATATAGCGTCCATCGGTATTGTACCGATTACTTCTATATATTTTTCATTCACTTCGGAAGGTACATATCCTCGACCCAGATCTACCTGGATCTCAAATTCGATACGGGCATTTTCCATAAGGGTCATGATGTGTTGATTATCGTTCAACACATCTAATTGGCCCGGACGATTAAAATCACCGCTGGAAACCTCGCATTGGCCTTTCCATTCAAACAACAGGGTATCCTGTTCAATGTCTTCTGGAAGCCTAATCCGAACTTGTTTCAGGTTATTGATTACCTCGAGGGTGTCCTCAACGATGTTAGGAATTGTTTCAAATTCACTGGATACCGTGTGCGGTATCCCATCGACATCGTACGAGGTAATCTTGACAGCTGTAATAGCAAAACCCTGGATCGATGAAAGGAGAACCCTCCGCAAGGTATTACCCACGGTCGTACCGAATCCCGGTTCGAAGGGGGCAGCGATGAACTTTCCATAATCGGGATTGAGTTCACCGTGCTCAAAGGTGATGCCTTTCGGACGTTTGAATCCTTTAAGCAGGTTCTTACGGGCCATTGGGACTCCTTATTTAGAATAAAGTTCGACGATCATCTGTTCCTTGATGTCCGTAAGATCAGTGATATCACTTCTCCTGGGAACTGCAAGGAAAGTACCCTTCATAGTATCCGGATCCAGCTGCAGCCAAGGCATAACACCTGATTTTCCGTATTCCTTGAGAGCTTCCTTGATGACCACCATGTTTTTACTGGATTCCTTGATCTCTATTACGTCATTAGGTTTAACCATATATGATGGTATATTTACGGTTTTACCGTTAACCAGAACATGACGATGGAGAACAACCTGACGAGCCTGCGTTCTGCTTGAGGCAAAACGCATTCTGTATACTACATTATCCAATCTCTTTTCGAGAAGCATAAAGAGGTTTTCACCGGTAATACCGGGCATACGGGAAGCTCTTTCGAAAAACAGAAAGAACTGTTTTTCCTGCATTCCGTATACTCTTTTAAGCTTCTGTTTTTCTCGAAGCTGAATTCCGTAATCTGAACGCTTTCCTGTTCTAGCTCTGGGATCTTTACCAGGCGCAGGGCGCTTTTTGTTTATCGGACACTTGTCGCTGCGGCAGCGGTCCCCTTTAAGGAACAATTTCTTTTGTTCTGCTCGGCAGAGTCGACAAACAGGTCCAGTATAACGTGCCATATTCTCCTATCTCCCTCTTATATACGCCGGGTTTTCCGGGGTCTACAACCATTGTGCGGAATGGGGGTTACGTCGTTAATAGACTTAACCTTGATACCCAGTGCGCCAAGCTGGCGAATAGCAGATTCACGGCCAATACCGGGACCCTTGACATATACATGTACTTCGCGCAATCCGACCTGCATTGCCTTCTGAGCAGCCGTTTCAGTTACAGTCTGTGCAGCAAAAGGGGTGGATTTTTTCGCACCCCTAAAACCGAGCCCGCCAGAGCTGGCCCAGGAAATCGCGTTTCCCTTGAGATCTGTAATTGTCACAATGGTATTATTGAAAGTAGCCTGAATATAGACATTACCCTCGTATACCGATTTCTTTTCTTTACGTTTCTTTGTCGTATTAGCAGCCACGCTTATTTATCCTCCGCCTACTTCTTCTTACCGGCGACTGTTTTCTTCTTACCCTTACGGGTACGGGCGTTGGTCCTGGTTCTCTGACCACGAAGGGGTAATCCTCTTCTATGGCGGAGACCACGGTAACATCCGATGTCCATCATTCGCTTGATGTTAAGGGCGATTTCAGTCCGCAGGCGGCCTTCTACCTTGTATTCGTTTTCAATAAGCTGACGAAGCTCATTTACTTCTTCCTGGGACAGATCATTGATCATACGTGCCGGATCAATCTTTGCTTTCTTACAAATTTCATCCGCACTTGAATGACCAATACCGAAAATATACGTAAGTGCGATGTTTACGTGTTTGTTAGGGAGGTCAACTCCCGCTATACGTGCCATTGCGGTTTTGCTCCTTACCCTTGTCTTTGTTTATGCTTTGGGTTCTCGCAGATGATACGAATTATACCATTCCGTTTAATCACCTTGCATTTATCGCATATGGGCTTTACGCTTGTTCGGACTTTCATCCTGCTACTCCCCTATATTGATTAACTGACCAGGTTTATGCCTTGTAGACCTTGGGGGGTAGCATAAACCCGGTTCGGCTATTAAAGCGAATTTTACAAGTTTCGCCTAGTACTTGGCACTAAAGATTGCGCGGTTTAAGCCGGCCTTTCTTTGTTAATCCTTCGTGATGATGCATCTTAAGCAATGCTTCCACCTGACTCATTGTGTCCAGATCTACACCAACAAGTATCAGCAACGAAGTACCGCCCATTATATATGATATAGAAGACGGAAAATTAAACAACTTTTGTATTATTGTAGGCAATATTGCTATTAAAGCCAGGTAAATTGAACCCGGAAGGATAATTCTGTTAAGAATACCCATCATGTATGCCTCAATACGATCCGTTCTGATTCCTGGTATGGATCCTCCGTTTTCACGGATATTTTTTGCAATTTCTACAGGATTTAATGTTACCTGTGTATAAAAATATGCAAAGAAAATAATAAGCAGTACGTACAGTATATTATATGCAACACCGTGTGGATTCAACCATCTGGAAAAATCAGCCAGCCATTTAACATTCGCACCAATTCCGGATGCAATCTGCAAGGGAAAGGTAAGAATGGAAGAAGCAAAGATTACCGGGATAACACCTGATGGGTTAATCTTGAAAGGAATATAGGTATTCTGAGCCCCATACATCCTTCTGCCGACAACTCTCTTTGCATAATGCACCGGGATCTTTCTCTGCCCCTGTTGTTCAAAAACAACAAGCGCCACTATCGCTGCAAACATTACAAACACAACGATAACAAAAACCGGGTTTAGCTCACGACTCTGTACCTTGCTTATCAGTTCCCATATAGCGGTAGGCAGACGTGCAACAATACCGGCAAATATGATCAAGGAGATCCCATTACCAATACCGCGCTTTGTAATCTGCTCACCAATCCACATTAAAAACATGGTGCCGGTAGTAACCGTTAACATTGCAATAAGTGTATAAGAAAGCTTGGAGATAGTTACTGCATTAGGTATCCGATCTGCCCATACCGTTACGGCATAAGACTGGATCAAACATACAAAAACAGTTCCTATTCTTTGATATCCCTGTATTTTTTTACGTCCACCTTCTTCTTCAGAAATCCTCTTAAGAGCAGGAAATATGATAAGAAAAAGCTGCATCATGATGGACATTGAAATATAGGGCATAATACCGAGCATGAATACAGAAAAATTAGAGAATGCACCGCCGGCAAAGAAATCGAGGTAATCAACGATTGCGTTTCCGGTATTCTGCTGTGCAAGAAAATATACTTTTAACGCATTTACATTGATGCCCGGAATCGGAAGGACCGCACCAAGGCGGAAAACGATGAGCATCAGTATCGTAAAGATTACCCTTTCACGGAGTTCTTTAACCCTGAAGATACCTACTAATGGATTGCTTGCCATGAAACGTTCCCCGCCTCGCCGCTTTACGCGTCTGCCGAGGCGGCTATGCTGCCGCCCGCCTTCTCAATTTTTTCTTTAGCAGAAGCCGACAAAGCATCCACCTTGAAATTGAGTTTTTTGGTGAACTCCCCGTCTCCGAGGATCTTGACAGGGACCGAGTTCTTTACCAGACCCTTAAGTACAAGAGAAGCAGCGTCAACGGTTTCTCCGTCATTATACCGTTTCTGAATTTCTCCCAGATTGATTACCTGGAATTCTTTCTTGAAAGGATAATTGGAAAAACCTCTATGTGCCAGCTTTCTGTACATGGGCATCTGACCGCCTTCAAAACCTACATAGGTTTTTCCGCCGGAACGAGACTGCTGACCCTTGTTACCACGGCCTGCCGTAGTTCCTCTTCCGGAACCCTGACCACGGCCGACTATTCTTTTCTTTTTATTGGCGCCTTGAGGAGCGCGCAGATTAAAGTCATGCATCTATTTGATCTCCTCAACGGAAACCAGGTGGCTAACAGCTTTAACCATTCCAAGAACAGCTTTGTCAGCCACTTTTTCCGTGCTTGATCCTATCTTCCGCAGACCCAGAGAACGTACTGTCGCACGCTGTGCCGGAAGTGTTCCTATGGTGCTTCGTACCAGGCGAATTCTTATTTTATTAGCCATACTTAACCCCACAGATCCTTTATGCTTTTACCTCTGTTCTTTGCTATTGCCTTTGCATCCATCATACCGCTAATGCATTCAAATGTAGCCTTGACAACATTTCCCTGGTTATTAGCACCAAGAGACTTGCTCAGAACATCACTGATTCCGCCCGCTTCCATGATAGCACGGACAGGGCCACCGGCAATAATACCGGTACCTGAACAGGCAGGTTTAAGTAAAACTTCTGATGATTTATAGATACCAATTACTTCATGAGGAATGGTACCGTTCTTCATCGGCAGCTTTACCATATTGCGTTTTGCTTTATCTATACTCTTGCGTATAGCTTCAGAGACATCATTGGCTTTTCCAAAACCATAGCCGACATTTCCTTTACGGTCTCCGACTACAGTAAGTGCTGAAAAAGAAAAACGGCGTCCACCCTTTACAACCTTGGCGGTTCTATTGAGCTTAACCAGCTTTTCTACAAAGTCCTTGTCTTGATTATCTCTATCTCTATCTCTATTCCGTGAGTGGTTCATTTCGCCCCCTAGAACTGGATCCCGGCTTTCCGGGCGCCTTCGGCCATCGCTTTTACGACACCGTGATACAGATATCCATTCCTGTCGAAAACCACAGTACTAATCTTTTTTTCAAGAAGACGCTTTCCCATGATTTCGCCCAGCTTAGCAGCACCGTCTATAGTCTTTGATACATCCTTCATATCCTTTTCATAGGTAGAAGCGGATGCAATAGTAGTGCCTGCCACATCATCAATAACTTGTATAGACAGAGCGCGGTTACTCTTATAAACACTCATCCGGGGACGCAGAGCGGTTCCGCTTATGCGCTTACGGATATGTATTTTCCTTTTAAGCCGCTTTCTGTCTTTTTCGACCATTTTCCGAATCATAGCGTACTACCTTATTTAACGCCGGATTTTCCGACTTTCCTTCTGATGGTCTCATCATCATAACGGATTCCTTTGCCCTTATAGGGTTCGGGAAGCCGAAGCTTTCTGATCTGGGAGGCAAACTCGCCTACCCGCTGTTTATCAATTCCGCTGATAATAACCTTCCCTGCTCCATCAGCAGTAACAGTAAGATCCTCAGGAATCATGACAAACACATCATTGGAATATCCAAGGTTCATACTGAGCAGCTTACCCTGAACTTCTGCACGATAACCAACCCCGTTTATGACAAGGGTTTTTGTAAATCCACTGGAAACACCAATAACCATGTTATTCAGCAGATTTCTGTACAGTCCATGAAAAGCCCTGGTTTGTTTTTCTTCGTTCTTCCGACCGACGACGATCTCATCTCCCACGGTCTCGAAGGTAACAACGGAATGATACTTTTGGGTCAACTTTCCTTTAGGGCCTTCTACATTGATGATATCAGCATCAAATGTAACTTTTACACCCTGCGGGATTTTGACCGGAATTTTTCCGATTCGTGACATATGCTCCCTCTTACCAAACGGTACAAATGATTTCGCCGCCAACTTTCTTTTCGACGGCTTTTCTACCTGTGGTAACACCAATCGAAGTTGAAACGATCAATGTTCCATATCCGTTATATACACGCGGCATATTCTTGTACCCGGTATAAACTCGGCGACCAGGTTTGGAAACCTTGTCTATGCCATGAATTACGGGAATTGCCGCGTCATCGTACTTCAAAAATACCCGAATGGTATTAGCACCATCCTGATTTACTTTTTTGAAGTTCTTGATATATCCCTCTGTCTTAAGGATCTTTACGATCTCAAGCTTAAGCTTGGAGGTAGGGATATCGACCTTTTCGTGCTTCGCCATTCCGGCATTCCGGATTTTGGTCAGCATATCCGCGATGGGATCAGAAACGCTCATCCTGTTCTCCTACCTTACCAACTTGATTTTGTGACGCCGGGTATAAGTCCTTCGCTTGCAAGCTTTCGGAAACAAAGGCGGCACATTTCGTATTTCCGCAGGTAGCCGCGAGGGCGACCGCAGATCCGGCATCTATTAACTTTCCTGGTTGAATATTTCGGCGTTCTAAGCGCCTTAATTATCAATGATTTCTTTGCCATTAATTCCTCCCCTACTTCCTGAAGGGCATTCCGAACTTGGTGAGCAAAGATTTTGCCTCAGCATCGGTCTTTGCACTTGTTACAATTGCAACATTCAGTCCGGACACACGTTCGATTTTATCGAAATCAATTTCCGGAAAAATAATCTGTTCGGTAATACCGAACGAGTAATTTCCATGTCCATCGAACGCATTCTGATTTACACCCCTGAAGTCCTTAACACGGGGAAGAGCAACATTTACAAGACGATCCAGGAATTCATACATAATTGCACCGCGCAATGTAACACGGGCACCAATTTCCTGTCCTTCACGAATCTTGAAGTTAGCAATACTCTTGCGTGCTTTTGTCTTTACAGCCTTCTGGCCTGTAATCAGAGTAAGATCACCAATCGCAGCATCGAGGAGCTTCTTGTTCTGAAGAGCCTCGCCTACGCCCATACTGACGACGATTTTTTCCAGTTTCGGAGTCTGCATCGTCGATTTGTATCCGAACTCCTTAAAAACCTCGGGAGCTATACTCTCTTTGTAGATTTTCTTGAGCCGCGGTTCGTAGTTCTTCATTACAACGCCTCTCCGCATTTTTTACAAACCCTGACTTTCTTGTCCCCGTCCAGTTTATAACCGATACGGGTGGGTCCGCATTTTTTACAAACGATCATTACATTTGATATATGTAATGCCGCTTCAATCTCTACAATTCCGCCACGATCCTGCTGGCTTTTGCGCTTCATAGCTTTTTTTACTATGTTTGCACCTTCAACAAGAACACGGTTTTTATCGCGAAGTATCTTAAGGATTCTTCCGCGTTTACCAACGTCCTTGCCCGCAATGATCTGGACGGTATCTTCTTTTCTCAGCTTGAATTTCTGCTGTGCCATACCGCCGCTCCTTACAGAACCTCTGGTGCGAGGGAAACAATTTTCATGTAGTCCATCTCACGTAATTCACGGGCAACAGGGCCGAAAATACGCTTACCTTTGGGATTTTTATTCGCGTCGATAATAACGCAGGCGTTGTCATCAAACCTTATATACGTACCGTCGGGGCGACGATATTCTTTGTGGGTTCTTACAACAACCGCCCTTTCGACGGAACCTTTTTTGATAGTTGAGGTAGGTATCGTGTTTTTTACCGCCACAACAATTATATCACCGATACTTGCATACTTGCGCTTTGAACCGCCCAGTACTTTTATGCACTGTACTTCTTTAGCGCCGGAGTTATCGGTAACGTTCAGGAACGTTTCCACTTGAATCATTTCGCTGTTCCCCTTGCCTTATTTCGCCCGCTCGAGAATCTCTACGAGCTGCCAGCACTTATCTTTGCTGACGGGACGACACTCAATTACCCTGACTCTGTCACCAATCTTGGCATCATTGGTCTCATCATGAGCCTTTACCTTTTTGGTTCGAGTAATGTATTTCTTGTAAAGAGGATGCAGGGTTTTGGTTTCTACAGAAACAACGATGGTTTTATCCATCTTGTCACTTTTTACCATTCCTATGTACATCTTCTTTCCTTTCTTGATCTGAACCATCTTATCTTCCACGGTTCGCTCCTTTAAGCCTTCGAAGCCAGTTCTTGCTGACGGATCAACGTATTAAGCCTCGCGATCTGCCGGCGCATTATGCGCTTCTGGAGCGGATTATCAACGTGGCCTATGACCATCTGGAAGCGGAGTTCCATATATTTCTTGTTGAGCTCGTCCCGCTTCGTCACGAGCTCTGGAAATGAAAGGTTATTGAATGAATTCTTCATACCCTGATTCCTTATATACCGGAGGCTTAAGCGCCCAGCTTAAAATCTGCACGAACGGCAAATTTTGTCTTGATTGGCAATTTTGAACCTGCAAGCCTGATTGCTGCTTCTGCAAGTTCCCTGTCAATTCCGGCAAGCTCAAACAATACGGTTCCAGGCTTTACTACGGCTACCCAGTATTCTGGAGCACCCTTACCCTTACCCATTCTGGTTTCAGCAGGTTTCTTTGAATATGGTTTATCCGGAAATATCCGGATCCACATCTTTCCACCACGCTTAATATGTCTGTTCATAGCAATACGAGCAGCTTCTATCTGTCTGTTGGTAATCCACATTCTATCCATGGCTACCAGACCAAATTCGCCAAAAGCTATTGTATTGCCCCGGGTTGCATTTCCCGGCATACTTCCACGCTGTACTTTCCGGTGTTTTACACGTTTGGGACTCAGCATACCTTAACTCCTTGCCGGGGCACGTTCGCGCCTCTTACGGACAAGAACTCCAGCATCTTCTTTCTGTTCTTTGCCGTATTTCATTCCGTTATACACCCAAACTTTTACGCCAATGACGCCAAAGCTTGTCTTTGCTTCACAGAATCCATAATCAATGTCTGCACGCAAGGTGTGCAAGGGTACCCGGCCATCTTTGTATTCTTCGGTACGTGACATTTCTGCCCCGCCCAAACGACCTGACAGCCTGAGTTTTACACCCTGTGCATTACCTTTCTTGATCGCGTTAGAGATCGCCTGCTTCATGGCCTTACGGAAAGATCCGCGGGCTAAAAGCTGTCTGGCAACATTCTGTGCAATCAACTGGGCGTTATTATCAGCGTTGCGTACTTCCTTGATCTTAATCTGTATCTTTTTAGATACAATTTTCTGCAAGGCAGCACCGATTTTTTCGATGTTCGCACCCTTAACACCAATAATTACACCGGGACGTGCTGTATGGATTACTATTGTAATACGCTGGGGATGCCTGATTATTTCTAGTTCAGCTATGTCAGCACCCTTTGCCTCGGGAAGACTTGTAATAATCTTCCTGAGTTTAAGATCTTCATGAAGGGTATCGGCATAATCTTTGGGATCAACATACCAACGTGATGCCCACGTCTTGTTTATACCAATCCTTAATCCAACTGGATTTACTTTCTGACCCACGTTATTCCCCCGCTTTCCCGATTTCGTCGATGATCACCGTAATGTGACACATCCTCTTGAGAAGCATATCTGCCCGGCCTCTTGCTCTGAACCAGACACGCTTCATCCTCGGGCCTTCATCAATCCGTATTTCACGAACATACAGCATGTCTTCATCAAGCTGTTTGTTAATATCCAGAGCATTTGATGCTGCGGATTTCATTGTTTTACGAATTAACCGGGCTCCCTTGTGCGGCATATTATCCAATATGGACATAGCTTCCGGATATGCCTTGCTTCTGACAAGATCGGCTACCGGCCGCACCTTATACGGTGATGCTATCAGGAATTTAGTTACTGCTTTGTAACCTTTTTTCGCTTCCATATTCCAACCTACCTCTTACCGGCCTTCTTGTCTGAACCCGCATGTCCACGAAAAATACGTGTAGGAGCGAACTCACCAAGTTTATGACCGACAAGATTCTCCGTCACGTAGACGGGAACCCAGGTTTTACCGTTGTACACCGAAATGGTATTACCTACCATTTCAGGAATTATGGTAGAACAGCGGGAATAGGTCTTAATCATCTTCCTGTCCCCTGCTTTACTCATTTCTACAACTTTCTTGTACAGGCTCTTCTCTATGAAGGGCCCTTTTTTAACAGACCTTGACACCCTTCGCTCCTATTTCTTCCTGCGGCTGACAATAAACCGTGATGACGGTTTATGCTTGCTGCGCGTCTTGAAGCCTCTGGTAGGCATACCCCAGGGACTTACCGGATTAATACCCTTGTTTCTGCCTTCACCACCACCATGGGGATGATCTACAGGGTTCATTGCCATACCTCTAACAGTAGGACGTACACCAAGCCAGCGTTTACGTCCAGCTTTACCCAGCTGAGTATTCATATGATCTTCGTTACCAACTTCGCCAACTGTGGCAATGCATTTCTTGAAGACCATTCTCATTTCACCTGAAGGCAGCTTTACCGTTACATAATCGCCCTCTTTAGCAGCAATCAGTGCACCGGCACCAGCAGATCTTACCAGCTGTCCACCCCGTCCAAGACTCAGTTCAATGTTATGAATGGTGAATCCCAACGGAATATTTTCCAGAGGCAAGGCATTTCCGATATCAATAGGAGCAGTCGGCCCGCTCATAAGTTGAGTACCTACGACTAAGCCGCGAGGCGCTATGATATAACGCTTTTCACCATCAGCATACACAACCAACGCAATATTAGCGCTTCTGTTGGGATCGTATTCGATGGATGCTACCTTACCGGGAACACCAAATTTATCGCGTTTAAAATCTATCTCGCGATACCGTCTTTTGTGACCGCCGCCCTTGTGTCTAACACTTATGCGGCCCTTAGCACCACGACCAGCCTTTTCGGCACGGCCAGTGGTAAGGGACTTTTCGGGCTTATCGGTTGTCAGATCTGAATAGTCCAGACTGATCCGATGTCTAGTGCCCGCAGTCATCGGTTTGAATGTTTTAATACCCATAATTTTCCCCTACTACCTGCGGGCTTAAACGCCCTCGAAAAGGGCAATTTTTTCACCCTTTTTCAGGCGTACAATTGCCTTTTTCCATGTTGATGTATAACCAGCTTTATACCGTACGCGTTTTGGTTTTCCGCTCACAACCATGACTGAACATGAAACGGGAGTTACATTGAACAAACGTTTAACAGCTTCTTTTATCTGCATTTTGTTTGCAGAAGGATCTACTTTAAATACGTATTTTCCTTCTTCGCGCAACAGGTTTGCTTTTTCCGAAAGAACAGGCTCGATCAAAATGTTTTCATAAATCATTTAGCAGCCTCCTCTTTGGCAGCGGGTTCAGATGCATCAACATTGTTTGCAGTATCTTCTTTATCTGCAGCATAAAAACTACTCAGATTGCCTGCGGCGCTCTCAAGCATAATTATCCTGCGTCCGTAGAATAGATCGTGTGCACGAAGTCTGTTGTAAGAGAGAAAGCTGAGCCAGGGTATATTCCTGCCTGCACGCTTTACCATGGCATCATCATCTTTTAAGACAAGAACCGTTCTCTCATCTGCACCAAGATTGCGGAGTATTTTTACCAGATCCCGGGTTTTACCTGAATCAACAGTAAAGTCTTCTACAACCTTTAAAATATCACTCTGAGCTTTAAGACTCAGAATACTCTTCATAGCAAGCCGCTTTGCTTTTTTAGGCATGGAATAAGAAAAATCCCTTGGCTTGGGTCCAAATACAACCCCGCCACCTACCAAGATCGGCGACTTCTTATCACCCCGGCGAGCACGCCCAGTACCCTTCTGTTTAAAAGGTTTAGCATTGGAACCATGTACTTCTGCACGGCCCTTCGTGCTTGCTGTGCCGAGGCGTTTGTTGGCAAGTTCATTATTGACGGCATACCAGATTACTTCTTCGTTGACCGGAAGACCGAATACGGCATCATCCAGCTCAATTTTTCGAAGTTCCTTTCCGTCTGTGGAATAGACTGTCCGATTCATTACTTCCCTCGTTACTTCTTAACCGCAGTTCTGACAACTACCGTACTCTTGTTTACACCGGGTACAGCACCGCGAACCATGATGAGCTGGTTATCGACGTCAACCTTGACAACCCTGAGGTTAAGGACAGTCACCCGCTCTCCACCCATACGTCCGGGCATTTTAACATTCTTAAAAGAACGCGAAGGTGACGTACACTGTCCGGTAGATCCGGGCTCACGGTGAAATTTTGAACCGTGTGTTGAACGTCCACCGCTAAAACCCCAGCGCTTTATGACGCCCTGGAAACCTTTACCTTTCGAGGTCCCACAAACGTCGACATACCGGCATTCGGATAATACGTCTACACCGAGGCTATCACCTACGGCGCATTCTTTTTCAAAATCACGGAATTCACGCAGGCGCTTTTTCGGCGCCAGGTTTTCCGGAAACTGACCGGCATAGGGTTTTGTAACCCTATTTTTCTTCATGTCGTCAACCCCGAGAACCACGGCTGAATAGCCGTCTTTCTCTTTGGTTTTTTGGGCTATAACAATATTCGGATCGACACGGAGCACCGTTACCGGAGCAAGGTTACCGTCGTCGTCGAAGACCTGTGTCATGCCCACTTTCTTGGCCATTAGACCCAACATCTGGACTCTCCATATTAAAGGCACGTTATTCCGTGGTCGCGGAACCGTCTGCCAAATTTGACTATTGCTTGATCTCTACATCCACACCGGCAGGAAGCTCTAACTTCATCAGAGAATCCATAACTTCCGCGGAAGGATTCATAATATCGATAAGGCGCTTATGTGTGCGCATCTCAAACTGTTCACGGGATTTCTTGTTGACATGGGGTGATCTTAATACTGTCACCTTGTTAATACGGGTAGGAAGCGGGATAGGTCCTGAAACCTTGGCCCCTGCCTTTTGCACCGTTTGAACAATTGATTTAGCACTCTGATCAATCAGCTCAACATCGAAACCGCGCAGCCTGACGCGAATTCGTTCCTTAGTCATCATTCCTCCAAAAGAAGGCGGCCTCATTAAGCGAAACCGCCTTCCAAAACACCCTTAACGAATTATTCGTTTATATCGATTACCTGACCGGAAGCTACGGTTCTACCGCCTTCACGGATAGCGAAGCGGAGACCTTTTTCCATAGCAATGGGGTGAATCAGCTCTCCGAAGATTTCGGTATTATCACCAGGCATTACCATCTCTTTACCCTCAGGAAGTGACACAGTACCGGTAATATCGGTAGTTCTAAAATAGAACTGGGGACGATAGCCGGTAAAGAACGGGCTGTGACGTCCGCCTTCTTCCTTGGAAAGACAATAAATCTGACCTTTGAACTTGTGATGAGGCGTAATTGAACCGGTCTTGGCAAGAACCTGACCACGTTCTACGTCTTTCTTTTCAACACCGCGGAGCAGTGCACCGATGTTATCACCGGAAACACCCTCGTCAAGCAGTTTATTGAACATTTCGATACCGGTTACTACCGTCTTGCGGGTAGGTTTGATACCAACGATTTCGATTTCTTCATTAAGCTTTACAATACCGCGTTCAACCTTACCGGTTACAACAGTACCACGACCTGAGATGGTGAAAACGTCTTCGATAGGCATAAGGAAGGGCTTGTCATCATCACGTTCGGGATCGGGGAAATAGCTATCCATTGCATCAAGAAGATCATCGATAGGCTTGTTAGCTTCAGCACTATCCGGTTCGGACATTGCCTGGAATGCAGATCCCTTGATTATGGGGATATCATCACCGGGGAAGCCGTTTTCTGAAAGAACTTCGCGGATTTCTGCTTCTACAAGCTCAATCAGCTCGGGATCATCAACAAGATCTACCTTGTTCATGAACACGATCATGCTAGGTACACCAACCTGGCGGGCAAGAATGATATGCTCGCGGGTCTGGGGCATAACAGAGTCAGGAGCAGATACTACAAGAATAGCTCCGTCCATCTGAGCAGCACCGGTAATCATGTTCTTGATATAGTCGGCGTGGCCGGGGCAGTCAATGTGAGCATAGTGTCTCTTGGCTGACTGATACTCAAGGTGACGGGTATTGATGGTAATACCGCGTGCCTTCTCTTCGGGCGCGTTATCGATTTCATCGTACTTCAAAACCTTATCGCCGAACGACTTACCACAATGCATGGTAATCGCGGCGGAGAGAGTGGTCTTTCCATGATCGACGTGACCGATCGTGCCGACGTTCATGTGAATTTTAGTTCTATTGAACTTATCCTTTGCCATCGTGTCCTCCTGTGGTATATGGGCACTCTAGTTTAATACAAGTCTTGGCAGTATATCCAAACGCAATGATAAGCGCAAGACGCGTACTTATGGGCATAGTATGCCCGAATTTACGGAATGAGCGGGATTAAGATAGAGATTTGGAAGGGGGAAAAGCTACATAAGCCATCGTCCCGTTCCACCTATCTCATCGCCGGCTTAAGCCGTACCGGATCAGGGTTTGTTCCCTGATACCCGCGATGATCGGTTTGGATCATCGAGACTTCCATGCCGGAAGCGCCGAAATATGCAGAATAATTTCTTTTCTACCTCCTCGGATCGGCTCCGGCATGAACAAACAAGAAAACAACAAAAAAACCTGTTTTCCTGTTACATATCAAAGAACAACCGGCAAGCCCGGTTTATAGGTAGATTGCAATCTCCCTTTGGAGAATGTAATCAACCAAATTGCAAATTAAAACTACCAGCGGTAGTGCGCAAAAGCCTTGTTAGCCTCTGCCATCTTGTGGGTATCTTCTTTCTTCTTGAAAGCAGTACCGGTGTTATTATACGCATCAAGCAGTTCAGCTGCAAGCCGTTCACTCATTTCATGACCTGAACGGGCACGAGCTGCGTTGATAATCCAACGCATACCCAGGGCTTCCCTGCGGGATTCGCGAATCTCAATAGGCACCTGGTAGGTAGCACCACCAACACGACGGGATTTAACTTCTACCATCGGCTTTACATTATCAATAGCCTTCAGGAATACTTCAAGTGGTTCTTTTTCAACCTTGGTTTGAATCTGTTCAAGAGCACCATGAACAATACGAAGTGTAATGGAACGCTTTCCCTGCCACATCATTCTGTTTACAAACTTTGATACTATAACACTGTTGTACTTGGGATCGGGGAGAATTCCACGATCTATTGTTTTCTTTTTACGACCCATTTCTTCCTCCCTTATGCCTTAGGCCGCTTTGCGCCGTACTTGGAACGGCCGCGTTTACGGTCACTGACGCCAAGAGTATCCTTGGCACCACGAACTATGTGATACCTGACACCAGGAAGATCCTTTACACGACCACCGCGAACGAGTACTACCGAGTGCTCCTGGAGATTATGTCCAATACCAGGAATATAAGCAGTTACTTCAGTTCCGTGGGAAAGGCGAACACGGGCTATTTTACGAAGAGCCGAGTTAGGCTTTTTGGGTGTAACAGTCATTACACGGGTACAAACACCGCGCTTTTGGGGACAAGATTGAAGGGCAGGAGACTTGGTCTTATAAACCAGCTTCTGCCGTCCAAAACGAACCAATTGATTTATCGTAGGCATGTACTAAAAACTCCCTTAAATGTACGTCGTCAGCACCCGACGCCTGTATATAGAACAGGATACTATAGTACGCATCCCGCTAAAAAGCACACAACGGTAGCGTACTATACCGTTCATTGAAAAAATGGTCAAGGAGCCAATACGACTCCTATGCATCACCGTCGTCAGAATCAGTATCACCCTCTGAAGATTCTGCAATCTTTTCGAGTTTTCTCTGTTCCAGAATCTCATGCATATAAACATCCAGATCCTGTTGATCCTGATTGAATAATTTGACATCCCTATAGCGCTTCATTCCGGTACCGGCTGGTATAGGATGACCAATAATGATGTTTTCTTTAAGGCCGCGCAGGTAATCGGTTGAACCGGCAATAGCTGCATTGGTCAGAACCCTGGTTGTCTCCTGGAACGAAGCCGCAGACAGGAATGATTCAATGTTAAGCGATGCTCTGGTAATGCCCTGGAACATGGGCCGCGCTACAGCAGGCTGGCCACCTTCGGACATAACCCTGTTGTTTTCTTCATGGAAGCGGTACTTGTCTACCATCT
>Ga0116234_1138065_pt1 | contig 17694 bp, 16 predicted proteins | sample BioSIPRNA_4_FD_89016 | JGI IMG/M metagenome (GOLD analysis project Ga0116234, IMG submission 89016) | Anaerobic biogas reactor microbial communites from Washington, USA - Biogas_R2_A SIP RNA (Metagenome Metatranscriptome) | ecosystem: Engineered > Bioreactor > Anaerobic > Unclassified | place... | reverse complement strand
CCCATGCCCGAGATCAAAGATCTCAAGATTGTATAAAGTCTTTCCTTCCGCGCTTTTCCCCTAATAAAATCCCATGGAAAAAGCTCATTTCTCTCCCTGTGCCGTAGCGCATAAAAGCTCGCATTGAGGGGATGGTCCCTCATAACCTTGCTGTAACTTTCGCCGGAGGAAAACCGAAGAATCAGATCGCCTGTGCGCCGGTCACCGCGGGCCAGTATGCCCTGTATAAAACTGTATTTTACCGACTCGTGGGTAAAATAGGTATTGTCAATTTTTGCAAGCCCCTTCTTGAGCCAGGCCACCCTATCCTTCAAGGTGCCCGTGCCTTCCATGGGGAGCCACTGGAAAGGCGTGGATGCCTTTGGGACAAAAGGGCTTACATGAACCGTGATCGTACCGACCACACCCCTTTTGGCCCCTTTCTTTACCATCAGATGTTTTACGTGCTTGACCGTTTCAAGAATTCCTTCGAGATCGCTCCGTTCTTCGCCGTAAAGACCGATCATAAAGTAGAGCTTAAGATTAAAGGGCTTTATCGAGAGGATGGCATCCATTCTGTTGTAGATGTCGTTATCAGCAAGGGGCTTGCCCACAAACCTCCGCAGTCTTTCACTCCCCGCCTCAATGCCGAAGGTGAGGGTTTTCACCTCATCTTTGATCAGCTCTATAACAGACAGCGGGACTTCATCGATCCGGAGCGAGGGAAGATGAACGTGCTTGCCCGTTTCTTTCAGTTCCCGTATGATATCGTGCAGGTAGGGGTGAAAAGAGACGCCCCCTCCGATAATGCCGATATCCTTTACGTCGGCCCCTATGCCCGACAATCGGTCATAGGCAAAAGGATACGTATTGCCGAGAAGACAAAAAGGGCAGCGGGAGGGACAACCCCTGGTCCCCTCCAGGAGAAACATGTCGGAGAACTCTGTATTGCCGGTCACGATCGCCGATGCGCCAAGGCTTGTGCCGGTATATCTCCGGATCGTGACGGAAAAATCCCGGGGGCTGAAGGCCTCTGCAGTCCCATCGGCCCCGTATGACACGTCCAGCATCTTCGGGTTATAGACCCAGTCAAAGGAGGCAAGGTCCCCTATCAGGTCTTCCCTCTCCATGCCTCTTTTCTGCAGATACCGTTCCGCGAATAGAGGAATCGTTGCCTCGATGTCACCCATGATACAGAGGTCGATGAAACCGCTCACCGGTTCAGGGTTTGCCATGACGCACATGCCGCCGGCGATTATGATCGGATGCCCCTTTTTCCTTTCCGAGGCAAAGACGGTAAGGCCCGAACGGCTCAGAATTTTCGGTATATTGATGAAATCAAGCTCAAAGGAGAGGGAAAAGAAAATGCATTCAAAGGCGGCAAGGGGCCTCCTGCTTTCAATAGACCTGATTTCGCCGTCCTCTTCAAAAAAACAGCGCTCGCAGACGATCTCAGGTATGCTGTTCAGCGTGCGGTAAAGGATATGGGTGGCAAGATTCGACATCCCGATGTAGTAACTGTTGGGATAGACCACGCATACCGGTATTCTGTCGCGCCATTTCCTTACTATGGCGCCTTTTTCCGAGGAAAGGGGGTTTTTGCCTAAGGATTGTTTGTTTGATTTTCCCCGTGCCACAGATAGATTATCTTTCCTGAAAAGATTACGGGCTCCGGGCTCCGGATCAGGGGTGCTCGCCCATGTCCTGCAGCCCGGGACTCGTGTCCTTCATCTTTATACACATCAGTCCGCCTGTTTTCTTAAAAAGGTCGGAATATCAAGCCTGTCATCGTCAATGTCCATGGTATCGCTTCTTGACTTTATGTCCTTATAATCGATGGTCACCTTCTTCTTCACAAAGGGCGGTACGTTGTCATCGTCCTGAAACAGTCTTCCCCTGGGAAGGGGCTCCACGTTATCGGGTTCCCTCGCCACCTCTTCATCAAAGCCGGTGGCAATCACTGTAATCCTCATTGAATCACCCATGCTGTCGTCAAAAACAAGCCCCCAGATCACCTTGGCATTCTCGTGGGCCTGCTCTTGGATCAAGGTGGATGCCTCGTTCACCTCGCTCAAGGTAATATCCGTGTTGCCGGTCACATTAATGAGCACACCCCGTGCCCCGTGAATTGAGATATCCTCCAGAAGGGGGCTCGATATGGCTTTCTGTGCCGCCTCCCTGGCCCTGTTTTCACCGCTCGCTGCACCGACACCCATAATCGCCATGCCTCGCTCAGCCATGATGGTCTTGACGTCAGCAAAATCCACAACAACATAGCCGGAACCGACAATCAGGTCCGATATACTCCGGACCGCATTGAGGAGGACTTCGTCGGCCTTCAAAAAGGCCTCCATGACCGTCATGTGCTTGCCGCCGATAGAAAGGAGTCTCTGGTTAGGGATTGTAATGAGGGAATCGACAGAGGTTTTAAGCTGGGTCATGCCTCGTTCTGCCTGCTCCATCCTTGCCCTTGCTTCAAAGGCAAAGGGTTTCGTTGCAATGGCAACGGTGAGGGCCCCCAGCTCCTTTGATATCTCCGCGATTACAGGAGAGGCCCCGGTGCCCGTTCCGCCTCCGAGTCCGCAGGTGATGAACACCATGTCGGTGCCTGACAGGTGCTCCCTGATTTGGTCAACATCCTCGAGGGCCGCCTTTTTCCCGATCTCAGGATCTGCCCCTGCCCCCAGGCCGCGGGTGAGTTTCGATCCTATCTGTATTTTGACCGGGGCCTTACACATACTCAAAGACTTTACGTCCGTGTTGACTCCCACGAAATCGACACCTTGTATTCCCGCTTCGACCATGTTGTTCAAGGCGTTGCAGCCGCCGCCGCCGACACCGACGACCTTTAACCTCGCTGAAAAACCGTTGCTCTCATCCATATAGAATACCGTACTCACCCCAGCACCTCCCTAAAAAATTTCTTTGAACCAGTCCCTCATTCTATTGAGCAGTTTTTTACTATTGAGAAAATCCATAAACACGAAACGGTTGCCTTTGTTAAAGGTACGCTTCCGGACCTTTGAATTTTTGAACCCGTAGACAAGCAGTCCGACGCCTGTGGCATAGATGGGATTATTCACCACGTCAACCAGCCCCCCCAAACCGATGGGATAACCCCGTCGGGCAGGAAGGTTGAAGATGTTCTCCGTCAGCTCCGGGATTCCTTCAAGATTTGAACACCCTCCTGTGACAACAACACCCGAGGCAAGAAGTCTGTCGGCCCCTGATTTCTTTATCTCCTGATAGATTAAGGAAGATATCTCCTCAACTCTCGGCTCAATAATGTCCGCGAGGGTTTTGCGCATGAGCGTCCTCGGTTTTCTTCCACCGACACTCGGCACCTCGATGGTCTCATTCGCACCTATCATGTTCGCAAAGGCGCATCCGTATTTCTTCTTGATCTTTTCCGCTTCTTCCAGCGGGGTCCTGAGTCCTATGGCGATGTCGTTGGTAATATTGTTGCCCCCGTACGGGAGAACCGACGTATACTTTATGCTGCCATTCAGGAAAACCGCAATATCGCTTGTTCCGCCGCCGATATCCACAAGGGCGACACCGATCTCCTTTTCCTCGGGCGTCAACGTCGCTTCCGACGACGCAAGCTGACCGAGGATGATGTCGTCTACGTTAAGACCGGCCAGCTTACAACACTTTATGATGTTCTGGGCAGAAGAGACGCTCCCGGTCACGATGTGTACCTTTACCTCGAGTCTTACGCCCGTGATCCCGATCGGGTCTTTGATTCCGTCCTGATCGTCGATGATAAACTCCTGGGGAATCACATGGATCAATTCCCTGTCGGCAGGTATTGCCACTGCCTTTGCCGCATCGATGGCCCTCGCCACATCGTCAAGCCTCACTTCCTTGTCCCGTATGGCAACCACACCGTTACTGTTGAAGCTCTTGATGTGGGCACCGGCAATACCGACAAGGCAGGAGTCAATCTTTATACCCGCCATCAATTCCGCCTCTTCCACGGCCTTCTTTATGGAGTTGACGGTGCTGTCCATATTAACCACAACACCCTTGCGCAAACCCGTGGAAGGGTGAGATCCAATCCCCACTATGTGAACCTTGCCTTCCGTGACCTTCGCCACAACAACGCATATCTTCGTGGTTCCGATATCCAGGCCGACAAGAAGCCCATCTTCCGAGATCATGTTATCCCTGCCTTTCCTTTATGATAGCACCCCTCTCAAACCGGGCGTCGATGCACTTTATGAGAAAACCCCGCTTTTTTGCGTCCTCCAGCACTGCAACCGCCCTCTTGAGCCTGCCCTTCTGATCTTCTTTTCCCAATATGATTTCAACCCCATCCTCAGATCCGTACAGGGTGACACTTCCTTCGTTGTAGGCAATGTCCGAAAGGGCATCCTGTTTTATAAGGCCCTCACGAAACCACTCATTAACCTGTCCGTAAAGACTCTTCGCCTCGCTCTTTTCTCTCGCGTTAATCACAAAAAGTCCCTTCACATCACCTTTTGTCAATCCCCTGTAAGGCTCGCCGGATTCATCCAGGACATGTACCTGCCCCTCCCCGTCTACCCAAAGGGCCGATGGCGTCCTCTCCTTCACATCGATCACGAGCGAGAACGGATATATCCTCTTTATCCTTACCTCCTTCACAAAGGGGTGGGATACGATGGCTTCCCTCATTTTTGCTGTGTCCACCTTGAACAGGCTGGTGCTGAGGAAAGGGGAAATCCTCCCCATAATATCAGGCTCTCTCAGTTGCTGCACCCCATTGACCTTGATGTTCTTCAGAAAAAACAGAGGTTCGTCTTTCGCAAAGATGTAAATCAGCGTAAGCATGGATAGCGCGCAAAGCGGTATGAGAAAGAGCATGTAGAGGGTTTTTTTCATATCTTGAGCGATGCCCCCGTAAGGATCGTTTCGACAAGATCATCAAAGCTCCTGTTGAGGTGTCCCCAAGCCTTGGGAACGAGGGATGTCTCGGTCATTCCCGGAGATGTGTTAATATCGATCACCAGGGGCACGTCCTCCTTCACCAGCATATCGATCCTGACGCATCCTGAAAGATCGAAGGCATGGTAAACCTTCAGGGCAATATGGGACGACCTTTCTGCAACCGCTTCCGTAATCTCCGCGGGGACTATGTATTCGGTCATACCCTTGGTATACTTTGCCTCAAAATCATAGAATCCGTTTACCGGCTTCACCTGGACGACAGGGAGTGTCTCGCCGTTCACGATCCCTACCGTGATCTCGTCTCCCTCCACATAACCTTCAACAATAACCTTTTTGTCGTACTTCCGCGCATCAGCGATGGCGGGAGCGATCTCCTCGTTCTTCCTCACGATGGATATGCCTATGGTGGAGCCCTCATTTGCCGGCTTCACGACAAAGGGTAGCGGAAATGCGACATCTTTTCCCTCTTCGGCCACCGCATAGGCCGGCGTGGGAATGCCTACGCCGTCAAAGACGATCTTCATAACAGCCTTGTCCATGGCCATTGAAGAGCCAAGGACCCCCGGACCCGTGTAGGGTATGCCCATGATTTCCAATAATCCCTGGACTGTGCCGTCCTCCCCCCATCTGCCGTGGAGCGCGATAAAGGCCACATCTATCCTCTGCCTTCTGAGCCTGCCGGCCAGATCACGTCCCACATCGACGCCGACGGCTTTATAGCCGCTTCTCTTGAGGCTCTGGAGGACTGCCGCGCCGCTCTTCAGGGAAATCTCCCTTTCCGACGAGTTTCCCCCCATGAGCACTCCTACCCTGAAAGTCTTCAAGCTTTCTCTATTCATTAAACCCCCACAGCTCCACCTCTTCCTTCAGAGACACACCTGTCTTCTCGAAGACCTCTCTCTTTATCTTGTCTATCAGGAGCTTGACCTCCTCAGCCGTTGCAGCCCCGGAATTGACAATAAAATTCGCGTGCTTCTCCGAGACCATGGCCCCGCCTATCTTCACACCCTTCAGACCGGCCTTTTCAATGAACTTCCATGCAGGCTCTCCGCCAACGCCCTTGAACACCGATCCTGCAGAGGGATATTCCATGGGGTGGCGCACCTTCCTTTCTCCGTATACATAGTCCATGTCCCGCATGATTTCGTCCTTATTCCGGTAATGCAAACGAAACCGGGCAGCCACCACGCATTCGGACGGCCGGACCCGGCTCGTCCGGTAGCCAAAGCCCATATCATCCTTGGTTATGGAGGCCGTTTCACCGTCGCTCCCTGCGAGACGCACGCTCTCCAGGGGGTCTGAAATCCACGATCCGAAGCTCCCTGCATTCATCTTGATTCCGCCGGCCACTGTTCCCGGTATCCAGAAAAGCCTTTCCAGGCCTGAAAGACCACGGGCGGCAGCATCCCTGATAAAGGCTTTAAGCGAAGTACCCCCTGAAACCTCGACCGACATGCCTTCTCCTGTTTTCGCGTACCTTGCCCTTTTAATCCGCGTTGTCCGAATCACCGCTTCGTTGAGACCTCCGTCATGGACAACAACATTCGTTCCGTTTCCAAGAAATCGGTACGCCATGCCTTTATCCCTGAGTAGCCGTAAAGTCTTCAACAGATCCTCCTCATCGTGGGGATAGACAAGGTATTTCACCGGTCCGCCGACCTTCATCGACGTGTACCGCTTCATGAGAACATCGTTCAAAACAATTCCTCTTATGCCTTTCCACTCCACGCTGCCTTCAACCTTTCATCGATCCGGTAGATATCGCCTGCACCCAGGGTAATCACTACATCACCTTCCCGGGCCGTAGCAATGATCTTCTCGGCTGCATCCTCTTTCGTGGGGGCAAACACCACGTGCTTGTGTCCACTTGCCCGGATCTTTTCCGAGAGCACGTGTCCGGTCACCCCTTCGATCTTCTCTTCCGACGCTGCGTATATCTCGGTCACGACAAGAATGTCCGCCTCATTAAACGAGGTTACGAATTCCTCCATGAGGGCTCTTGTTCTTGTATACCGGTGGGGCTGAAAAACCACGATGATCCTTCCCTTCCACATCTGCCGTATTGCCGAGAGCGTAGCCCTGATCTCCGTAGGATGATGCCCGTAATCATCGATCAGCTTGATATCCCCGTCCCATTTGATTTCAAGCCTCCGGTGTATCCCCGAGAAACCCTTGAGCGCCTCCTTGATGACGGCAAAGGGTACATCGAGCTCAATGGCGACACCACATGCTGCAAGGGCGTTCACCACATTGTGGACACCAGGGAGGGAGAGTTCAATAACTCCCAGCTCTTCCTCCTTGTAAAGGACCATAAAGGTGGTTACAAATCCGTTGTAGGTTATATTCTCGGCCCGCAGGTCCGCCTGCTTCGAGAGACCGTAGGTCATATATTTTCTCTTGAGCTGGGGAATAAGGCTCTGGAGATTCGGGTTATCGATGCAGATGATATCAAGGCCGTAGAAGGGAACCTTATTGAGAAAGGAAAGGAAGGCATCCTTGATCTCGTTGATGTCGCTGTAGAAATCAAGATGCTCGAGATCAATGTTCGTGGCAACGGCAATCGTCGGAAACAGGAGCAAAAAGGTGCCGTCGCTCTCATCCGCCTCGGCAACGAGGAATTTACCGTCTCCAAGCTTCGCGTTGCTTCCGAGGCTGTTCAGCTTCCCGCCGATCACGCTGGTGGGGTCCAGGCCCGCATGGCCAAGGATCGTTGATACGAGCGAGGTTGTGGTTGTTTTCCCGTGGGCGCCTGCCACTGCCACGCTGTATTTCATCCGCATCAGCTCTGCAAGCATCTCCGCCCTCTGGATGACAGGGACAAAGAGTTCTTTTGCCTTCGCAACCTCGGGGTTATCAGGCTTCACTGCAGAGGAAACGACAACGACATCGACATTGCTGATATTCTCCTCTTTGTGCCCGCAGAACACCGTGGCACCGAGCTGCATCAGCCTCTCCGTGGTATCGGTTTTTCTCAAGTCGGAGCCTGTAACGCTGAACCCGAGATTCAAGAGGACTTCGGCAATGCCGCTCATTCCGATGCCGCCTATGCCGACAAAATGTACTCTGTTTATATTATGAAAAACCATGTATTTACCTCATATTCCGTTCAGGATGCCGGCAATAATCCGCTCTGCCGCATCTTCTATGTACAGACGGCCCGCCTTCTCGCCCATTGCCCTTAACTCATCCGGTTTGTCCATGAGACCTTTTATGAGGCCATGAAGCCTCTCGCCGCTGAGCTGATCGTTTTCCAGGACAAGTGCGCCGCCCAAGCGCTCAACATGGAGGGCATTGGCTCTCTGGTGCTGACCGGCCGAAAAAGGATAGGGAACAAGGATAGCCGCCTTTCTGAAAAAGGCAAGCTCGAAGATCGTGGTTGCGCCCGACCTCGATATGACCATGTCGGCCATGCTGTAATATTTCTCCATGTGATCGGTGAAGGGGAAAACCTCATGTCCAAGCCCCGTACCATTGTATGCCCCTTTTACCCGCTCGTAGTCTTCCGGGCCGGTCTGGTGGTATACCATTATGTTTTTGCAGGACTCCATGTACGGCAGGAGTGCGATAATCGATTCATTAATACTCCTGGCCCCCCTGCTGCCGCCGAAGATAAAGACGGAAAAAATCCCTTCCGGTTTTCCTTCCTTAATAATTTTCAAGGTTTTCCTCAGGGGATTGCCCGTATGGAGGACCTTTTTTGTCCCAAGGTGATCCTTTGTGGCATCGAAGCTGGTGAATGTGCATCGCGCAAACCGCGAGAGGAGTTTGTTTGCGAGTCCGGGCTCCACATTCTGCTCATGGATAAAGCTTGGGATACCGAGCTTCACACCTGCAAGAATAATAGGCACGGACGTGAACCCGCCCATACCGATGATTGCGTCGGGCTTCTCCAGGCGCAGGATCACGGATGCCGCCCTGATACCCTGAAGAAGACGGATGAGGGTCGCTGCCTTGCCGAAGACGCTCTGGCCCTGGAACTGGTGGGCTTCAATAAAGAGAAGCTTGAACCCGTACCTGGGAATAATGCCGCCTTCGAGCCCCTGGCGGGTTCCGACAAACACGACCTCACACCCCTTGCCCTGCCCCATAAAGGCTTCGGCGAGAGCAACTCCAGGGAAGATATGACCCCCTGTTCCTCCGGCTGCGATAAGGAGCTTCATGCCTTTCCCCCCTCCGCCTGAATCATGAGACCGATAAGGGGACTCACCATGGCAAGGGCAAGGGCCGGTTGATTGAGCAGCCCTCCGGATAACTTGAGTCCCGTTGACACGAGAAGATCGATACAGATGTAAAGAAAACCGAAAAAAGCAAGTATATTGGCGTGACCGTCGCCCTTCACGAATCGAAGGAAGTTGATTGCAAGAAAAATAAACGATGTCGAGAGCAGGGCATAGAGCCGGATCTCCCTCATGGGTATCCCTGCCCCGATGATTACGATTTGCTTGTAAACAAGCACTGCAGTGATGACCAGCGTGTATCCTGCAATAAACAGCATAATCCGGGTTTTCCCCAGTATGAAGAGAAAGAGTATGACGGCGAGGCCAAGGGGCAGGATAAGGAGCGGCTTGCCTGCCATGGCCAGATTAAAAGAGACGGATAGAAACAAAACAGAGAGGGCAACAATTTCTTTCACCGGATCCCGGCCCTTCTCCTCCATCGTCACCAGATACCATGTGATGCTGTAGAAGGCGAGAAAAACAATCGCCGGTTCTACCGGATAGCTCGTCCCAAGGGCCGGGTAAAGAAGGAAACCCGCGGTCCCCGCAAAGGAGAGGAGGATAATGGGGTATTTGGCGGCAACAACATACCTGGAAGGGAGAAGGGAGATACCATAGATCGATGCAAGTCCGAGAACAATCAAGAAGATCTTTACGCCGTTCAGCTCACGAAAGTAACTGTAAAGCAGGATCGACGCCAGTATATAGATAAAGATCTTCTTCACAGCGCCTCCACCAGGGCCCTGAACCGGTTTCCCCGGTCCTTGTAATCCTTGAACATATCAAAACTGCTGCACATGGGAGAAAAAAGCACCACGTCCCCCTTTTGTGCGACCTCGACAGCCCTGCTGACTGCCCCGGCGAGGTCTCCCTCCATGTATGTCTTCGTGTAAGAGCCCAGCTCTTCCCTGATCCGCTCCGCCCCTTCACCGATGAGAATAAGGGAGCGGACCTTGGGCATCTGGTCTCCGATCACCCTATAGCTTCCCCCCTTGTCCTTCCCGCCGGCAATCAGCACAACACTTCCACCTATGCTCTCCAGGGCCCGCCTGGTAGAATCTACGTTCGTTGCCTTTGAGTCATTATAGAAGGTTATGCCGTTGATCCGGCGCACCGGTTCGATCCTGTGGGATAATCCGGTGAAGGTCTTTATGACGTCCTCGATGACCTCCCCCTTGATCCCGTGAATGTAGGCCGTCAAAAGGGCCACAAGGAGGTTTTCCGTATTGTGGATCCCCACGAGGGGCGATACTGCCCTCTCATGGCGGTATTCCTTGCCCTCAAGCCGTACGTACATGGTCCCGTCTTTCAGGAAAGCACCCTCTTCGAGTCCTCTCTCAGTGGAAAAACAGAGCTTCCTGGCCCTGATACCCCCCAGGGGAGGGAGGCTCGTATTGAGTATTGCGTAGTCTTCCGGCCTCTGGTTTTCGAAGATCCGGTATTTCGCATCCCTGTATTCGGCAAAACTCCGGTACCTGTCGAGGTGGTCCTCTGTCACATTGAGGAGGATAGCGGCATCAGGCCTGAAAGTTTCGATGGTCTCCAGTTGAAAGCTGCTTACCTCGATAATGACGTACCCGGCCCCGGCTCCGCTGAGGAGATAATTGACCAGGGGATCTCCGATATTGCCCCCTACAAATACATCGCCGTAAGCCTTCGTGAATATCTCGCCCATAAGGGTCGTGACGGTTGTCTTTCCGTTTGTTCCTGTTATTGCAATAACCGGTGTTTCAAGAAAGGTGTAGGCAAGCTCCATCTCGCCGATAACCTTGATACCCGCGGCCCTTGCCTCCTTGAGGTAGGGATGCTCGCTGTCAATACCGGGACTCAGGACAATCATCGGATGGCCAAGGAAGTCCTCCTGCCTGTGAGGACCGAAACGGCCTGTAAACGGGACCCCATCGAGGGCCTTCAGCGCCGGCGCAAGATCCTTTTCATGCTTCTCGTCAACCAGGGTAATCCGCTTCCCGAGCCGGCTCAGAAAGCGGGCGGTGGCGATGCCTGTCGTCCCAAGCCCTACAATGAGAATGTCATCCGGCAGATTCATTTTACCTCAATCGCTCCCCTGTACGCTCCATGCCCTGTCCCATACCCTCCTACCTCAGCTTCAGGGTAGTCAAGGCCACGAGACCCAGGATGATGGAGATGATCCAGAACCGCACCACGATCTTCTCTTCATTCCACCCCTTCAATTCAAAATGGTGGTGTATGGGGGCCATTTTGAAGACCCTCTTGCCTCGGCATTTGAATGAAGCGACCTGTATGATAACGGAAAAGGCCTCTATCACAAATATGCCCCCGGCAATCACCAGAAGGACTTCCTGCTTGATAATGACAGCGATGGTTGCCAACGATGCGCCGAGGGAGAGAGAGCCTGTATCACCCATAAACAGCTCCGCAGGATAGGCGTTGTACCAGAGAAACCCTATCCCGGCGCCCAGCATGGCTCCGCAGAGGACCGCCAGCTCTCCTGCCCCCTTTACATAGAATATCTGCAGGTACTGGGCGAATTTCACATTCCCTGCAAGGTACGCAAAGAGGAGGAAGGTCGAGCACACAGTCAGCACGGGTCCGATGGCAAGCCCATCCAGCCCGTCGGTAAGGTTCACGCTGTTCGATGTACCGACAATGATAAAGATGCAGAGCATAAGGCAGAACACCCCAAGATCGGGGGTGGCGTTTTTGAAGAAGGGTATGGTGAGCTTTGTGATGAAACCGGGCCGCGAGTAAAGAAAAACAGCTATCGCCAGGCCGAAGAGTATCTGGAACGCAAGCTTGGTCTTCCCTGAAATCCCTTTGCCGTTCTGCCGTTTCAGCTTCCGCACGTCGTCCATGAAGCCGATGGCACCAAAGGAGATGAGCGCAAAGGTCACGGTCCATATGTATTCGTTCCCGAGATCCGCCCACAGCAGCGTAGGGATGATAGTCGAGACAAGAATTACAAAACCGCCCATTGTGGGCGTTCCCTTCTTCGTCTCATGCCTGTCCGGCACGTCTTCCCGCTTGTCGCTCCTGATCTTCCACTCATGAAACTTCTTGATCGCATAGGGGGTCAGAAAAAAGCTGACGATAAGGGCCGTCAGGATGGAGAGGACCGTCCTGAAGGTGATGTATCGAAAAACGTTGAAAACCGAAAGCGTAGTGTGGAGCGGATATAGAATATGATAGAGCACTTTAGATCAGAGCCTCCACGATTTCCTCCATTTTTGCCGCCCTGGATCCCTTCACGAGGATCACATCCCCCTCGGACAGGTGTTTTTTCGCATAATCAATAAGAGAATTCTTGCTTTCAAAGAGCCTGGCCTGCTCATCGTCCAGTTCGGCAAAGGTCTCCCTGACCTCGTCGCCGATAAGCATGATCCGGTCCACACCGCTCCTTTTCAGAAGCCTCCCCAGCTCCCTGTGGTAATAAGAGGTCTTCTCGCCGAGCTCCTTCATATCGCCCACAACGGCAACCCTTTTCCCGGGGCAGGGAAGGCTGGAGAGGGTACTGACGGCCCACTCCATGGAAGAAGGGTTCGCGTTATAGGAATCATCCACAACGATATAGCCCTTCGGAGATTTAACGGGTCTGAACCTCATATTGTAAGGGGAGAATTTCTCCACGGCCTCCCCTATGTGCATCGTATCAATGCCCAGGACAAAGGCGATGGAGGAGGCCGACAGGATATTGTAGAGATTATGTCTGCCCAGGAGGTTTGTCCTTACTTTGACTGAATCCCCTGAAAAGCTGATCGTAAAGGCATACCCGTCCCACCCGAGATCTTCATCCACCGTGAGCCGGAAATCAGCATCGTTGACAATACCGAAGGTCGTGAGGTCGTGACCCTTGTCTCTGTATCGGGGTAGCAGGTGAGGGTCGTCTGCATTCACTATGACCTTGCCGCCCTCTTTTGTAAGGTAAAAGAGATCGAGCTTCTCCTCGAGAACGCCTTCGAGGTCCCCCAGACCCTGGAGGTGGGAAGGATTGATGTTCGTTATGAGCGAAACATCAGGTTCGGTGACCTTTGCGAGTCGTTTGATCTCACCCCTGCTGTTTGTGCCAAGCTCGAAGATGAAATATTCAGGGGCCCCTTTTATGGAGAGAATGCTTTTCGCTACGCCTATCAGGTTATTGTAGTTTTTTTCATTATAATGCACAGGATGGACACCGCCTATAATCCGGACAAGGATCTCTTTCGTGGTGGTCTTCCCGTTGCTCCCTGTGAGGGCTATGCATGTTCCTTTCGTCCGCATCCTCTTGTAATGGGCCATATCAAGGAGCGCCTCCGTTGTATCTTCCACAAGGATAACGGTGCCTTTGGCGCCATCCAGCACATCCTTTCGCCCTTTTTCACACAGGGCGCCGCCGTGAGAACGCTCGTATGCGGCGTCTATAAACAGGTGCCCGTCAAACGTCTTTCCGGTGATCGGGACAAAAAGCTCCCCTTCCCCGATATCCCTCGAATCCGTCGAGATATCCGGGAATATCCGCCGCTCTATCCTGAACGGGACACCTCGTACCGCCTCCACCACCTCATCTACGGACCACATTCAAACACTCCTCAATCACTTCGCGATCACTGAAATGAAACACCTTATCACCGATGATCTGGTAGTCCTCGTGCCCCTTGCCGGCCACGAGGAGAACATCGTTCTCGCGGGCCAGCTTGATACCTTCACCAATGGCGTCCCGCCTGTTTTCTATTACCTTGAAGGGACTCCCATGAAATCCCTGGGCAACTTCTTGAATGATTGATTTCGGATCTTCACTCCTCGGATTGTCTGACGTAATAATTGTCATGTCCGCCATCCGGGAGGCTATGCCCCCCATAACAGGTCTTTTTGTCCGATCCCTGTCACCGCCGCATCCGAATACCAGGATAAGCCTCCCCTCTTTCAGGCGGTTGAGCATCTCCAGTACCTTTCTCAGGGCATCCGGGGTATGGGCGTAGTCCACAAAAATCGAAGCTCTGCCGTTCGTGACCCGCTCAAGTCTCCCCGGCACACCGCCAAGCCCTTCCACGCCTTTCTTTATGGATGCAAGAGGTACCCCCACGGCATGCCCGTAGAGGGAGGAGGCAAGGATGTTGGAGGCATTAAAGAGGCCCACGAGGGGTGAGTGAATCGAGACAATCTTCCCCATAACAGACATCTCCAGCTTCAGACCCCGGATATCCTCTTGGGAGCTTACGAGATACCCGTCTGAGGGGGTCTTCAGGCTATAGAAAAGACTCTTCACGGGCTGAGATGGAATCATGTCCCGAACGACCGGATCATCCCCATTCAGAATGGCACACCGGTTCTCTTTTGCGCTTTCCTCCAGATGACGCCTGAACAGGAGGGCCTTCGCGCTCTTGTAGTTATCGAGATCTCCATGATAGTCAAGGTGATCATGGGTCAGATTCGTAAAAATCCCCATGTCGAATTCGATGCCCTCGACTCTCTTCTGGTCAAGGGCATGGGATGAGACCTCCATGGCAACGAAACGAACCCCTGATTCATACATATCCCCCAGGAGGCTGTGGGCCTCTGTTGCCCCCGGTGTTGTATTGTCCGCCTTCAGATCAAGGCCTCCGTACCGGTATGATATGGTGCCGATCACCCCTGCTTTTCTGTTATCTGCCTTGAGGATGGACTCGATGAGGTAGGTCGTCGTCGTCTTCCCGTTGGTGCCCGTAACACCTGTAACATGAAGCTTGGTTGAAGGTAGACCGTAGAATCTGGAGGCCATCTTTCCAAGGAGCAACGGCACATCATCGCTTACAACCAGGCACGGTACCGCCTCTTTCACGTCCTTCCCGGCCACAATAACCGTCGCCCCCTTCTTCAATGCCTGGGCAATAAAGGTTTCACTCTTCCTGGTTGCAAAGAACACGGTTCCGTCTTTCACGGCCCGCGAATCCTTGGTAAGGCCGGTGATCTCGATGTTTACATTCCCTCTTACACGTGATACCGGCATATCTTTTATCAGATCGAGAAGCTTCATCTACTTCGCGCTCCTCCCGTAAATGATGCACTCCGTCTCCCCTTTTGTTCTCTCAAAGGCTCGCGGATACTGCTCCACAACATTTCCGCTCCCCCGAACCTTTATCCTGGACGTGTGAGCCGTCAGCTTCTCGATCGCTGCCCTCATGGGCAGGTTGAGCAGGTTGGGCATCATCCATTCCTGTTCCCCTGCGCCATGAGAAGGGAGCCGTGCCCCTTTCGCCCGCATCAGGTCAAAGCCCTTGCCGGTTTTCACCATAGCCATACCCCGTACGACAAAGGGGAACAATGGGCCGTACTCATCCGGGACATACTCGCTGTAGAGGGCGACAAGCTTTTCCTTCTCCACTGCATACCCAGCGCCGAGTATAATACTCTCGTTGTCAATGTCGTGTTTAAGTACTATCCCTTCTTTTTTCAGGAAATCGAGCGACTGTTTTCTGCCTACTATTCGCGCTATAGCTTTTAGACCTTGTTCGTCCCTGTCTCTCAGTATATCGATCGGTTTCTTGCAGTTGCCGTTATTGTAACTCTCTTTTCGGATGAAAATCAAACCATCCCTCTCTATGAGACCCTTCTCGATTGCATGGCACACCAAGGGGATCGATATGAAAAGTCCGGGCTCCATAAACCTGTCATCCCGCTGCGTTACGTTCGTGTCGGCAGGCGCAGGTTGTGGGGCGGAACCTTGTATCGGTGCCTTCGCCGGTTCACTGTTGATCCGCTGATCACCGGGTACCGGGGCCGAAACCTCGGCCGAAGAGACGCCGGGACCCACCTTGGCCATAGATACCCCCATGCTTGTTGCTGCTGCCTGTCTTTCCCCTGATACCCTTGCCAGGCTCATTTTTTCCGGAAGTCCTGCAGCCACCGATACATACATCACCCCTATAAGCAAACAGATGAAAAAGGCTCTTCTGTTCGCCTTCTTGTTCATCGCAATACCAGAACCTCTTCCTCTTTCGGTTTCTTCAATCCAAGCCGCTCATTCGCCTTCAATGCAATGTAGCGCGCCCGGGTGATCACTGAAAGCTCCATTTTCAATTTACCGTTAATCTCTGCAACCTCTCTTTCCTTCCTCAAGTTGTCGATCCACTCCTCTTGCAGTCCGTTGTACCGGGCCCTCATGAAAAAAGAAAAAACAGTAAACACCGCGATGGAGACAATGATCAGCACGATTGTTTGAAAATTCGTATGTCGTACATCCCGTACTCCCTTTCTCGCCGGTACACATATTTTTCCCATATCACCCCTCTTCCCCTTTAAGCTTCCTCTTTCTTCTCCGCTATCCTGAGCTTGGCGCTTCGGGCGCGTGGATTCGTCAGGATCTCGGGCCGTCCCGGCCTGATAGGCTTCTTCGTGATTGCTTTCAGCAAAGGGGATGTGCGGAACATCTCCTTCACGATCCTGTCTTCGAGTGAATGAAAAGAGATGACGCCTATCCGGCCTGCGGGTCGTACCATGGCGATGGCATCAGCCAAGCCGGACCGCACGTTATCGAGCTCTCCGTTCACCTCGATCCTGATAGCCTGAAAGGTCTTTGTTGCCGGATGTACCCTCCCCGTCCTCTTTTTTGCCTTCAACACAACGGCGCTCAACTCCTTTGCCGTTGATATGGGTTTTTTCTTCCGCTCTTCCGTGATCACCCTTGCTATCTTCGCCGCCTTGTAATCTTCTCCGTACTCGGCAATAACCTTCTTCAGCGCTTCGTAACCATATGAATTTACAACATCATACGCAGTGAGGGGCTGCCTGTCATCCATCCTCATGTCAAGGAAAGCATCATCATTGAAGCTGAATCCTCTTCCCCCTCCCATCTGAAACATCGAAAAGCCGAGGTCAAAAAGAATGCCGTCAAAGGAGAGAACGTTTATACCTTCCAAAAGCCCCCTGAGATCTCTGAAATTGCCCCGGACCAGCATTACTCTGCCCTCGAATCCCCTCAGTCGATCTCCTGCTATTGCGAGTGCATCGTCATCCATGTCCAAGCCGATCACGCTCAGATCAGGGTATTTCTCCAACAAACAGGAAGAGTGACCGCCCCCACCAACCGTTGCATCAATGAATAACTTGTCTTTGCCGCTTACCAGATTGTTCGCTACTTCTTCAAGAAGAACGGGTATATGTGCAACGTTCATCAAAGACCAAGTTCCGACACGATATCGGCTACCTGATCAGGGTCGGAGGTCGCTTTCTTTACCAGTTCAGCCCATCGTTCCTGTGCCCATATCTCAATCTTCTTGCCCATCCCGATGATCACCACGTCCTTCCTGATCATTGCATCGCTCTTAAGGGCCTGTGGTATGAGAATTCTCCCAAGCCGGTCAATGGGACACTCAGAAATACCTGAGTAGAAATACCTGAGAAAGGCTCGGGCTTCTTTCTTGATTGCCCCAGGATTGGATGTCTTCTCCTGTATAAGGAGCCATTCCTGAAAAGGGTAGCCCACGATACAGCCATCGAGATTTGTGAGTATGAGACGCATGTCATAGCTCGTCGAGAGAACTTCCCTGAACTTCGCCGGGATGCTGACCCTACTCTTGTCATCGATGGCATATTCGTACCTACCAGCGAACATTTTCCCACCTTATAACACTCT
>Ga0116234_1242054_pt1 | contig 18622 bp, 19 predicted proteins | sample BioSIPRNA_4_FD_89016 | JGI IMG/M metagenome (GOLD analysis project Ga0116234, IMG submission 89016) | Anaerobic biogas reactor microbial communites from Washington, USA - Biogas_R2_A SIP RNA (Metagenome Metatranscriptome) | ecosystem: Engineered > Bioreactor > Anaerobic > Unclassified | place... | reverse complement strand
GTCCTGATTTCGTAAGCTTCAGGAGGCCTTTTTGTCCAGCATACCGTAGACAGGGCATTCAGCACTGCGATCCCCATGGTTTTTTTTAAGGAATTACCGCTTAACATCTCACTAAGAAACTGCACGGCCTTCCTTCCTTCCAGCTTTCCCGAAGCAGGCATGACCTTCGCAGAACTGGGACAGCAGACCGTTTCTGGAATAGTTTTTATCGGTGTAAAGCACAAACCCCCGGCGCCGTTATCCAGTCTTACCCCTGTAAAAAAGAGTCCGATAACGGTTTTTTCAACGGTGATTGTCTCCACTTCATTCCCCAAGATTTCGTAAATCTCACGTGTGGTTTCCCGGAGAATATCACCAGGATTATAGATTACCGGTTCCATTGTTACCCCTCCCGATTAAATTTGTTGGAAGCCATGGAAACAGGCTTTATTTCCGCGTTTTGTCTGGGGACACCGGACCAAAAAAACATGCAAAGATTAAGGCGTTCATCGCCGATGTCTTCATATTTTTCATACAAACCCATTCGTTCCTATGTTCCTCTTTCGTATCTCGTTTACTTCCTTTCATGAAACCTTCGCCAATCCCGGTTCAGGCAAAAAATTACGCAAAGTATCCTTTCATATCAAAGTCGATCATCCCCCCTGAGCGTATCCTGTTTCTCAAATCAGCCATATGCGCGTCGATCTTTTGAAGCTCTTTCAGGTTTCCCCGTTCCTTATCATTCGTGTCGATAATGGCATGAATTCCTCCGTTTTTGATGACTATTCTCTTGTCGCCCATGAGCGCCAGAATCGGGTCGTGTGTTGACATGAGAACGATCTTTTCTTCTCTCACCAAAAGGTCGAGGGCTTTTCTCCTGTCAATACCGGCGTTTTCAATCTCATCGATAACCACGACAGGCAATGGACTCAAGAACGCCGTGTCTGCAATCATCAGGGCCCGGGACTGACCCCCGGAGAGCTGTGTTACAGGGGTATTCATATCGAAAGGCTCTCCTGCCAGCTCATTGGCGCAGGCAATGATTCTCCGTACCGTTTCTTCTGCCTCCCCGATCATCCTGCTTTCTGCGTGCATAGTCATAAACTCTGCAACGGTAAGGTCCACAACAAAGTTCATGTTCTGCGAAAGCTGGGCGACAAGCTTGTGCTCAATGGAGAACCGTTTCTCGTTGTCAGGAACGCTGCCATTGACAAGAATCTGTCTGCCGGTAGGTGTATCCTTTTGGGCCAGACATTCAATATCGGCCAGGAGCCTGCTTTTCCCCGATCCCGTAGGACCGACAACGCAGGCTATATCGCCGGGTCTGAACGTAAGGGCGATATTCTCCTGCTCGCCGCTTTTGTTCCTGCCTCCGATAACAGAGAGGGAGTGGACCTGCCTTTGCGGAGCGGTCTTGAGGTCACTCATCTTCCGGATGAATACGGTGAAATGTTGCAGCATCTGGGCCCTGTCCAGGCCGCAGTCTTCAACGAACTGGTCGGTCAGTTCTGATACAAGCTCCCTGGCCGTCAAATGACCTGCCACATCCTTTAACCCTAACGACAGAAAAAACTCCTTTGCGTAGGGATGGGTGTGCAATAATGTGTCTATGGGAACGGACGCTATCTCGTTCATGTCATCACTCCTGAGTTACCATTTCATTTTCCTCGCGTAGCCCATTTGGTATTCTTTTACCGGGGCTTGCGTCGCCCCCTCCACCGGCAAAGCCGGCGGAGCCACCCCTTCTCGCCCGAGAACGGGCTACCATCCATGGAGCGCTTATCAATAACCGTTACCATTTCATTTTCCTCGCGTAGCCCATTTGGTATTCCTTCCCGATTTTGGTCTGTCCAAGGCAGTAGGAACAAAGGGCTGCGGGCATGGAAAAGCGGAGGCGCTGCCCTGCGAGACTATCCAAACCAGGGGCGCTCTCGAGCATGGCCCCGAGATCATGGGCACCCTGGCCTGTCACGCCGTTGATATTCACTATGGCAGCCCGGGGATTGGCCTGCTTTATCCTGAAGGTGAATATCTCCCGTTCGGCCTGCGAGACGATGTCGCCCTTCGTGATGACGACAATGTCCGCCAGCTTCAGCATAGGCCCGATCTTCTTCGGCGTATTAATACCGGAGAGATTATCGATAACGCACACTGCCAGGGCGTCCTTGATGTGGGGGGCGCACCGGTTGCATAAACCCGCACTTTCGATTATCAGGATATCGATACCCTTTGCCACACCCCAGGACAGACATTCTTCTACATTGCTGATGAAAAAGTGATCAGGGCAGAGATTGCCGGAAAGGCCGACTTTGACTGGAATACCTCGTTTTTGGTAGGCCCGGTCATCGTAGGTCACTGTGCAGTCAAATTTTATAACCCCCATGCACAGGCTCTTGGCGGCAAGATAGTCGGCCACTTTCAGGATAACCGAGGTCTTGCCCGACGAGGGGGGTCCCGAAACGGTAACGAGCCGTATCATTGCTTGCCCCTCTTTCCGGCCTTCTTTGCCTCGGAGATAAAGACCGTGTGTGCATATTCCCTCGCCTCCGCAGGGTCGTTGGCCTTGATATAATCCCACCCCAGCCATTTAAAAGAAGCATCTTCGGGCAGGCTATTGTCGACACGGGGATTAAGCGACGGGAAACAGGACAGGGCGCTCTTCCGACCCAGCTCAGGACCGGTGACATAGTCTGTGATGGCCGCCATCTCCTTCATCCTGGATTCCTCCACCAGGAGGTAGAGCGGACTTGCATATGCACCGTCCTCCGGCCAGACTGCCTTCAAGTTGGCGGCAAGCCGCTGAAGACCGACTTCGCCGTGTTCTTTGTAAAGGTAAATGAGCGGGATGTCGGCCACCTGATCCTCCATGCCGCTGATGATGATCTTGTCCCGGAAATCCGTCTCCAGGAGATCGCTCCATCGCCTGGGTGCCTGGAGGCCACCGAGCTTCTTTTTGTCGATGAGCATAACAAAGGGCATTACCGCGTAGACCGTGTACCATCCGTCCGGGTCCCGGAAACCGGCCTTCTCAAACGGTTCGGCCAGGGCCGTATTCCAGGCACTCTTGAAGTATCCTTTGCTTACAAAACGCTCGACAAAACCCTTCCTGAAGAAATCACCGAAGCCCAACGATGTAACAACATCGGGAAAGTCTTCAATATTCGGCGTCTTCCAGATGTCGTCATACATGTCGCTGCCGCAACTGTCACAACCTGACGGCACATAACTCCTGAAGCCGTCACCGGCTTCCTTGCGATATACCCCAAGCACGCCATCGAGGCTCTCTTTGAAGGTGTGTTTGAAAACACAGGGAGAATAACCCAAGAAATTGAGATGCCCGACTTCGCCCGGCTCTTCCTCGAAGTGGATGCTTGTCTTGATTGGGATTTTGTTCATTATTCACGACCCCCTTCCCTAATTACGCTTTTGTTTTTCTCCTGCCGCCAAGGGCCCCGCCCTGAAGATATCGCCCCCTGCCCATGCCTTGTTGCCAATTAGGTCCTCTCTACTTGGTTTCACCCTGTTGGCCTTATCCTTTTTTCAACAACAGTATTTTGTTGGCCTCGTCATCACCTATATCCACACCCAGGAAGAGCTTGAAAAATTGCCTTGTTTCCTTCCGGATGTTTCCCGGATAAAGGGTCGGATAAAGGGTATAGGCAAGCCATCTTACCCCAAGGGCCCGCATGAAACTCGGAGGATAGTTGAGCCAGTTAAAGGGTGTCTTCGGGATCATGTAGACCTTCCGGTTCCTCACCGCCTTCAGAAGTCTGTAGCGTGAACTGGTGTAAACATTTGAGAAAAAAAGCTCGTCCTGAGTGACGATTACGTCTGGATCATAAAGGATCAACCGTTCCTGATCTATCTTTTTTCCGACCATCCTGTCGGAGGGCTGACATTTGTAGACATTACGCCCCCCAGCCAGGTTGATTACGTCATCAAGAAAAGGTATATGATCGCAATCGCTTGTGAGACCATCGGCCCCTACGGCATAGTAAACAGAGATCTTTTTCTCATTTGGAATCCTGCTGCTGAATGCCTTCATTTTTTTTATTGTCTGTTCAATGTAACCGCCGAGCTCATTGGCCCTTTTGCTCCTGTCCAGCACGTTCCCCACAAAGCGAAAAGCCTCCGGATAATCGGACAAAAAGAAAATCCGTACTGCGAGGACCGGTATGTTTAGTTTGTTAAGCATTTCAAGCATATTCGGCGTGACGGCAAGGGTCTGGTCCCATACAAGCGCAACATCAGGCTTGATAGCAATAAGGTTCTCCATATTCGGTGTTCGCTGACCAAACCAGCCGCCGACAACGGGCAGTTTTTGCTGGGGCTCCCGTATGTATTTTTTTGCTTCAGGGGATAGAGGCGTGGTCCAGCCAACCAGGAGGGAAGGGTCAACAGCGTACACGAGGAACGCAACCGGCGGATAGGCGGGCCAAACCTTCTTGACTTGGCCTATCGTTACGGTACGCCCGGCCATGTCGGTAATCTCCCTCCCATGGACCTGCCGGCCTATCGAAATCATTACCGATAGAATACAGATCGCCGGCACAATCAGAAACAATCTGCTCCTGTTCTTTGCTTTCGACCCTTCTGCAGTCATTAACCGATACTCCTCAGAATTTCACCGATACGCCGCTCATCACTGTAAAGGGTGCGCCCGGATAGTAGCTTGTCGAATTTGAAAGCGTGAAATCAGACGTATTGATGTTCCCGATGTACCGTTTATTGAGAAGGTTCAGGGCAGACACGCTGAACTTGATGTCTTCCATGCCCCAGGTGCGTCCCAGGCGGTAACTTATATGCAGATCGGCAACCGCATAGTCATCAACCTTTTCTTTGTTTTCGACATCTCCGTAACGTGTTCCGATATAACGGACCATGGGAGTCACCGAAAACCGCTGAATGGAATATGTTGCACCGAGCTTCGCCATGTACCTCGGCGTATCCGCTATCTGTTTTCCTTTCGACTGTACAACGTTGTTCCTGGCGTTTCTGATATTATTGTCAAATGTGTACTTATTGTAAGAGCCCGAGAAATAAAGCATCAGGTCACCGCGAACGGGTATGGGAGGCTGTGCGGTAATCTCAAGCTCCGCGCCGTAAGAGGTTGCATCGGCGTCACTTTGTTGATAGGAAGCACCCACGACAGGGTCGTACACCGAAACCGTCTTGTTTTTATCGATCGAGTAATAGATGGTCGGAGCAACGCCGAATATCTTTCCCTTGTATCTGAAACCGAGGTCAAAGTTGTCGAAGCGTTCAATGTCCAGTTTGTCCCAAAGACTACCGAAGCTGATGCCGGCGGCCTTAAAAGCAGCCTTGTTGTTTGTATATGAACTGCTTAGCCCGCTCCAGTTGTTGAACTGATAACCGGTACCGTAGGCAAAATAGGCATTCATGTTCTTTTTGAACTCGTGGTTTACGGAAAATCCCGGCTCCCAGAACCGCCACAGTCTGCTTCGCGTTGTTGTTTCGGAATCGACAGGCGGGTTGTAATCAAAAGCGTCTTCATACGAAACGTCGGGGAGTCCTTTTGTTGAATAGGATCTTCTGCTCGGGTCCCTCACGTAGGTGTATTTCAATGAGCCCATGAGCGTTGTTTTGCCAATGGTAGTCTGAGCCGTGATATACGGGGCATCATAGGTTTTATTGCCGACCTTCTGAAGGGATGACCATCCGGAAAATGTGGCGTAAACTGAGCCGTCGGCTGTGTAGTTGAGCCTGTATTGTTTTTGGCCAAGCGGAGGAGGAAGGCAATCCACTATAGTCTGGTGCCAATAGCCGATTGAAAAATCAACGGGCTTGATCGAGAAATCGTATTGGCCGGTAAAACCGTACTGCTGCGGCTGTGTCGTAAGGTACCTGTAGCCGTTATTTCCGCCCATAAGCCTGTACCCCTTGTCCTTCCAGTAGTAAGGTTTCAGGGTAAGCTTGCTGTTATATGGGAGATTGATCTCAATATTACCAAGAAACATTGTGTCCCTGTATACCTGACGTGTAAAATCATAGTAATACTGGTCCTGCGAAGCAACGCCGGTCAGTTTCTTGTTGTAATCGTACCTATGGTAAACACTGAGATGCTGGGCTTGCCGGTAGGTAAGGGCCCTGAAATCGTTCTGCTCCAGTTCGTGGTAAACCCCGAATATTTCGAGCTTTGCATTATCTCCCAATTTTTGGGAAACGGCCATCTCAAAATTGTCCCGACTCTTCGGCTGTCCGCCTTCGCCGCGCCATTTGTCGGCAGATGTGGTGGAGTAAGAAGCGAAAAATTTCGTTCCGGAAGGGAGCAAGCCGGAGTCTATTCTGGCAAAGGTTCTTGTGAAATCTGATGTCCCCAGGCTCTGCTTTATGGTGCCCCCGAATTTGTCCTGTGGCCATAATATTGAAAGATCCATGCCGCCTGTCATGTTGCGAACGCCAAAACCACGAGCTGTCGGTATGGCTCCTCTGAAAATAGTGATGTTTTGTATGTTCTCGAAATCGATGAAATCTCCGCCGCCGCCGTGACTGCTCACAGGGAGCCCCTCGATATTTCTCAGGAATTCGTCGCCCTGAAAGGCGCCCCTTAACCGCAGTGTCTTTCCGAGCGCCAGCCCGTATGCATCGCCGGTCTGGACGTTGGCGGACGGAAGCATTTCAAGTGCCTTGTACGATCCCGTTTGGGCTTCGTTGAGGAGTATATTGATCATCTCTTTCGGGATGACCTCCCGGGTGGTCGAAGATTTCGTGTCTATCTCCACAAAATCCTTTGGCGCTTTTTCTTTTACAACGATCTCTTCAAGCTTGATATTCTGTTCCTTTCCGGTTTCCTGCGAAAAGGATACAAACGGAAAGAGGCATGCCATTGCAGCAACAGAATAGATGATCAGGACTTTTATCATTGGTGCGCTCCTCCCACTATGCTTCGTTTCACTTAGCGCGATATGCACGTTATGTTTCCGATCGTGCATTATGCTTCTTCCCTTTTCTTGTATGGTTATACGGGACGACGATTTCGCCGACAGGAACTGCCTGTTTTGAGGATTCAATTCTGTATAACGAGTTGCCGGATGCTTCGCGAACAAGTTCCCAGAAAGAAGTCTCAACCGTTTCTGCATCGCGGATGGCGTTCCGTATCGAGAGGACCACGCTGTCAACATGCTGCAATGCAGCAAGGTTTTCCCGTTCCCGCGACGTTGTTTTGAGGACCTTCAATATGCCCCCGTTCTTGAGCACAATACGCCTGTCGGCCATAAGCGCAAGAACAGGGTCATGTGTGGCAACAAGGACAATCTTCTGCTTCTCGACGAGAAGGTCCAATGCTTTTCTGCGATCGATACCGGCGTTCTCTATCTCATCGATAAGAACGATGGGCGAATAGCTCACCAGCGCGGTATCGGCTATCATCAATGCCCTTGACTGTCCTCCGCTGAGCGCGGTGACTCGCGTTTCGGCGGAAATCGGTTCGCCTGCAATCGTGTTTGCAGTATCGATGACACGACAAACAAGAGGATCTATGTTTTTTGCCCTTCTGGCTTGGGCATGCATGGCGACAAATTCCCTCACAGAGAGGTCTACAATAAAATTCATGTTCTGGGACAACTGCGCAACGATCCTGCGGTTTGAGGAGTAACGCCATTCTGTATCAACGGGCTTTTCATTAATAAGCACCGAGCGGCCGGTCTGTGTATCCCCTTGGGCCATCCATTCAATGTCGGCCAAAAGACGGCTTTTCCCTGAACCAGTGGGGCCGACAACAGAAACAACATCTCCCTTCGTGAGGGTGAGCGTGACTTCTTCATGCTGTCCTGATTTGTCGTGCCCCCCGGTAATCGTAATGGATCGAACATCGGTTTCACACGGATCGACCTTTTCTATCAGACCGGCCACAAAATCCTTAAAATGAAGGATCAGCTGGGAGCGTACCAGCCCTTTGTCCTCCAGAATCTCTTCGTCGAGATGGGCCGTGTACTCCAACATCGTGACATTCTCTGCCGGTCTCGGCATGCCCATAGACTGAAAGAAATCCTCGACGCCGGGATAAGCTTTAAAAACATCTTTTGTCGGCAACGTTACGATATCGTGTACCATTGTCATTATTTATCTCCCCGGGTACCGGCAGGACTGCAGGCACCCTCCCCGTCTTTGGAAAAATCGATCTTTTTTATGTTTCCCATCTGAAACTGTTCACTGATCCTCGTTTGACCGAGGCAATAAGAACAGACGGCCGCGGGCATGGGCGAACGCAGTCTCGCTTCGTCAGGACGATCAACATCCTTTGCTTTCTTGAAAAGAGAAGCAAGCTCGGCGCTTCCCTGGCCTGTGAGGCCGTTGACGTGCATGACTACCGCCCTGGTGTTCACCTGTTTTGTGCGGAACAGGAAAACTTCTTTCTCCGCCTGTGACACAAGATCGCTTTTTGCGATAACCACAAGATCGGCAAGCCTCAGCATCGGACCGATCTTCCAGGGAGTGTTTATTCCGCTCAAGTTGTCTATTACGCAAACGGCAAGGATATTTCTGATGTGCGGAGCGCACCGATTGCACAGCCCGGCAGTCTCGGTGAAGATGAAGTCGAAATCTTCTTCGCAGCCCCACCGGTAACACTGAAAAATATTGCTTACGAAAAAATGATCCGGGCAGATGTGGCCCGAAAGCCCAATCCTCACGGGTATTCCTGATGTTTTGTAAACGGTTTCATCCAGGGTTGAGACACAATCGAATTTTACAATCCCGAGTTTTGCCCCACCGGCTTTCAGATGTTCCATCGCCTTTATGAGGATGCTCGTTTTTCCTGAGGACGGCGGACCGGAGACGGTAATCAGCTTCATTCTCTGCCCCCTTTCAGGCACGAGAATGGTTCCCCGCGTATTTCATCCATCAGCACCTCAAGATCATTCTCTTTCAGGTACTCCCATCCAAGCCAGTTCAGTTTTAGTGATTCGGGCAGGTATATCGGGACGTCGGAGTATACCGGGTAGTAATACGCGTCGGCGCATATCCGGGCTGTTTTACGGCCGGCAAGAAAAGAAGCAATAGCGCGAACGCCCTTTCGGCGGTCAGTTTTGGCGAGTGCCACGAAGGGAATGGCCAGAGCCCCTTCATCAGGCCATACAATTGATATGCGGTCCTGGCGCCTGATCATTTTCGCAAAGAAATAGTCAATAATACTGATAGCCGGGGCATCGGGATGGGCCTTGCCTGCCATCTTCACCATTTGCGCAGGATGGCTGGCCCAGGCGACGGCACGGCGGAGCTTCCTTATCCCTGGTAGGCCGAATTCCTTGTATATCGTCAGCGAGAGGGTTTCGTTGAAAAAGGCATCTCTTCCCACAACGCCCACCGACCGTTCGTATTCCGGTTCAAGAATATCAGCCCATTTTCGAGGTATGGGTCTTTTGCCGATTTTTGTATGGTCAACAACCATTACCGTGGGGTTGATGGCAAGAATGGTGTAGTGACATTCGGGGTCAATAACACCACTTTCTGCGAGAGATTGTCTTGGCGGGGAGAAAGAGAGGCTCTCATAAATACCGGTATCAACGAAGCGTTCCCTGAATCCTCTCTCGAAGAGAAATCCAAACCCGAGGGACGCGACTATGTCCGGAAGGTGCCGCGCATCTTTGACAGACCTTATATCGTCAAAGAGATCATGATTGCCGTAAACATTCAAATAAACCACCCTCGCAGCATTCTTGCTTTTCTGAGCCGCCAGAACAGACCTTAGCTCCGCTTCCAGCGGAGCCTTTACCATTCACGGAAGCATGGCCACAAAACGAACCGGTTTCTTGAGGCCCTGTGTTCTTCCGGCTAACCCTTGCCGTCGGGTTACTGCAGGCGGCCACTGTTCCGCAAGGCCATCTGCAAAGCCACTTGTATCCGAACTTCCAGCGTGTACCGAAAGATAATTATCAACGTTTTGAGAACTTGCAGAACCGTCAACCGTCTCAGTGCTGCCTTTCATCCTTGCTCCTTCAGAAAATCATATCTGATGCTGTTGCCGGTAACGCGCGCTGTCTCCTTGGGCTTTATATCCTTATAGATATAACGATAAACAAAAAAATATGCTGCCGGCATTTCAAAGTGTCTCCTTTACCCTGTAGCCCCGAAGGCCATGCAGCCGCATATGCTCTCGGGAACACAGACCCGCAAGGAGCCGTTCAGCTTCATCACGCTAACCCGTGCGTTATACAGGTGGAACAGTCGCTCGTTGCTTATGACATCATCACACGCCCCATCGGCCACGATCACACCGCCTTTTATCATAATCGCCCGGTCCGCTATCCAGAGGGCATGCTCGGGAGAATGGGTAGACTTGATGAATGTGTAGCCCTCCCGTGAAAGGTTGATAATCTGTTCCAGAAGCCGCAACTGGTTTCCATAGTCAAGACCTGATGCAGGTTCATCCATGATAAACGTTCTGGCGCCCTGGGCAAGGGCACGGGCAATCAGGGTAAGCTGCCTCTCTCCGCCGCTTATGTCGGTATAAGGTCTTTCCGCCAGGTGCGGGATGGAAAGCCGCTCAAGTGCATCGCACGCGATATCCATATCCTCTTTCGAATACCTGAAGAAGAAGGTCTTGTGGGGTATCCTCCCCATGAGCACCACGTCAATGACCGCATAGGGGAACGAGCTCTTGTGTATCTGCGGCACATAGGCAATTTCACGGGCCAGGGACTTGGCCGTCACGTGGGCAATGTCTGTGCCGTTAAAAAACACCGTACCCTTTCCCGGGCGAAGGAGACCGAGCATGATCTTTATGAGGGTACTCTTCCCGCACCCGTTGGGACCGAGGAGTGTCACGATCTCCCCTTCCGCGATGGTGAAATCAATATTCCGGAGAACCGGCTTGTCCGTGTAGCCAAACGTAATGCCTTTTGCCCTGATCAATGGTTTCAATTCCATCCTCTCTTCGCCTTTTTTAGAATAAATGCAAAAAATGGTATGCCGATGAGCGACGTGGTAATCCCAATAGGTATCTCTACGTTAAAGAGCAGCCGCGAGACATCGTCTACTACAACGAGGTAAATGGCGCCGATCAGCGCGCTTGCCGGGATAAGCACCTTGTTGTTCGGACCTACAAGCATACGGGCGACATGGGGGATGATGAGGCCCACCCACCCTATCATGCCCGCTACAACGACCGTCAGGGCACTCATGACGGTGGCAAGGAATATGAGGAGCATGCGCACCCATTCAACAGGGATACCGAGGGCCCTCGCCTCTTCGTCGCCCATGCTCAATGCATTCAGGTATCCCGAAAAAAGGATGATCATAATGATGCTCACTACCTGGGGAACCCCGACAGCGAATATGGTGCTCCTGTCCACAAGAGACAATCCGCCCATGAGCCACTGGACGATCGCAGGCAGTTGGTTGTAGGGATCGGCAATGTACTTTATGATTGAGAGAAGGGAGGTAAAGAGGGCACCGCTTATCACCCCGCCGAGGACGAGGAGAAGAATCGTATTCCCCTTGTGCATCTTCGCTATACCGACAGCGATAAGGACCGCTGCGAATCCGAACAGGAACGAGCACGCCTGAACAGCCAGCCAGGTCTTTGAAAATACCATTCCGAGCGCAGCCCCGAAAGACGCCCCTGCAAGAACCCCCAAAAGCCCCGGAGAGACGAGGGGATTCACGAACATTGCCTGAAAAGCCGCACCGGAGACCGAAAGGGACGCACCTATAAGGATCGCCGCCAGTATGCGGGGCATGCGGATATCCACAAGCAGGTTTCCCAGGATCTGATAGTATTCAGGGCTAATGTTACCCACCCCGAATATCCGGAACAGAAAGTACCGGGCAGTATCCTGGAGCGGAACCGGGTATTTGCCCAAGGTCAACGATATTATCGCAGTCACCAGAAGGAGCAGGAACAAGATAGGGAAAAAACTTTTGTGCTTCATAAGCTGTCATACCGGTAATAACCGCTCGCGGCACCCCTACGGGTAAGACTTGATATTGTCTTTAAAGTCTCTTTCATCCTCACTCTCAAAAAAGCTCTTAAACCCATTTTTCCACTCACCGTCTTTTACCGTCACTATGCTCCTCGGTGCTTTACCCTCGGGAGACCGAATACAGGAATGGCGCCCACGATAGATGGAGCATTCTCTGCATCCGGTTTTGGAAAATGGACAACGGTGGTAGTTTCTCGACATATCTGCCCTCCTTTGGAGGTTTAAACCCCTTCTTTTTCTTCATCGATATACGATGTGCCTCATCTCTTCATTCGATACCTCAACGCCAAGGAATAGCCGGTAGAACTCTCTCGCCTCCTTCACAATGTTTATTCGATACTCTTTGGGGTAGAGAATACCCATGAGCCATTTGAGACCGAGGATTCTCATAAACGAAGGGGGTCGGTCGAACCAGTTAAAGGGGGTTCTCGGTATTAGGTAGACCCGTTTCTCCTTCACTGCCTTGATATTCTGCCACGCAGGGTCTTTTTCCTTGACGATCTTGTCATAAAAAACCTTTTCCTGCGCTACGATAACATCCGGGTTATAGAGCATAACCTGTTCGAGAGAGACCTTTTCAAACCCCTTGTGGCTCGACGTATGGCAGCGGTGGACGTTTCTGTCCCCTGCAAGCTGAACCAGCTCCACGTGGATCGAATCATTGCACTCGGTACTCAAGCCGTCAAACCCTTCCGCATAGTAGACGGAAGGCCTTTTTTCGGGTGCGATTTTGCTCACAACGTTTTTCACCTCCGACAAGGTTTTCCGGCTATAACTCGCGAGCTTTGCTGCCCGCTCCTCTCTCTTGAGAAGCCTGCCCAAAAAGAGAAACACATCAGGATAGTCGGATAGGTTCTCCGCTACCGCATACACAAAAGGGAGGTTCAGCTTCTTCAGGGTTTCTTCTGCTTTTTCATTGAGGGCCGATCTGCTTGCCGACCACATAATGATCAGGTCGGGCTTTGCCTTCATGAGGACCTCAATATTGGCGGTCTGTCCCTGTCCGAATAGCGACCCGATGACCGGAAGTCCTTGTACGTCTTTAACAAGATACCGTTTGTCTTCTTCCTTTATAGGAAAAATAAGTCCGGAGATCATCGTGGGATCAACCGAGTACATGATATACGATCCGTAAGGCGACGGTGCATATACCTTCCTGAGGGCATCGGGTATCGTCACCTTCCGGCCTGTCATATCAATAATCTCCCTGGATTCGCTTAAACCAGGGGAAAAAGCAGACAGCGCAACCAGGAGCAGTACCAAAAGCATCCCCTGTTTTGCGCCTTTCCTAATCATATCGTACGCTATTCTCTGCACTATTGTCCTCCTTCTGTTCACTTGTGTATTTGTATCCAGGTCCCCACATCACTTTTGGTCACAGAGCAGCCGGCAATGCCGGCGTCCTGTAACCCTTGCCGGTACATCTCTGTTCGATCTTCTGCAATTCTCTTTTGATCGGGCCAGTCTCGCCCGTTTTCCTTCATTTTTGCCTCGATCTGTCTCCGTATTCCCGGTGAACCCAAGCCGCCGCCGACATAGGCGGTTCCCCCGGGACAAAGAACCCTGTAGATCTCCCTGAAGGCCCGTGCTTTGTCATTCCACATGAATACCGAGCCTCTGCTGACTACAAGATTTATTGATTCGTCTTCAAGGGGAATGTCATGGACATCACCGGATACAACACGAAGCCGTGTTTCAAGGCCGGCGCCCATGACATTCCGTGATGCTATATCCAACATTTCCCTAGACTTATCCAGGAGAAGGATATCCAGGTCGGTGATTTTTGCAAGGGCGATGCCCAGGTATCCGCCTCCTGTTCCGATATCGAGACAGCGCCCCTTTGTGATACCGGTGCCGGCTACGATCTGCCCGGCAATGGACGGATACACCGGAGCAAACACCTCGCGGGCAATCCGGTCAAACTCCTCGATACTCCTTGATTCCATCCCTGGGTCCCTTTGTTACCAAAAATTATACGACAACTCTACGCCGTACTGGCGGCCTGGGTCATAGTAGGCACCTGTCACGTAACGGGTGGCGTAGGCTTTGTCGCCCAGATTTTTACCATAGACAGTGATCCGGGTATCCCTGCCAAAAAGTTTGCAATTGTAGCCTACGTTGGCATCAACCCTCGTGTAGTCACCCAGCTCGTAGTAGATGACCCCCATGGGGGACGAGCTACGGCTCTTGGGGCCGACATAACGGGCACTCATATTGGCAAAGGCGTTCTTGTAACGGTAGCTGAGGATACCACTCGCCAGGTGGTGAGAAATACTTTGATTGGTGGTGTGGTCGTCTGTTGTGACATAACTGTACTGGACACGGTAGGTAAGAGGCTTCATAATTTGTCCGGATATGCCGAGTTCCGCCCCCTTGGTCCGCACGTCCGAGGTAGCCACAAAGTCGATCTCGTCTCCTGTAAATGGATCAATATAGGAGGAGACAGGCTTCCCGGTTATGGGATCAATACCGGTTGCGCTTACCTTCTGATTCTTTGTGTCGTAGTAGTAGAGCGTGAGCCACGGGTTAAAAGAGGGGTGGATGTTGGCAAGGATACCGGCCTCGTACCGCGATCGTCTCTCAGGAGGCAGAGTTGACTTGTCAGGACTTACCTGATAACTGGATTGGGAGTTCTCTGTATACGCATATCGTCCGGTAAGGGTAATAATGGGGTTCAGTTTGTATGAGGCGCCCAGAGTATAAGCGTAGGTCTCCTTTGCCCACTCATGTAAAGGAAAGCCGGTTTGGGGACTGTTGTTGTAATGTTTCTTATCCGCCCTGATTCCGCCATCAATAGTGAGCCTGTCATTCAGCATACGGTATTCATCCTGGACGTAGAGACCGTACATATCTTCATCGGTCCTTTTGCCGGTGCTGGGGGCTCCTCCGGTAGGGGCCACAGTCTGATTCCACTGGCCTCCAATTTTAAGAATATTGCCCCGGGCGTTGATGATGTGCCTGATACTCAAGCTCTGACCGCGGCTGTCTTGATCGGTAACGGTCAACTTTGACGAGCCGTCGGGAAACGTGGTTGTCATGCTGCTTACAAGGAGACTGTTGTATGCGTAACTGAAGGTCGTCGTCTGGGTGTCGCTCCATGATTTACTCAGGTTCACGGCAAACATGTCGGAGATCATGGGGTCTATCTTCCACTTGGCACTATCGAGGGTTCCCACTTTCGACCAATCTTCTTTGCCGGTTTTTTTATTAATGGTGGGAATAAGGATCTCGCCCCGCTGGAATTCCCTCATGCCCCGACTCGTGTAGTAGAGCACATCACCATTGAATGTCGATCCAGTGTACCCGCCCCGAAAGAGGAGCGAGCTGTTCCGGCTTCCGTTGTACCAGTTTGTTTTACCCAGGGTATTGGTGTGGGTTCCGGCTATACGGTAATCAAAGTTGCCGATTTTTGCCCCCTGGTAGACATGTTCCTTCTCGGTGTGAAAGCTCCCGTAGCTTGCAACCAGACCACCTTCAAGCTTTGAGGCCCGTTTTGTCTTGATAATGACAAATCCCTGGTTGGAGGAACCGGTGCTCGAGCCGAAGTTGGTGAGAGGACCAAGCGTAAGGGCTGTCGCATCTCTCACGATAGTCATGGACTCAATGGCGTCGACAGGAAGGGTTGCGAGAATCCTGTCGATTTGGGAAACGTATATACCGTCCAGGATAATGCCGTAGCTGCCTGTCCCCCTCATATTGGAAAAATCCATGTGCTGCCTCCCCTGAAAGGTAACCTCCATGCCGGGTACCTGCTGGATGACATCCCACACGGTCTCTGGGTGGAGGGCCTCGATCTCTTCCCGGGTGATCACCTCGGTCTGGAGCTTACTGCTTTCGGTTACTGCATAGGGGCTTGTCACAGGCTCCGCCGCAGCCTTTCCCTTGACCGTGATCTCTTCAAGACTATAAGGGCTTTGCCTCTCTTTCTTCTGCTCTTTCTTCTGCTGTGCATAAGCAACGTGAGATAAACAGAATGTACCGAATACGAGTACGAATAGTAGCGTCAGAATCCTTCCCTTCCCATCTTCCATTACCCTACTTCCTCCTTTACGTGTTTGTTTCGTGTTCTCCGCTTCATCTCTATTGCGCCCGCACATTATTCGATGGCTGCCTGAATATCAGGCGCGGGCTGCCATCTGGGACTCCTCTGCCTCCTTTGCAGGGCTTTTTGTATTCTCTCCCGCTTTCCCGTTAAAGGGCGTATAGTAATTGGTTCCGGACGCACAGGGTTTGCAGAGGATTTTCCCGTCCCTGTAAACTTCCCGCACATCCATAATGCGCTCTCCGCAGGATGAGCAGGTGACGATATGAAGAGGCTTGCCCGGCATGTCCTCCGGTTTCAGATCAACTGAGACCTCCGTTATTTCAAAAAGATCTTCGGCGGGCATCATGGCATAGTCGCCGGTATGGGGGTTCTGCTCGATCTCCTCCCGTGTCGTCTCTTTGTCTCCGTCCTTATTTTTCAAAACAACTCTTATGGCCCTGCCCGTCTTCAGATTGACAAAGGTAGCGGCCATCTTGCCATAATCGTGGATTTTCATGGTGCGTTTGCCGGGGTGACAACCCGTTGTTGCCAGAACGGCATCCGTCACACACCGATCCGTTTCGGTGAACACAATAATATTCTTTCTGTCTTTCCCCTTGGGATCGTCGATACCGATCGCCTTAAGGCCCAGGATAGACATCCGCGTGCCCAAGGTGATTCCTGCGCACAACTCACCGTGGAATGCCTTGGCATTCTCAAGACACGTCACCAAGTCCAGATTTTCCCTTTCCATACTGGTCCCTCCTCGAATTCCTCCCTAAAATAGTTTGTTTCCGGTCTTTCTATTCCAGCTTGTACACAATAGGGATGATAAGCTCGGCCTTGACGGGCGGCCTTGGGAAAGGCTGCACCTGCCGGATGACCGTGAGCACCTGTCTATCGAGGATCTCGTAGCCCGAACTCGCGAGGATCTTTGACTTTTCCACGCCTCCGTTCTCCCGTATTACGAACGAGACGACAACCTTTCCTTTCCATCCCATTTTTTTCGCTATCGGGGGATACGTAAGGTGCTTCAGGATGAGGTCCCTGATGTAGCTGAAATGCTCTCTCAGGTACTGCATCCTGAGCGCGCCTGCCGTGTCTCCCGATCCGGTGCCATGACCTTTTCCTGTTCCCCCGCCGCTTCCACCTCGACCGCCGGGACCAAAACCAAACCCTCCGCCGCCCGGACCACCGGAGCCTCCTCCCTCTTCACCGGTTCCCATGGGCGACCCTTCAGAGACCGACGACGTTGTTGCCGTGCTGTCGTCGGTCACGCCTGTATCCGGCACATCAGTCGGCGTTTCCGCATCCCTGGATCTTGCCTTTGCAATACTCACGGACTTGTCGGGTCTGCTGCGGGATGCCCCCTTCGCTTTCTTGCTTTTGCCGGCGGGGTCCCCCTTCTTCAACTGGAAGCCCAGCTCTTTAAGGCCGCTGCCGCTGCTTCCACCGGGCAATTCACCGCTCAAGAGAACAACAACAGGCTCGGTGTCCTTCTTGTCCGGTTGACTTCCGAAGACAAGGGCCGTCCCCAGTACAACCAGGTGGATAATGAGCGAAAGAACAAACTCCCTCTGTACCGAAAGTATTCCCCTCATCGCCCCTTCTATTTGCTGTCGCCCTCTCGCATGATATTGATCTTTCTCACGCAGGTGCCGAACAACTGATAGGCACCTGCGCCTTCCGCAAGCAGCTCCAGAGCCCGATCCACGTCGGTCACGATCGTGCCGCCTACTATATCCACATTTCGTTCAAATAGGGCGTCGGGCAGGAAGCTCACCGTCGGCCCTGTAACGATCACCTTGGCCCCAGGACTTGTATAGGTCAGGAGCTGGTCGATCGTTCCGTTGGCAACGGTAGCACCCGTAATGATTACCGTGTCGCAACGGGGGATTATCTCGCCGGCCCTTTCCGCAGGAACATAGTACCGGGCCTCATCCTCCCGAAAGGATTGTGTTTTTTTCTCAATGACATGAAGCTCAATATCACTCCTTTTCTTGAATACATCGAGAAAAGGAGTGAAGGCCCCGACCATGGCCACCTTTTTCATAGACCGGATATCGGCGGCGCTCAAAACATCGCGGTCGTACGTCATCCTGTACCGCTCTGCCGTCAAAAAAGGCGGGGAAAGGGCGTTGAGTATTACGAGCCGTACCGTGTTGAGAAGCGGCGATCCGGCAGGTTCGTCCAATATCTCATGGACTGATGTCCCTTTAAAGTTGCCTGCACCCGGTTTCAGAAAAGACATGCTGCTACAGGAAGGGTTGTTGTGAAGTTCGGCTATGGGGGTGTACGAAACGCCCCCATAGCCTGTTGACAGCTTCACACCCGTAAAGAACACCCCGAGCACCAGCCTCTCGATGATTATATCCTTCAGGCTTTCACCATAGAGATTCCTGGTGATGTGAATTGTCTCGGCGAGTATCACGGCATCTCCTAGAAGCTGTATCTCATATTCATGAAATAGGTTCTGCCCGGCTCGGGATAGCCGTCACTCAACTCATAGTTCTTGTCAAGCACGTTGTTAACACCGGCTTCGATCTTAAGCCCCGCGATGATCTCGTACATGGCCTTTGCGTTCGCTACCCAAAACCCTTTTGCCTCGGTGGAACCATCAGTCGAATTCCAGCGCATGGAGTTATATTCAGCATCTCCCAGGAGGGCCAGGTTCTTG
>Ga0116234_1075987_pt1 | contig 20258 bp, 10 predicted proteins | sample BioSIPRNA_4_FD_89016 | JGI IMG/M metagenome (GOLD analysis project Ga0116234, IMG submission 89016) | Anaerobic biogas reactor microbial communites from Washington, USA - Biogas_R2_A SIP RNA (Metagenome Metatranscriptome) | ecosystem: Engineered > Bioreactor > Anaerobic > Unclassified | place... | reverse complement strand
GTTTTATTTGATGTTATAAACATTTTAGAATATATTATGATAACTTATTTTTTTTATTATTATGCTGAGCTATTGTTTGTATATTTGTAAATCTATTGTCCGTATATTTTCCCAGCTAAAGTACCACTAGAAAATGCCCACTGCAAGTTATAACCACCACAAGGACCATCAATATCTATGACTTCGCCTGCAAAGTAGAGGTTTTTAATAAATCGACTTTGTAGGGTATTGGGATTGACTTGTTTTGTATCTACGCCTCCTCGTGTGATCATAGCTTTGGAAAAGCCTGCTGTTTGTGTAATATGGAATGGATATTGTGTAAGGAGTGTGATAAATTGTTTTTTTGTGGACTTGGTAGATTGTTAGCTTGGTAGTCTTGATCGTTGCAAACTTGTTGGTACAGTATATTGACAAGATTTTGAGGTATGTACTGACTCAGCAGTGTGCGTATGTTTTTTTTACCATGATGAGTATGCCATTCTTGGAATAATTTTTGATATTTTTGTATATCTTGCTCAGCATTCCATGTACATAGAATTTTCACTATTTTTTGTTGTGTAAGTTGATAGGCAACTTCTGCAGAAATGTCAAGGACAGCAGGTCCTGAGATACCTTGGTGTGTAAATAGTAGTTCTCCTTTTGTTGTATATTTGATATTAGGGATTTTGATTTGTGCGTTAGGAAGAACAATGCCAGCACATTTGGTAGGCCATGTTTCTTTTGTTTGTAGAGCTACTAGTCCTGGTAGAGGTTGGATGATGTTATGACCAGCTTGTTGGACAAGTTTGTAGCCATCTCCTGTAGCACCGAGAATAGGATAGCTTTTTCCACCTGTAGCAAGTATGAGTATATCTAATTGTATTATTTGTTGATTAGATAGTTGTATGGCTTGTATTGTGTTGTTTTGTATAATTAAGTTTTGTATTTTTGTGTTGAAGTGAAATTGTATTTTTTTTTGTAGGCATTTGTTGTAGAAAGCGTACAAGATATCGCTTGCTTTTTGGCTATTAGGAAATACATGAAATCCATCAAGAGCAATAGTTTTTACTCCTTGCTGTAAAAGAAATTGTCGTAAATCTCTATTTGTATATTGGGTGAGGGCAGGAGTAATGAATTTTTGATGGTATTGAAATTGTTGAATAAAGTTTGGAATAGTATGCGTATTTGTGACATTACAACGCCCTCCTCCTGTAGCAAGGAGTTTGATTCCTGGTCGCTCTTTAGCTTCTATGATGTGGATTTGATAGTCTTCGGGAGCTGAGATAGCAGCTGCTAAACCTGCTGGTCCAGCACCTGCAATGATAAGTTTTTTCATGGTGTAATATATATATGTAATATAAGTTTGTGTTTTGATTTTTGTAGGTTATTCTATTGTGTTATTTTTCAGTTGATCCCATTATAATTTGTTTTTGAATCTATTTATTTATGTATTATTTTTGTTTTCTGTTGTTTTAAATTGTGGTTTGTGATTATGTTTAATCTAGGGATTTTTCTGTTGTTGGTGGAAGTTTTACGATATTGATGCCAAATCCAGCGTAGAATGTAGCTACAAGGATGTTGGTAATATTGAAAAAGCAGTAGGGAATGAATGTAAGTGGACTGACTTGTAAAACTCCTGAAATATATGCTGCACAAGAGTTCCATGGTATAAGAACAGAGGAAAGTGTGCCTGCATCTTCTAAGGCTCGGGAAAGGTTTTTAGGATGAAGATTGAATTTTTCATATGCTGATTTGAACATGCGTCCTGGTAAGACAATAGAAATGTATTGGTCGCTTGTAAGTATATTCATGGTTATGGTGCTGGCTAAGGTAGCAGCTACTAGAGACCCTGCATTTCGTACTAGACTGAGAATTTTTTCTGCAACAACTTGGAGCATGCCTGTTCCTTCCATGGATCCTCCAAATACCATTGCCATCAAGATGAGCCATACTGTATTGAGCATACTTGCCATTCCACCTCGATTGAAGAGGACGTTCATAAGTTCATGATCTGTTTGTATTTCAAAGCCTTGATATGCGATATACATGATTTGTTTGTAATAGGAAAAAATCGTAGGAGGTAAGTTTTGTTGGGCAAAAAATGTATGAAGTAAGTTGTTTTGGAAGATAATAGCTACAATGACGCCTCCTAGCACTCCTACGACTAGGCTGGGGAGGGCTGGCACTTTTTTGATCACAAGAAATACTACCAATAGGGGGACTAGAAATATGAGTGGATTGATATTGAATGTTTGTGTAATGGCTGTTCTGAGAATATATATGTTTTCTATTGTTGCTTGATCATTTTGAAAGGAAATGCTGAGTATAGTAAAGCCCACAAGGGCAATAATGATAGAAGGTAGTGTAGTGTTAACCATATGTCGTATATGTGTGAATACATCTGTACCAGCTACGGCAGGAGCTAGGTTAGTTGTGTCAGAAAGGGGCGACATTTTATCGCCGAAGTAAGAGCCTGAGATAATGGCACCTGCTACCATTCCATCGGGAATACCCAGTGCTTTTCCAATTCCCATCAGTGCAATGCCTATTGTTCCAGCAGTAGACCAGCTACTTCCTGTGGCTGTAGATACGATTAAACAAATTAGACATGCTGCAGGAAGGAAGTATTGAGGGGAGAGTAGAAATAGACCATAGTAGATCAGACCAGGAACGATTCCGCTCAAAATCCATATGCTAATGATCACTCCGACTAATAATAGTATGAGTATAGCCTGTGCAGACATAGTGATGGATTCGACGATTTTTTTCTCAATGAGTTCGTATTTTTTTTTGTATCCAAAGACTCCTATGGCTATACATACAAAGGAGGAGATGAATAGTGCTAATTGATTGGAACCATCTAGTGTTGCATCTCCGTATATTTTGATGTTAAATACAAGTAGAGTGAGTAATACAATGATAGGGATGAGAGAAATGATGAAATGAGGTTTTTTTGTTTCTTCCATAAGATTTCTTTCTTTTTAAAGCGTGTTTCTGATGAAGTGATTTTTTTTATTTCTTGCATAAAAAAAATCCTTTCCTTTAAAACATATTTTGGGTAGGATTTTTTCAGATATTTTTTTATATTGTGTTTTTTTTTAGAATGTTTTGTTGGTTTAGTTATATAAATGTAGTGTGTTTATATTTTTGCCATAAACATATTTTGTGTAATGTCTAGAACGTTTTGGGCAGATGCGTCTTGTATGTTGTTGGAATCACGAATGTAAATGCTAGAAATAGTTTCTTGGATTTGTTCAAGAACAGTAGGAAGTGGGAAAGCGTTTAAAGATGTACTACCACTAGCCATGAGTTCTGGTGATACAATAATGGTGTTTACAGGATAATCTTTTTCTATAGGAGGATTAAACCATAATGTGTCTGGTGTGTATTATAGGGAACTCGTTCTTCTTTTTTAGTGCCTGCGTTGAATATGAGAGTACCTTGTTCTGGAATAGTACTAATATCATTGATTTCTATGTATGTTGAATCAGGTCGAAGGTGGTTATTAAGATAAAGGCTGGGGATACTGATATAAGCATGTGTGGAAAAATGATAGGGACAAGGTTCTTGGAGATAAAGGATGTTGTCTGTGCGTTTGTATTGAGTAGTGTATGTATGGAATAGTCCTTCAATGATAATTTTTCCTATCTTTGGTAGGTCTTGGGCATTGTGGAGTTTGATTTCCTGAGTACCTTTTGCAATGTTTTCAGCAAGAGCAAGTTCTGAGCGAAGATGGGCGATGTATATGGATTCGCCTTTTCTATGGTGGTATTTGACAGGTGCTTGCAAGATGAGTCGGTAAGGATGTTTTTTGTACCAAAGGATGTCAATTTTTTCTTTGCTATCTATATATAGACTCCCTTGGCTTGGTAAAAGTGTTTGAATATCTATGTTAAGTTTTTCATCTAGTGATGTAAGAGGAGTCTTTATTTCTGTTTGCATGTAATCTTGGAAGTCAAGAACAGTGCCTACAGAGTGTAAAAACTCAAGGGCTTTTGTAAAGTAAATTCTATGGGGATGACGTTGAAATTGTGCCATTTCTTCAGATTGGCTACCTGGTTCCAAAATGATTGTGCCTTGTATAGGAAAGTCGGGTACACAAGAAAAATCTACATGAATTGTAGTATCATTGTAAAAGGATTCTTGAGCGGGAACATCCACAGCATGAATTTGTATAGGAGTATTGATAGGATAGTGGTCTTTATTTTTAGATTGCAATAAGAGTGTGTTACTGCATTCTGTTCGTACAAATGGAAATACTTCTTTAACACCTTTTGTACCATTGAAGTGGATTTCTAATTTTCCTTTTAATGGAAAGTGAGTAGCGTCTTCTACTGTAATAATATGATTCCCTTGGTATGCTTCATATTTAAGGGGGCTTTCTAGTTTAGCTTCTATAACTTGTTCATTAGGGAAGTGTGTGTATCGTGTAGGTGTAGTAAGTTCAAAATATCGTTTAATGACTTGAAAATCGCATATTTCTTGGTTGTTTTCACCAGGATCTAGGATAATTTGACCATGACTAATATCTTCTGAGAAAGCTTGTAGTATGAGTTTTGTTGCTTTTCGTGCTGCGAAAGCAATAGTTTTTGTTTTTAAGTTTGTATCTTTGAGTTGAACGATGATATTGATGTTATGATTAAACTGTAAAGGTGATGTGAGTTTTAATTCAATGGTTTCACCTTGTGGAATGACTCGTTCTTCTGTAGATGTATCAGGAGCAATGATTAATAGCCCACGTTTATTAAAATATTTTGTGCTAACAACTGGTAGATAGACAGAACGTGCAGCGATTTTTTTTTGGATGGTGGTTGTGGGAGGAATGAGACGTACTGTAGCATTAGTTGGAATATTACTCGATTCTGTATCATGAAGTTGGAGTGTATTTTTTACAAGAGTATAAGGAATGATTTTAGTTGTTTGATTGTATTGAATCTTGACTAGACCTTTTTCTGAAAATGTAATGTCGTAAGGTAAAGGAATTTTGTCAGTACATTCTTCTTCTGTGGTGAATTGTGGAAGTATAGGGCGAACAAGAACAGGATTATCTTCTGTGGGTATATGACGATAACGTAATCCTGTGTCTAGGTGCAGGATAGGGCTATTGGGTTTGCGATGGTAGCGAAATTCTTCAGAGTCTTGTATTTTAGCAATGCCTCTGAGGGGAATTTTCTCTAAGTTATTGAGTACGATAGTAAATTGATTCTGATCAACATATGCTTCTTGAGCTAGTTTTGTTTGGTATGGTATAGTAGGCAACCAACGAACAGAGGCACCATTGGCATGAGAATAGCTAAGTCCTTTTTCTAGGTATAAAATATAGGGATTGTAAGTGAATGTTCGTTTTTCTCTTAGAGTGGTGCCAGGAGCAATGTGTACAATTCCTTTGTTTAATATAGGAACAGAAGAAGGGGCTAAGTCCATGTACATGGCTCCCGGTTCTGTGAGTATTTGTAGATAATGTTTATATGGTTTACTTGATTTGATAAAAGGAATAGTATCGTGAGGTTTTTGTTCGCTTACTAAGAGTTCTGAGAGTACGTTTTCTACATTTAAATTGATACGAACTCCAAAATGTTTAAGGGCAAATTCATGAATGTATTGGGTGAGGTTGATGGTAGTAATAGGAGATTCTGTCCAATATTTGTGTTGCCAAAAAGCGTATAAAACAATGAGTTGTTGTTTGTATGTTTCTTCTTCGATTCTGTCAATAAGATACACAAGAACGCCATGATTATTTCCTACGTTATTGTAGTAAAAATGACGGAGCATATCTTGATAGTAGTGGCGTTTCTGTTTATCCCATGCGTAGATGGCGTGGAATAAAGATAATAAGGAAGCAACTGCTAAGAGAGTGAACCAAGGGCTAAGGATAGATAGGATGGATGCTATGCTTGCAACGAGTCCATGACAAGCAACGTAAAGTTTTTTTTGCCAAGATATTTTTAAGTAGAGACCTGGAAAAATAATGGCAAGGTATTCTTGTGGTATGTTCTGGAATAGTTTTAAAATAATAGGTTGTGGTAAAGAAGAACGATCGCTTTCCATTATTTTATTATGTCGTCTTTGGAGTGTTTGGCGAAATGGACGTGTTAGAAAAGCAAGTCTTTTATAGCACGGAATGTTATAGGTTTGTTTTTTTAGCCACAAAGATTTCCAAGTTCGTTTTGTTCTTGTTTGAAAAAATGGATCCCGAAAGTAAATGATGAAATCACGACATTTTTCTGGTGAAAAGATAGATTGTACGCCTTTTAAGTGATTTTGATGTAGGATGTCTTGCATATCATATTCTGTAATTTCTTGGTATTGTGCTTGACCTAGAAATTGGCGAAATTTATTAATGAGTATTTTTGCAAAATCTTCTTCTTCCTCTTCTGTGAGTTGTACTTGAGACGTAGTATCAGGGTTAAATGGATGATAGAGTATAGATAGTTTATTAGATACTTTTCGAAATTTATTAGATATATAAAAGTCAAATACTTTTGTGAAGTGACAAAAAAGTTCTCTATCTTGTTCTGAAATATGAGTTTGTAGGACTCGGAGAAATTTTTCTTTATGAATCGGGATTGCTTCTTCAAACCATATAGACATGTTTGCTACCTTGTTTATTGTATTTTACCATTGTTTTGTAATATTGTATATATTTCTTGAGCAACTTTTTCTGATGCACCTGGTTTTTCAAGTTGTTGACAAAGTTGTTGTAGATTTTCTTTCATTTGTTTTCGTTCAGGGCTATCTTCATTCCATAAGGCAAGGAATGATGCCATGATTTCTTGGGGAGTTTCTGAAGTTACAAGATATTCAGGTATGATTTCTTTATCTGCAATAATATTGGGTAATGTAAAATATTTGCATTGTAATATAAAATTTTTAAGTAGTCGATGGTAAAATTTTACTCTATATATAACAAGCATAGGTGTTTGTAAAATAGCAGTTTCTAATGTAGCAGTTCCTGATGTAACGAGTGCAAAATGAGAATTTTTCAAAACATCATACGTTTGTTTTTGAATAATTTGCAATTCTGGCAAGTTATATTTCTCTTTTCTTTTGTCATATATTTTTTTAATAAGGGGTAAATATTTTTCTGAAGATAATGCTAGAATGGCTGGTATGGGTTGTTTTTGTTGTTTGTTGAGTTGACTCCATGCCCAAAGCATGACAGGAAAATTACCTATGATTTCTACATGTCGACTTCCTGGGAGTAAAGCAAGGTAGGGTGATATAATATTATTTTCTATTTTAAAATTTGTGTTGTATTGGTATGTAGCAATTCTATCTAATAATGGATGTCCTACATAGGAAACGGGTACATTAGCTTTTTGATAGAAAGAAACCTCAAAGGGAAATATCACAAGCATTTTGGAAATATATTTTTTAATTTTTTTTATGCGCCAAGGTGCCCATGCCCAAATTTGAGGCGTGACGTAATAAACTATAGGGATGTCCCATTTTTTTACTTGTGAAGCTAAGTGTAGGTTGAAGCCAGGATAGTCAATGAGAACAATTAAGTCAGGGCGTTCTTTTTTTATGTAGTCTAATGCAATTTTACGAAAGTGCAGGACTTTACGCATTCCGAGTGCAATGGCTAAAAAACCCATAACAGAAAATTCGCGAACAAGATTGTATAGAAAATGCATGCCCGTGGATTGCATTTTATCGCCACCCATTCCAGAAAAGGTAAGGTCAGGATCATATTGTTGTAATGCTTGAATGACTTGGGCTCCATATATATCACCAGAAGCATCGCCTGATACGAAGAATATGTTTTTTTTCATGAATTATCCTAGCTAGATTCGTAATTTTGTACGAACAAATGTTATCATAAACAAAAATAAGCAATAGAAACCTAATAAATTTTCTAAACATTGTAAAAGTAGATTTACGTAGTTTTCTTGAAAAAAAGATTCTTTCCAAAAAAGGATGCCTGAAGGCATAAAAGCGTGAAAACTTATCAGAATAGAAGATATAATGTTTTGCAGACTAGGTGTAGCTGATATTTTTGGCATATATATTGTTTGTGCTGGTGGACATTGAAAGTAAATACCGCCAAAAAGCAGAATGATAGCTAAAGAAAAAAGAAGTACGTTTAAAGGTTTTGTGCCATATCCACAACCTAGGTCAAGGAAGAGGAAGTTTAAGAAGTACTTGATAGGCTGGAGTGGATTTTTTGTAAAGATAGGTTGTGCTTTTCGTTCTGATTGTAAAGCTTTACAGTGTGCCCAATATGCATCTCTTTCTTGTCCTTGACGTTGGAAGATTTTTTGTAATGTGATATATTCGAGGTGCATTTGGTGGTAATTTTTTTCATATTCTGCAAGTAATTTTCCATCGATTTGTTTACGATCTAATCGTATATAGTCTCCAATGATGTTGGCAAAGGAAATGTATTTTTCAAAGATAGTTTCTTGTAAATCTAGTTTTTCATGAAAAATTGCTCTTTCAAATCGAACGTTTGTATAAAATGTGCATTCATAAATAGTGATGCTACCTGTAAAGATAGTTTCATGAAAATTGACTATGCCTTGAAATTTACATTGATCTATTCTTGTGTTGCCTATTTCACCATGCGAACAGTCTACTTGGGATCCAAAGGAATTTTTTTCAAAAACAATTTTACCTTGCACGAAAAGTTTTGCCATGTCTAGGTCTTGAAAAAACTCTGTTCTGCGAATGCAGAGGTTATTTTTGAAGATAGATTCGTTGAACTGTGTAAGTCCATAGAAGTAACAACCAATGAATGTGAGACTATAGTCGGACTGTATTTTTTTGAAATTGGCTATCTTTTCAAATGGGCAATTGGAAAATTCTATTTTATTATTGAAGTTAGCTTCTTGAAAATTTGTTTGAGTAAATTGTGTAGCTGTTATATAACAAGCACCATTGAGTTTTGCTTTAGAAAAATCGCAGATTGTGTCTATTTTGCTATCTGAAATACTAAGGAGTCCTTCTATTGTTGTTCCTTTAGCAATGATAGCATAAAATTGGCTATTGAATATACTAAAACCGCTTTCAAAGATAGTATCTGAAAGATGCCATTCATTAAGAAATCGGCAGTTATTAATTTGTACTTTTTTGGCAAAAAAAGCATGATGCCAATTGACTTCGCTAGCAATGTCTACGTTTTGTAAGACAACATTGTTTTTAAAAATACTAGGATTATCTCCACCAAAAAGGAATATTTCTTTAATTTTACAATTTTTGATAAGAACGGTATCATTGAAATCTGCTTCATTGGCAAATAAACGATGAATTTCGCAATCAACGATGTGTACTGGATAGTCGTAGACTTGATTTCGTAAATCTAAGCAATCAATTTTTTGACGCACGATTGATTTACCTTGTAATAATAATTCTACGTAATCAATATCGCTTTGTTCTTGTTTTTGTTGATTGTTGTTTTTACCAATGATTTTTTGGTATGTTTCTGGTTTATTGGAATAGATTTGTGGTACTGCTTTTTCAAAAAACAAATCATTATGTCCATGCTCAGAAGGTTGGAATAAAAATTCACTTTCTTTGATTTTAGCAGTATCTTGTAGGCTTTTTTGTTCTTGGAATTGTTCTCTGGGTTGTTCTCTGAATTGTTGTCTGGGTTGTTCTTGAAATTGTTGTCTAGGTTGTTCTTGAAATTGTTGTCTAGGTTGTTCTTGAAATTGTTGTCTAGGTTGTTCTTGAAATTGTTGTCTGGGTTGTTCTTGAAATTGTTGTCTGGGTTGTTCTTGAAATTGTTCTCTGGGTTGTTCTTGGAATTGTTGTTTGAAGCCTTCTTTGAATTGTTGTCTAAGATCTCTTTTTGTGACAATAAGTTTTTGAGTTTTTAAAGTTTTGATTTGTTGTAATTTTTCACTAAGCGAAAGAGGCATATTTTTTTCTTCTGAGACTGATAACTGTGTTTTTTGTTCTTGTTGTATAGAATGAAAAATATCTTGATCATCCATTTCTTTTTTGTTATTTATAGTTTTTTGAGGACAAACACGTTCGACGTTTTCGCTAGACAATTCGTCAGTGTTTGTTTTATTTTCATATTGATTGTTTCTCTCTGCAGATGGTTGCATTTTTTCTACAGACAGTTGTATATTTTGTTCTTGAAGAGGCAAATAATTTTCTCCATTTTCTGAGTTCATTTTATTGGGATATAACAGCTCACTTTGTTTTTCTGATGGACTGGTAGGTTGAAATAAATCAAGGCGTGTTTCTTCCATATTTAATGGAATGTTTTCTTCGGAAGTACTTTCATCAGCTATCTTTGTTTGGTCTTTTTTGGGTAGTATATCTATTGTTTCTCTAGATGATGAATTGTGTATCTGTGATTTTGAAAGTGTAAAATGTGAGTCTGATAAAATTGTTGGACTATATTTATACTTTTTCAAAAACGCTGCATTGTCAGTAGGTGGTACTGCATCAGAATTTGTGACATTTTTGTATGTCATTGTTTGCCCCTTTAGCCAATAAAAAATTCTCTATTTTGGACAAGAATAGAACCACTATAACACATCTAATGCCTATTGCAATAAAGTAGATAGTGGTTCTTCAGCGTTATATTTTATTAGTTCTGTCTTATCCCTGGGATAGTTTGGTATTTAAGTTCAATTTTTCCTTTTTCATCTTGGTATCGAATCGCAGCTGTATTGTAGAATACTTTTTCTTCTTTTGTTTCGTATACAAGTTTTCCATCAATATCCTTTACTGGAATTTTTGTAATAGGATCGATTTTGAGTTGTCTAACTTCTTTCATATAAGAACGTTTGACATTAGGACGAATTCCTATAAGTTTCCAACCAGGATTAAAGTAAATTGATTTTTGTAATTCTTTGATATATGCTCGTTTTTCAATTTTTTCACCTTTTCTTATTCGAGCAGATACTTTTCTCCAATCGCCTTTTTCCCATTTCATAAGTTCTATAAATGCTGTGTTGCCTGCTACGCCTTTTAATACTAAATCATATAAAGGTAAAATAGACCCTGATTTTCTTTCTGTATATTTGCTAACTATTATATTTTTAGGAAGATTAAATTCTGTTATATCTTGTTTTGTAAGGGCTTCACCACCTTTAGCTTCTGTATTGTTTGTCCAGCAACGTACTTTATAGGAATAAGTAACTTTTGGTTCAATCTCAGTATCTTCGTAGCTTGTTTCTTGTAGACGAATAATGTCTCTTTGGATTTTATTGTCAGCTTTCCATTCTTTAATGAGGTGATATCCTGCTACGTCTGCTAAATCTTTATATTCCCCATCATCACCAATAAGTTTATCAGGTGCACTCCAAGAAAGATCAATTTTTTCACGTTCTATATTAATTTGAAAATTACTAGGAAGATTAATCCATTGAAAACTAGGTGCAACTCCTTGTCTAAAAATCTCTTTGGCTGTTTCATATATAAAATCTTGCTTAACAATAGCAAGCTTTTGTGTATCTTTCTCCCAAGTTTTTCTAACAATATCAAGAAAAGGAGGAAGTTCTTTAACATGAACCTCTTGATTCTTCATCTCTTTTAGTATGTAGTTATAGTCTTTTTCTATCTCTTTAATTTTTTTCTCTGTTTGACTATCAGCAGTTGAGATAAAAGCACCGATAATCATTAAAACACTTACACTTAATGCAATCCAGCCACCAAATTTTATCAATATCTTTTTAAAATCTTCTAGGTTATTCATACTTCTGCCTTTCCACTTTGAATATTACTTATGAAAATTCTGTATTGTTTATGTGAACTGTATTGGAAATCATATCATGTTTTTTTTTTATATTCAACAAAATTTCAATTTAATAATTTCCTAGTTGTGCAATATACTGCCTATAGTTTTTTACATCCATTACAGAAAGTGTTTGGATCGTTCGAAGAGAAAGTAGCTCATCTGACCAAGAGCTTGAATTTAAAATAATACTTTCTATTATTTCATCTATAATCACAATATCACCTTCATTTTTGATAATAAAGAGAACTTCTTTGAGTTGGGTTCGTTTCTCAATATATGCTTTCCAACAGCGTTTTTTATCTTTATTATTATATTTTTTATCGTATTCTATATCTTTCCAAAATTTTTTAAAATTTTCATATTCCCAATTATTATGCCAAGTACTCAATCGTCGTTTACATCTTAAAAAGAAAATACGAATTTCTTGGATGAGTGATAATTTTTTTGATTCTAAAGTTGCATCAAATACTTCCATAAGAGTTTCTTTAGCATTAAGAAGGGAAGACAATTTTCGATAATCAATGGTGTATGCAATTGCCAATGCTCTTAAAATTTGGTAATGCCGATGTTGGAGTTCTTTTACTAAACTATTGGCTTGTATATTTATATTGGGATTAATTTTTTTCAAATATTCAATAAAACCGTTTTCTACCCACCCTTGTTGTTCAACAAATTGAATGAATTTTCGTAATTGTTTTTTTCTTTTAGAAATTAATTCACGAAAATAGTCATATTCATGGTTAAGAGCATGGATGTATTCTAAATCTTGCATTAATAGAGCAACATGTTGTTTTTCTTCATCTGTTTCTTTTATAGAATCAGTTGCTAAATCCTCAGACCATGGTAAAGAAAGTCCTAAATATTCAAAATCGTATTGAGCACGTAATTTTGCACATGCCATATAGATTGGTTTTCGCATTCGATTGATTTTTCGAATGGCTACATCAAAATCTGCTTTGGGAGACACTTCAAATTCAGAGTATTGATCTCGCTTTAATAATCTATTAATGTTCACACAACACCATTTGAATGAAAACCAAATAGCTTTACAAGCCCACCATATTAATACGAATGGAAATAAAAATATTCTCCCTCCTGCTAGATGCTCGTGATACCACTGATACATATTAATAGAACGTTGTGGTTTAGGGAGATTGCGCAAAGGATATGTACCAAAAACAGTTCGAATAATATTTTCTCTATCTTTGCAGAATATTTCGTATAGTTCTTCGCTAAAATTGAATCGAATCATTTCATCTTGACTTGGATTATATGAAAGAAAATGGAGTGCATTAAAATACGTGGTACTATATTCTGGTTTTGTATTTTCCCATTTGAATAATGTTTGTTTGAATAATTTTAGTTTTTTTCTCTTAGAAAGTTCAGGAGATGGAATCTTCTCTACAGAAGCTCGACGTTTTTTCCCAGAGCGTTTGTTAAGCCATTTATAGTAATGTGCTCTATTCTCTTTTGTTTGCATATTGAGAAGGGATTTTCGTATGGCATGTTTATTATATTCAAAAATGAGTTGAGCTGTATTATGACAAATGCTTTGTGTAATGAAACTAAACCATAAATAGGGACTAAAAAAACTACGATTTTTTGTTAAATCAAGTCGTGATAGTTGTTTAAATTGTTTTTTTGTATATCTTAATCGATGTGTTCGAATATTGCTGATGATAATGTTTCCTAAAAATTGTTCTGTAGTTTTTATATCACTTTTATGTAAGGGAGCTCCATCTAAGTAATCTTTGTATAGGAGTAAAACTTGTTGGTATAGTCGTTCGCTACTGACTTCTTCTCGAGTGACAGTTTCATTACTCTCTTCCTCTTCTTGCATATTCGTAATATTATTTCGCATTTGTTCCATTAATGTAATAGATTCGGGGAAATTGCGATCTTCTTGTTGTCGTATTCTGACTTCAGGCTGTAAAACTCTATCGTGAATAAATTGTAAATCTTGTTCTAAAATTTCTATTTTTAATGTTTTTAATAAGTTAATGAATTGTGCCTCTGCTATTTTTTCATAAAATCCACTAGCTTCGCCTGCAACTTTTCTAAGCCAATATCCAAATAAAAAAGGAATAAGACATATACAGCCCATGATAATCAAAGGCATTCCAAATATTTTAGTTGTGTAGTTGAGTATAGTCTTCATAAAAGGGAAAGGGAGCATGCTAAAAAGCAGATTTGCAAGGATAAAAAATCCACCAAACATAAATAAACGTTTCGTAGGATGTTTAAAAGTAAGAATAAGTTTATCGGCAATTTTATCTAATAAACGAGATGCAGTTACAACGCCATATAGATCACAGAACCAATATATACTTGCCAAAATTCGTTCTAGCATTCTGCCGAATAATCGACCAATACGTGCTGTAAAATCTGGTGCTAAATGTTTTTTATGCAAAGCCAAAATACGTTTGACAATAGGAAGTCGTCGTATTAAAGGAGCGTCTAAATATCCCATATATTGATGTATAACATAAGAAAAGTCACGTCCAAGTATGTCTTCTACTTGTTTTCCTTGTAGATTTAAAAATAAATGCATGATGTCTTCAATTAAAATATCAGGTTTTAAAGAATAACTTTCTGCAATAATAATTCCTTCATCTGGTGTTTGTAAACGAATTTCTAAGGAAACTATGTAGGCAATCATAAAAGGCTGAGGACGCTCTAAATTCTCATAGAAACGTCGATTATTAAAAATATAATGAGTACGCAACTCTTGGATTTTTTGTAGGAATGTGGGTTCTTGAAGTTCTTGTACTTCATCAAAAGAACCAAAAAAAACAATATTTCGATTGAGCCATCGTGCATAGCGTTTTACAAGTCGATCAATTCCACGAACAAGAAATGTAATGACACGAAATATTCGAATAACAGGTCGAATGACGCGAATATATCGAACAATTCTTTGTAGTCGTATTACTCGATATAATCGTGCAAATTTTGCATATTCCATTCTTTGTAAACTAGTCGAAATGAAACCGACTGGAATCGAAGGTAAGATATCAATAAGAAAATGGCGATAAAAGTAGAACAGTTTTCCTTTGACTAAAATAAGTTTTGTGAAAATTTCCATTAAAAATATAAAACATATGATTAAGTCTAGCCAACGAAAAAAGGTGTGTATTTTTCCAATTAAGCGGACTTCTAATGTATGGTCTTTTGCAATCACTAAAAAGGAATATCCATGTTTTTTATCTACAATTTCCCATTCTTGATGGTATTTATGGATAAGCACAACTATATCTTGCGATAATACGTATTGATTTTTTTCAAAAATTTTATAGATAGCTTTAGGTAAGGGTTCTACTTTGCTTGCCATACCAGCTGTGTCTGCATCATTTAAATCTGTGGCGTATTTTGGTGCTAAATCAAATTTATATTCTGAAAAATATTTAGTATCGTCTAAAAATAATAATAGAATCACAAGAAAAATTAAGAAGATAATAAAATTTTCAAAATAAAATACAAATTTTTTCCCAAAAATTGATTCTAATTTTTCTTGTAATTCTTGTTCCTGTAATTCGGTAACGACAGATCGATATAGTTTTTTTACCTTTTTGTATTTTTTTTTTAATTTTTTATCATTTTTATTATTTTTATAATTTTCTTTCAGAAATTTCAGTAGCCATTTACAATCTTCTTTAATTGTAGTCAGTGTTTTCACTGTTTTTGCAAGACTAACTTCTTCAATGCTGACAATGGCTTCATCAAATCGTTCTTGCATTTCTGTAATTAAGTGGTCCGTCCAAGATTCTGCATCTTCTGGTAAACTTGCTTGTATCCTTTGGAGAATATAATTTTTTAAATTATTTCTAGCATTTCTACAATTATTAAAGATTACACGATGAGATTTTTTGCGTCGACTCATATTAGATGGAATGACATTGCCCCAACGTGTGATTTTTTTTATTTGTTCAAAAGATATTTCATCCTGTGCAAGAAGACGTTCTGTTTCTGCTTGAAACACGCGTACTTCTTCCTGCAATACTTGATCACTTAAATTTTGTACTCGTGCTTTAATACATTTAAAATAAATTTTTTTTAAACGATAAGATTGACTAATAAAAGCATAAACTTCGCTAAAAATATCAGGTGATATGTTTTGGTCAATATTTTTTTCTAAATAAACAGCCAATTTTTTTAAAAATAATAATTCTACTGCATAACTTTGTACTTGTGCCACAAGAATATGACTATCGAGTTGAACATTATAATCAATCTCATTGAAAATAATTTCCAACTCATTAATACGTTTAGCAAGCCAATTTTTGGCTTCTTGAGGAGATTGTTTTAATCTTTGATATAGTTCTTGATAAATTGATAATTCGGCAGTTGTTAATGTTTGAGATAATAAAATTAAATCATTTTCTTCTAGAATATTTAATGAAATGCTAAATGACTCTCGAATTTCTAAAGATTTGTGATATAAATTCCATATTTTTTCCATATCACATTGCATGAGATCCACGGCTTGTTCATTGAGTTCTAAAATATTTTTTTTTAAAACGTGTGCCTCTTCCATACATCATTATCTTTCGTTTTATTTAATTATATTGTATCCATTTGTGTGACACGTAGAACTTCATCAATAGTAATTGCACCTTCTAATACTTTTTTAGCACCATCCATTCTCAAAGTTCGCAAACCACGTTTTACAGCCTCTTGTTTAATAATAGTGGCTCCTAAACGTTGGATGACTTGTTCACGAACTCTATCAGTAATGGGCAAAATTTCATACAAACCAATTCGATCTTTATAGCCTGTTCTCATACATTTTTCACAACCACTTCCCGCCATAAGTGTGCCTTTAGGCCCTAAATCAGTACGACTTAAACCAATAGATTGCAATTTTGCAACTGTAGGTTCATATTCTTCTTGGCATCCTGTGCAAATGCGCCGTGCTAATCGTTGAGCAATCACGCAAATCACAGAGGAAGAAACTAAATAAGGTTCCACACCAATATCTAGTAATCGAGTCATAGCACTTGCTGAATCATTTGTGTGCATAGTAGAAAACACTAAGTGTCCTGTCAATGCTGCTTGTATAGCGATTCTAGCTGTTTCTTCATCACGAATTTCACCCAACATAATAATATCTGGGTCTTGGCGAAGTAATGTCCGTAATCCCATAGCAAATGTAAGACCTTTTTTTTCTGAAACTTGGATCTGGCTAATATTGCGGAGATGGTATTCAATCGGGTCTTCGATAGTCATTACATTTTTTTCAATAGCATTGATTTTCAATAAAGAACCATATAATGTAGTAGATTTTCCACTACCTGTTGGACCTGTTACTAGCATAATTCCATGTGTAAAATGAATGAATTGTTCAATCATTTTAAGATTTTTTTTATCTAGCCCAATTTCATCTAGAGAATACATACGAGCAGATTTATCTAATAAACGCATCACAATTCGTTCGCCATGCGATGTGGGAACAGATGAAATACGAATATCAACTTCTGAATCGCCCATTTTAATGGTTTTACGTCCATCTTGAGGCAATCGTTTTTCTGCAATATCCATTCGTCCCATAACTTTAACACGACTGATAATCGCATCTTGGTGTTTTTTAGGAACAGATTGTACATCATATAAAATACCATCAATTCTATATCGAACTTGCAATTTTTCTTCATAGGGCTGTAAATGGATATCACTCACCCTTTGTTTGATGGCTTGTAAAATAATGTTATTGACGGTGCGAATGATGGGAGGTTTATTGGACGCATCTAAAATATCCATTTCTTCTTCATCAAAGTCATCCACACCATCAGAGTCTTCGTCTAAATCAGCAACATTTGTTTCACTATTAATATTTTGTTTATATGCATTGTTAATAACAGCCACAATTTCAGAGCGAGGTGCTAAAACACTGTCTAATTCTGCATCTAAAAGACTCGCCAATTCATCCATAGGATGTGTTAAAAGTGGCGTGCATGTAGCAATTTGATAAATATTGCCTTCCATGCCAATGGCAATCAAATTATAATTGCGTGAAAAATTAATCGGAACTTTACGACAGAAACTTTCAGGAACTAAAGACGGATCAATTTTTTCAACAAGACGAAACCCAAATTCATCAGCAAAAACTTGCAAAAAATCTTTTTCTGTAATATATCCTCTCTGGATCATAAACTGGTCGATAGATAAGTTAAATTCTTCAGAACCTGCAATAATTTCGCCTATTTTTGATTCGTCTAATAATCCATTCGTGACAAAGATTTCTAATAATTTATTTTTATTGATCATCTTATCTGCTTTCTGATGGAAAAATAAAGCGAAAATTTGAAATTTTCGCTTTATTTTTTAATTTAGTTTTGAGAAGGATTCTGTACATAAGGAGTTTTGTAGTCCATCATATAAATAGGTCGTAGCTCACCTTGTTTTACACCATATTTTTGTTGGTATTTTTTGAAATTGGCATCAATAGCATTCATATTTCCGCCCATATTTTGGACTTTCATTTTGTAGTCGTAAGAATGTTTGTATAAGTCAGAAAAAGATTCTTCTCTGAAAATATTAGGAGTTAAGAATAGATAAATATTGCGTTTTGCATGTTCTACAATGCGAGTTTGAAATAAAATACCAATAAGAGGTAAATCACCTAAAAGAGGTATTTTTTCAATAGATTCAGATTCTTTATCATATGTAAAACCACCAATAGCAACTGTTTGACCATCAGGTACTGTAATAGAAGTTTGAATATGACGAACCTTTTTAGGATATACACCACTTATACTTGGTTGGCTTTTATCAAATTCATCAATGCTTTGGTCTATATCTAGACGAAGATAATTAGCTTCACCACTAATATGTGGCGTAATGGTCAATGTAGTTCCAGCTTCAATAAAACTATCAATACCTTGCGTTTGCGATCCTGAATTATTTTCTGTAATTTTGCTTGAGGGTGAAGAATCAGCAACTTTTATCACTGCTTGCTCATGGTCATTTGTCAAAACGCTAGGAATAGATAAAATTTTGAATTTGCCGTCCTGTTTCATAGCTTTGAGCAACATAGGCATTGTAAAAACATCTTTGTAATTTAAAAAAGCATTGATGCCTCGGCTAATGTCCTTTCTATTACTAAAGGGTATTTTCCCAATTTTTTCAGCTTCGATTTTTTTACTACCATCTATGAGACTAGCTTCTCCGTCTTTATCTATGGCCACTAAATTTGAAAAACCAAAATCAGAACCGCCTCCAAATGTAACTCTATCTTTATCAGGAGTTTCTGCCCAAAATAATTCAATGCCCAGCCCCATCATTTCATCAGGACTGATTTCAATCAATGCACCTTCAATTAATACTTGAGGTCGTCTTACGTCTACTTGTTTGATGATTTGTTCAATTTCTTTCCAATCTTGTTGTTCTGCTTTGACAATCAAAGAATTTGTTTGAGATTCTGCTTGAATGGAAGGTTGGATCATTTCTCCTGTACCTGTAGAAGAAGCAACTTTCCCAGTACTACCTGCACCACGTTTACTTAAACCGCCACCTTCTAATAATTTTGTCAAAGTTTCTTGCAATTTTGTAGCATCCGCATGTTTTAAGCGAATATAATGAATATAACTAGGTTCTGCTATTAAATCTTGGTCCAATTCTTCAATTAAATTAATCATCAATTTCATTTTATCTTGATATGCTTGCAAAATCACAGCATTTAGACGTCGATCTGCAGAAATTTTAATATTTTCTACATCCATGCCCATACCACCTGCACCCGCGACACCTGTTTTTTTATCCTTTGCAATTAATTCTGTTAATTTTTCTACGACTTCTTCAGCAATTGCATTTTTTAATCGAATAATTTTAAAATCACTTTCTGGTCCTTGTTGATCCATGAGTTTAATAACGTCATAGATACGTTTGACATTGGGTGCAAAATCTGTGATTAAAATAGTGTTTGATCCCTCAATACCAGCCAAGTTTCCACCTTGGGGGTTTACAATTCGCAAAGCTCTTAAAATGGTTTGTACTTCACGAGCAGAAATGTACGTTAATTTCATAACCATAGAAATAAAATGGTCTTGTCCTTTAATGCTTTCTAATTCCTCTTCTGTATAGATTGTACGAGTTTGTGTCCAAGGTCCTTGCGTACTTCGTTTAATTTTTATTACTTCTGAACCATTTGTGCCTGTGGTTTCTAAAATATAACCATTATATTCAATAATAGATAAAAATATTTTATACAAATCATCGTCAGAAACTGCACTAGGGGACACTAAAAAAATCTTACGCCCTTTAACGCTATTATCATATAGAATCCTTTTATTTAGTTTTTTTGCAACATAATTAATAAACAGTTCTAATTCATAATCTATTAATGTTAAATTACTATCAATGTCCTCTTGTGCTTTCACTTGCGGAGGAAAAATACAAACAAATGAAAAAATGAAGCAAAGCAATGCGATTAAACTAAATCTCATTTTTTACCCTTCCCACCTTATATAAAAATCAACAATTTTTAATTATACGAAAAATTTTCATTTCAGTTTATCAAATCATAATATATAAGTCAAAGAAAAATAATTTTGAACCCTACCATACAAAAGGCTTTAAGTATATT
>Ga0116234_1028795_pt1 | contig 24231 bp, 25 predicted proteins | sample BioSIPRNA_4_FD_89016 | JGI IMG/M metagenome (GOLD analysis project Ga0116234, IMG submission 89016) | Anaerobic biogas reactor microbial communites from Washington, USA - Biogas_R2_A SIP RNA (Metagenome Metatranscriptome) | ecosystem: Engineered > Bioreactor > Anaerobic > Unclassified | place... | reverse complement strand
TCTTCAGTCAGTCAACAGGAAAAATGGTTTGAACGGATACAAAACGATAACAATAACTTACGCTTGGCGATCCAATATGGTGATGACAAATTGATTGGATATACAGGCTATTGGAATGTTCACTGGAAAGATAGAAGAGCTGAACACGCTTTGGTTATTGGAGATGTAGAATATCATGGTAGAGGTGTTGGCCGCGAAGTCATTCTTGCCGCAGCGCGATATGCATTTGAAGAACTGGATTTCCATAGGTTAGATGCTACTGTAATCGATTTCAATGCGGCTTCTTTGAAATGTTATCTTTCTTGTGGTTTCCAAATAGAAGGAAGATTGCGTGAGCATGCTAATCGAGGTGGAAAGAGATTTGATAGAATCATGCTTGGGTTATTATCTAGGAATTATTTTTCTCTAATTTCAGAAAGTAAATATTGGGAGCTCCCTGTTGAGGAAGATGAGAATCAGCAATGAGCGCTGAGAGCAAATCTCGAAAAATTATTGGTGGTGAATTTGAGTTATGTCATCTGCCACCACGCAATCACGATGACTTATCAGTATTAACTCATAAAATAACTGGAACCTGGACTTTGAGTGGGCGTTCCGCCCTATACCTGCTTTTAAAGGAATTAAAAGAAGAAGGAATTAATCACATCCATCTGCCTTCATACTTATGTGAAAGCATATTATTGGTAATAAGAAGCATGGGATTTAAATATGACTTTTATCCTGTCGACATGAATCTCTGCGCATACCCCGATCCTCCAATTGGTTCCGCTGTTTTACTCATTCATTATTTTGGCAAGGTGAATCCGGCAACGGAAGCCTTACGAGCAGAGGCGGGAAAATCTTTCTATTTAATCGAAGATGCCAGTCAAGCACTACTAAGTGATTGGTCGAAAAATTTTAATAATTCGCAGTATATTATTCTTAGTCCCCGGAAATTTGGACCAGTTATTTTGGGCGGATGGTGTAATCTTCCATTGAAAAATGATGATGCGAATGATCGGGTTGAGAAAGTGGCATGGCAGTCTCTTGCCGCCCGTCTTATAAAAGGCCAATATTTAAAAAATGATTCCGCAAATATTGAGCAGCAAACAGAAAATTTTTATCTGGAATCACTTAAAGAAGTTGAAAGATTTCTAGACGAGAACCCAATATGCACTTATCTGCCCGCTTGGACTAAACAACTGATTGCCGGATACGATTGGGGTAGCACATCAGAAAAGAGGCGAGGCAATTTTCAATTATTGAAAAAAATGCTTTCGCAGCATGTTGATATGCTTTTTTCCGAAATAGCCTCTAAGGAAATTCCTTTGGGGTTTGTTGTCCGCTTGAAGAAAAGAGATTGGATTAGAATGAAAATGGCTGAAGCACGAATATTTTGTCCAGTTCACTGGCATCTGCCGCACGATGTTAGTAAACAAAAATTTCCCAATAGCCATGATTTATCCAATACTGTATTAACTATACCGATTGATCAAAGATACAATAGCACTGATATGGAGAAAATCGCAGTGACATTGAAACATTTACTGAAACATGGAAATTAAATTACTCGATTCTAATCAAGAGAGAAATGAATGGCATAATATTATAGAAAAAATGCCTGAAAAGCTTCAAGATATTTATTTTATGCCTGAATATATCAATCTACATTCTCAAGAGTTTGGATCGAAAGGTTTGTTGTTTTCTGCACAAGAAGGGGACAAAATATGGTTATATGCATTTATACTTCGGCAAATTTTTAATATAGGCGATCATAAATTTGACGAAATAATTTACGATATTGAAACTGTCTATGGATACGGTGGACCCATAACTAATACAATGAATAAGGAATTCATTGATTCAGCAAACGACTCTTTTGTGCAGTGGTGCATAGACAACAGCGTGATTACAGAATTCGTTCGATTTCACCCATTAATTCAGAATCAAAATTGTTTTTCTCCTGACATGAATATTCTGTATGATCGTAATACCGTATCAATCGATTTAGATAATTTAACTGAGTCAGGATTGAAGGTAGATCAAAAAACCAGAAATATGTTCCGTAGAGCAGAAAAGTTGGGTGTTCATGTTTCGGATTATTCTTCGTGTGATGATTTTGAAAAATTTGTTAATCTGTACTTATCTACCATGATAAAACTTAATGCTGAAGATTATTATTTGTTTAATAATGAATACTTTGATTCTTTAAAAGCATTAGTGAAAAGCAACGGGTGGCTATATGTAGCTGAACTTGATGGTAAGTGGGTTGCGGCATCGATATTCCTCAGGGGCAAATATTTGCTTCATTATCATTTATCTGCTTCCGATTTAGAACACCGAATTCAAGGATCAACTAATATTTTAATTTCTCATGCTGCGGCTAGAGGTCGCGAAAAAGGATTTTTAAGGTTACATCTTGGTGGAGGAAGAACAATATCGCCATCCGATTCACTGCTAATTTTCAAAAGGAAAATGGCAACAGATGTTCACTCATTTTATATCGGAAAACGAATTCACGATATGGGAACCTATTCGATGCTTTGCGACATTTGGAAAAAAAAATATCCCCAACTGTTAAACATTCACGGCAACAAACTTCTTTGTTATCGATATACCAATTGACCTATAAGATGAAGTTTCTAAATATTTTCAAGTGATAGCGAGGCGGATTTCATAATGTTTAAAAAGAAGCTTTTAGTTCAGGATGATATTAAAATTGTTGAAGCCCTAAAACTATTAGACACAACGGCGGATAAAGTATTATTCGTAACTGATAAAGATTCCAAGTTGTTAGGAGCATTGACTGATGGGGACATTAGAAGATATTTGCTCAATGGCAAAAGCTTGGAAGACAGCATTGTTGATGTTTATAATCGGAATCCAAAGTTCGTATTGGAAAAAGAATATTCACCTGATAACCTCAAGAAGCTTTTTCTGAAATATAAGATATCCGTAATCCCCATTCTCGATGAACATCGTAGACTGATCAACATGGCTTTCTGGGATAAGGTTTTTTCCGGGGAAAGCAATAAAAAAGTAACTAACAGAAAAAGGATTAATGTGCCCGTCGTTATTATGGCGGGTGGAAAAGGTACGCGGCTCGATCCCTTTACAAAGATATTGCCAAAGCCGCTGATTCCTATAGGGGATAAGCCCATTATTGAATTGATAATGGACAAATTTCATGAATTTGGCATGGTTGATTTTTATGTAACTTTGAACCATAAGTCAAAAATGATTAAGGCATACTTTGAAGAATTCAAAACCAAATATAAGATTACGTATATAGATGAAGATAAACCGCTGGGTACGGCAGGAGGGCTGAAATATTTACCATCAAAACTTTCCGGTGCTATTTTTGTATCCAATTCCGATATCCTCATCGAAGAAGACTACGGGGAAATTCTAAAATTTCATAGAAATAACAAAAATGAAATTACCATTGTGGCTTCGGTAAAGAATTATAATATTCCTTATGGTGTCTGCGAAATTGAAAATGGGGGCATTCTTCGGGAAATCAAAGAAAAACCGAATTTAAGTTTTTTGGTGAATACCGGAATGTATGTCATTAATTCAAGTGTGATGAATATGATTCCAAAAAGTGAATTTTATCATATTACTCAGCTTATCGATGATATCAAATGCGATGGAAAACGTGTTGGCGTATTTCCAATAAGTGAGAATGCATGGATGGATGTTGGGGAATGGGGAAAATACAAAGAGACATTGGAAAGATTTAAAATATGATTCATGGCAAATCAATTCTGGCAATTATTCCTGCCCGTGGCGGAAGCAAAGGAATTCCGCGAAAAAACATTTGTATGCTTGCAGGAAAGCCACTTATTGCTTGGACAATTGAAGAGGCAAAAAAATCAAAATATATTGATCGGTTGATTGTAACATCCGAAGATGAGGAAATAATAAAAGTTGCCAAAGAATGGGGCTGCGAGGTGCCATTTGTTCGTCCAGTAGAATTAGCCCAAGATGATACCCCAGGAATTGAGCCGGTTCTTCACGCCGTGAGCGTGCTGCCAGGATACGATTATGTTGTTTTGCTACAGCCAACCTCGCCGCTAAGGCTAGCCGACGACATTGATGGGTGCATAGAGGTCTGTCTGTCTTCGCGTGCTCCGTCATGTGTTTCGGTTACAGAAGTAGATCAGCATCCGTATTTGATGTATGAAGTCGATGGAACAGGATATATGTCGCCCTTTGTACACCAAGAGGTGGTACGCTTTCGCCGTCAAGATTTGCCACCATTATACATATTGAATGGTGCCGTTTATATTGCTGAACAGGCTTTTCTATGGGAAAGTCGTTCTTTTCTCTCTTCCTTGACGAAAGCCTATAGAATGCCAAAATCAAGATCATTCGACATTGATGATGCTGTTGATCTTGCCGCATGCGAGAACCTGATGTCCGCCAAGAAATGATAAGAAAAACGATGCAATCTTCACTGGCCAGGAATGCCGGTATCTACACGATAACCAATATTCTTAACGCATCGATTCCCTTCATGCTCTTGCCGGTGCTTACCCGGTATATGAGCCCGAGTGATTACGGCATTATTGCCATGTTTTCGGTACTAATAGGTTTTACCGCTCCGTTTACCGGCCTGAATATTGTTGGCGCAATTCAACGCAAGTATTATGAAAAGGAGGAAATTGATCTGGCCTCATATGTAACCAATTGCCTCCTCATCCTAGTTTGCAGTTCGGTGTTGGTCTTATGTGCCTTCCTCCTGTTTGCCGACCAGATTAGCAAGGTAAGTTCATTCCCAAAGCAATGGCTTTGGGTCGTGGTGGCTGTTTCGGTTGCACAGTTTGTCACATTAATCAATCTCTCGCTATGGCACGTGCAGTTGAAAGCTCACTATTATGGCATCTACCAGATCTCCCAGACAGTGATGGACTTCGGATTGAGCATCTTCTTTGTCGTGGGACTGGGGATGGCCTGGCAAGGAAGAATTCAAGCTCAACTGCTTATATTTACCGCCTTCGGCATCCTGAGCCTCTTGATTCTCTATAAAAGTGGTTGGATAAAATTCTCTTTCCGAACGGCCTATATCCAGAATGCTCTGAAATTCGGCGTGCCCCTCGTGCCTCACGCATTAGGGGGCATAATGCTAACGATGACCGATCGTTTATTTATTACAAACATGGTAGGCCTGGAGGCTACAGGTTTATATGCTGTGGGCTATCAGATCGGAATGGTGATTGGTTTGTTCTGTGACTCCTTTAATCGCGCGTACGTGCCATGGCTGTTTGACAAATTGAAACGCAATGATGAAAAAACAAAAATAATGATAGTCAAGATTACATATGCCTACTTTGCATTGCTGATTATTGTGGGGATCGGCTTTCCCATTGCGGCGCCGTGGTTTTTGGTATTTTTTGTAGGGAAAAAATTTCTGGGTGCTTCGGTGTATGTTTTCTGGATAGCCTTTGGCTATGTTTTCAGTGGCATGTATAAAATGGTGGTAAATTACATATTCTACGTGGAAAAAACATATATTCTTGCGTGGGTCACCTTCTGTTGCGCCCTGCTCAATGTCCCATTTAATTATTGCTTGATTTCATGGAATGGCCCTGTTGGAGGCGCACAGGCACATGCACTGACCTTTTTTCTGTTCTTTCTTGTGACGTGGATATTGTCGAGCCGGACATGCAAAATGCCCTGGTTGGCCGTGTTTTCCTGTAAGCATGAAGCATAATATCTTTAGTTCCCTTGCACGACCCCTTCAAGCAGCGCTACACCCGGACACCTGGCAGAACCTTGACCGATGCGATGTGTTGCTCATCCGGAGCGACGGAACTTGCGGATATACCTATCGGGGAAAAGCCTACTCCACTTTGTTCGATAGTTTCGGTGATATTTGCGCTCAGTATGGGCTTGTTGTTCGATCCGTTGCAAGGCCCTTTGCAATCCTGACCGGGATGCGTGCTCACAATTCACCGGTTTCATATAACCGATTTGCTCTAAGAGTTGCGCTCCTCCGAAGGATTCTTGGGTTATTCGGGAACCATGAACATGGTGAAGAGTGGGCGAATATGCATAGAAAACATCTCTGGGAGAGAATATTTGAAAAAGCCAGACCCTCCTACGTGATTAGCAGTCAGCCTGATCCTGGATTATGTTGGGCTGGCAAGTCGAAAGGCATTCCAATCTATGATCTTCAGCATGGTGTGATCGCTGAGCATCACTGGTATAGCGAGAAATATCGGTCAAACACGTCACCCAAAGATCTTCCAGATGGATTCCTCTGCTGGGATAAGGCAAGCGCTGCAGCGCTTCGCAAGTGGGCACCCCAAAAGGGAATTGATGTTAGAAATATTGGGAATTCCTGGTTCTCTCGTTTTCTTGTGAAGGATCCTAACGATTTGCTGGTGCAAGAGGCTACACGGACAGGCCGGATTTTCGATAATGATAAGCCTGTTATTCTGGTTTCTTTGCAACAATCGTTGGGCTTCACCTACAAGGGTGTAACGGTCGATGCTCTGGAGAAAGTAATTCTGGAAACTGCCGGTAACTACAACTGGCTCCTCAGGCTGCATCCCATTCAACTCCGTGGTCTGGAAAATGAAATGGTGCAGAAATATCTGACCCGCACATTTGGTCATCTCGAATCAGTAGAATGGCGTTTGTGTAGTGAATCGGCGTTACCCATCGTCCTGGAACAGGCCAATCTGCATATCACGGACTACAGCACTGTAGTGGTTGAAGCGGGTTGGATGGGTTTGTATTCAGCGCTCTTAAGCAGTCATATTTGCCCCGGTGGTAAGTATGAAAATCTATATATTCATGAACGTACCAGTGGTTTGGCAACAGTTTTAATACAGGATAGCAATGTGATCAAAAGATGGATTGTGGAAACCCTTGCCAAGGGTAAGGGGAAATCAACCTTGAAAGATGCCGGTACAACACTTCATACATTCATCGAGGAGATTGCGAATGCAGCCAGAATGAGTCATAAAGGAATCAAAAATGTTCCACCTCACCGTTTGACAGATTGACCAGCTGATTGTTTTCTAAATGGATAGAGACACACTGTTTTTCCTATATTATTCCACTTTTGCGATATGCGCTCTGTTCTATATCTGTAGTGCGTACAGACTGGGATTAAAATTAGCAAGTGCGTCAAATTTTGCATTTGCCTATGTAATGGTTATTCTTGCATTTCCAGGATTTTATGTTGCAGAGGGTACGGCAGATAAATTGATAGACAAAAGGTTTAGTTCTGGCTTCGATGTAGAACTATATTGGCTTTATTTTGCTTTTATGCCTGTTATTTCTACTGCTTTGATCTTGGGACAGATGTGTGGTCAACGTATGTATATTAGAACAATTCCAAGAAACAAAATGGATACTATAATCAAGCTTCTATTCTTCGTGGTGAGCATTTATTGTCTGATGCACCTCCTGTGCCTGCCTGATATTCCTTTTAATAATCTGTTCTTTTCATCTTCATATAAATTTGCCGAAATCTATCTTCAAAGAATCTCGATTACGCACGGTCTGGGTCAAGAAGAAAGTCTTCCTTTTGTTTTCAGGTATTGGCGACATATTGCTCAGGTTATTCTGCCGACTTTATTTTGCTATCTTTTTATTACCAGCTACATAGGAAAACGGGGTGTTTGGACGATCCTATTCCTTTTTTGTTTTGTGTCGTATTTACAAGTTTTTACAATAGAAAAGGCGCCTTTCCTATCTTTCATGTTGAGCATTATATTGCTACTTTATCTACGAAGACAGAACGAATCAAGAGGTAAATCAAACAGACAATTCAGAATCATTATTCAATATGGTGCAGGATTGATTACGACATTTGCTTGTATTGTATTCGCTAACCAATTATTCATGAACGTGCAAGATGGGATATTAAATAGCTTCTTGTCGCGATTAATGGTGCAGAGTTCGTCGGACTATCTGCAAATCGATTATGTCCGACAAAACGGTTTCTTAGGTTTTTCAGGATTTCATATGCCCATTTTATCATCCCTGCTAAATATAGAACACATTTCTCTAAGTAAGTATGCAATGTCTCTGATGTATCCTTTAGAAGATATGGGTGAAGTCATGGGTACTGGCGGTGGTATGAGTTTGACAAACCTTTATTATATTATGGGTTGGTTTTCGGTTCCTGCTCTGTTTATGTTCGTGTTTGCGTTTGGTTTAGTAGACAAAACAATAATCAACTCTATTTACAACCCCATCAACAAGGATGCTTTCTATTTTAACATCAGCTTTTATGCAACTTGTATTTCTCACTATGCTATTTGTGTCGGCTCCAGCATTTGGATGGTTTTTGCAATACCGACAATTTTGAGTGCTTCACTTATGACAGCAATGGCAGTATACTTTATTATAATAAGAGTACCTTGGACTGTTTATATAAGAAAGAGATTGTCTCATAAGTTGTCAATACCTGCCTCCACAGTGGAAAAACACAACTGAGTGAAAATCAAGCTGGGAGAGATACAGAAAAGGACAAACAAACAACAAGCAAGATGCTAAAATTGAAAATTTATTTTTTGGTGGTTGTTCGTCTATTCAGGATTATTAAACGAAAATTCTGGACGGCCCTTGTTAAGAAAACCTGTAAGAAGTATGGGACAAATCTCAACGTAAATGCAAGCAGCAGAATAGGCAGAAACGTCACCCTTGGCGAAAACTGCAATTTCAACGGAATGCGCATTTCTGGCGGCGGCGATGTGTACATCGGAAATAATTTCCACAGTGCGGGCGGGTGTGAGATCTTTGCTCAGTATCATAATTATGATAAAGGGAAAGCCATACCCTATGATGACTCGCTCATCAAGAAGACTGTCACCATTGAGGATAATGTATGGCTAGGGTACCATGTTATCATTCTGGGAACCGCGCACATTGGAGAAGGGGCTATTATCCAGGCAGGCAGCGTGGTGGTCTCTGACATACCCAAGTATGCTATCGCCGGCGGTAATCCTGCAAAAGTTTTCAAAATGCGCGACATTGAGCATTACGAGCAATTGAAGAGGCTAGGAAAATTTCACTAACCCTTGGGTAGGATATTTTTGCCCAAAAACAAATACCTTAGCGCGCTTGCCTTTCATCGCAGAGATTTTTAGGGCGTTATAGCTAACTTGAGAGCTTGCTACGGGTACGATTTGTTTACTGCAAGAGTGGACGATGAAAGCACTGTCGAGAAAGGGTACCACTGCGGGTGGCAGATTCATTATCACATCGTCTTCCGGCGAAATACAGGGAATCTTTACCCGAAGCTCTCCCCCGGCCGTATCGTCCAAGTGATGACAGAGGATCATAATGTGCGATGTAAACACGTGTCTGGGTTGCCAATGCCTGTATGAATGGAGGGATTATCGGAATTATTATCTATGCCAGCATTATTTGTGCTATCTATTTTTTGATAGACTATTGGGCAAAAAACATATGGTATGCAACTTGTTGGTGTAGCATTTCTAGTTCCGATTGTTTATATGATTATGCCCGCAGATTTATTGATAACTCTTATAATGGGTGGTCTTATTTTTTTACTTCTGGTATTTCAGATAACCGCCATCAATATTCAAGCACAGGGATTCGTACTTTAGAAATCAAATAATAAATCTATTTTGCTATGGGAGATATTCTAAAAGAATGAAAATTATTTCGGTTGTAGGTGCCCGTCCGAATTTTATGAAAATTGCCCCGTTTATCCGGGCAATAAATGATCATAATAAAAATAAAGACGTTAATATAGAACATGTACTCGTGCATACCGGCCAGCATTATGATGACAATATGTCAAAAGTATTTTTTGAAGAACTGGATATTCCTCCGGCGGATATAAATTTGGGTGTTGGGTCGGGTTCTCATGCCAGCCAGGTAGGGCAAACCATGATAGCGTTTGAGAAAGTATTGCGGGAAGAAAAACCGGATTGGGTTGTGGTGGTAGGAGATGTGAATGCGACATGCGCTTGCTCAATCACGGCGAAGAAGGAACTGATACGTTGTGCTCATATCGAAGCTGGACTACGTTCCTGGGATATGGCTATGCCTGAAGAGATCAACCGATTAGTCACAGACAGGCTCTCAGATGTGCTTTTTGCTCCTGACAGATTTTCTGTTGACAATTTGCGGAAAGAAGGCGTGCCTGAGGAGAAAATTAAATTTGTCGGCAACATAATGATTGACAGCTTGGAAGCACAACAGAAGAAAGCTGCCACCTTACGAGTTGAAGACATTGTTAGAGACAATTGCATGAAGGATTTATCGAATACAACCCGGTTGAGCGATGTGCGTAATTTTTTGCTACTGACCTTGCATCGCCCATCGAATGTGGACGCACCGGCAGTTCTTGCGGGTATCACGAAGCTCTTATCCGAAGAGCTTTCACGAGAACTCACGTTGCTATGGGCAATTCATCCCCGCACGGAAAAGCAACTTAAAACCTTTGGCCTTTGGGAGCTTGTGATGACCACGGAAAATCTTATACCACTGAGGCCTCTTGCGTACCGTGAATTGCTTCGTCTGAATATGGAGGCTGGGATAGTGCTGACCGACAGCGGTGGGTTGCAGGAGGAGTGTTGCGTACTTGGTACACCTTGCCTGACTCTGCGGAGAAATACGGAACGTCCGGTAACTTTAAAGGATCACGGTGGGGCCTGCGTGCTTGTAGGCAATGATATTGATCGTATTAGAGAAGCCTTTTGGGAAGCATCACAATTGAAGCGACTCCCCACGAGGCCTGATCTATGGGACGGAAAAACTGCACCCAGAATAGTAGAATCGCTAGTTGCAGAACACACCAAACCAAGGCAATGGTAAGTCTTGGCTATTCTAGACGAAGAAATCCCGGCAGGATGTATTTGAAGAGTAAGGGTTCCGGAAAATGAAAAAGATTTGTCATTTAACAAGTGTCCATGAAAGGTTCGATGGAAGAATTTTTCGAAAAGAATGTAAAAGCTTACAATCAGCCGGATACGAGGTATCCTTAATTGTTGCTGATGGAAAAGGGGATCAAGTTGTAGATAATATTTTCATATATGACGTTGGTGTCGAGGTTGGAAGAATAAAAAGAATTCTTAAAACGACTGAAAAGATAGGAAAGCGTGCTGCTGAATTAAATTGTGATATTTATCATTTCCACGATCCAGAGCTTATTTTTGTCGGACTAAAATTAAAGAGACTCGGAAAAAGAGTAATCTTTGATATGCATGAAAATGTTCCTGTTGATATTGAAGAAAAAAAGTACATTCATCCAATCTTGAGGAAAATGCTTTCATTTTTCTATCAAAAGTTAGAAATATATGTTGTTAAGAAATTTGACGGAATAGTATCTACAAGAGAAAGTATCAATGAAAGATTAAAAACCTATAATGCAAATATTGTGTTGGTAACTAATTTCCCAATAGTTGATGAAATAATTGAAAAAGAAAATAATGGTAATCCTACAATAAGTTTTGCCGGTACGGTTGTTTCCCAATGGCGACACAAAGAAATAATTAATGCGATTGAGAATATTGGCAACATTAAATACAAGTTGGCAGGTCCGGCTGATGATGGATATTTGAATGAATTGAAAACCTTGAAAGGGTGGAGTAAAGTTGAATATTTTGGCAAGGTTCCCTTTGATCAGGTTAAAGCAATGTATAAGAAGGAAACTATCGGTGTAGCTGTTTATATTTACTGCAAGAATATGGATGGGATGAGAGGAAATCTGGCAAATACAAAATTGTTTGAATATATGAATTGGGAAATACCTATTATATGCACAGATTTCACCCTCTGGAAAAAGATTATTGTCGATGAATTGCAATGTGGAATTTGCGTTAATCCTTACGATGTAAAGGCAATATCAAAAGCAATAACTTATTTGATTGAAAACCCGAATGTAGCAAAACAGATGGGAAGAAATGGCCGCAAGGCCGTTTTAAGCACCTATAATTGGAACACTCAAGCTCAAAAATTATTGATGCTCTATGATAAAATCACAGAGGGAGCACAGAAGAGCGGCAAATAAGTTAGAAGAGTGTTCGGTTTGATGGGGTAACTTTAGAAACGTCTTTGCAATTACACCAAGACTATGTAATCCGTATTGCGCTCCCGTCTGAAAGACAGGCAATTGTGCGTGTTATGAGGGACCTCCTTATGGTATTTATGGGAAGTACGCTAAGTGGACATCATTGCGTCTAAGGTAAGATGTATGGAAACCAAAATCATCAATTTACCGAAGTTTGAAGATCCAAGGGGCAATCTCTCTTTTGTTGAGGAGGAAAATCATATTCCTTTTAAGATTGAACGTGCCTATTGGATATATGATGTCCCTGGCGGGCAGGTGCGAGGTGGCCATGCCTTTAAAGAGCAAAGGGAATTTATTGTTGCCCTCTCCGGTAGCTTCAATGTATTGGTTGACGACGGTATCCGCAAACAATCTTTTTCTTTGAATCGCTCATATTATGGTCTTTATATACCCTGTGGTTTGTGGCGGCAGATGGAAAACTTTTCCACCAATTCGCTAGCCGTGGTGTTGAGTTCAACGAAGTATAAGAAGTCAGATTACATTCGCGATTATGATGCATTCTTAAAATATAGAAGAGACTATGAAAAGCAGCGTATATGATTGTGTTATTCTACCTTTAAGCAAGATACATAACAGGGCGGGTAATATCACCATTGTCGAAGGTCAAACGCATATTCCTTTTGACATAAAGCGAATTTATTATCTTTACGATGTTCCAGGGGGTGGAAACAGGGGTGGCCATGCCCATAAAGAACTGTATCAACTCATTGTTGCTGCCAGCGGTTCCTTCAGTGTATTGCTTGATGATGGTGGGAATAAAAAGATAGTTACCCTCAACCGTCCTGACTACGGCCTGATGGTGGTGCCCGGAATCTGGAGGGAGCTTTTTGAGTTTTCTTCCGGCGCTATCTGTCTGGTGCTGGCTTCCCGCAAATATGAACAAGACGATTACATTAGGAGTTATGATCAATTTCTTGGTTTTCGAAAGGATCAAAGGTAAGTAAACTGCCATTTTTCTATCACATTTAGATTACCCATCTCAAGAGGAGGATTCATATGAATGATATACATCCAACGGCCATAATCGATGAACGTGTTAAATTGGGGAATAATAATGTAATCTATCCCAATACTACTATTTATGGGCCGACTGAGATAGGCGATGAGAATATTATTGGCCCCAATGTAGTAATAGGAATGCCCGGGCAGGATACAAGAGAGCCAAGGTATGATAGCCATAATTGTCAAATTGTCATAGGTAATCGAAATATAATACGAGAATTCACAGCGATTCAGAAACCGCGATATGAATCTGTCACGGTTTTGGGTGATGATATCCAATTGATGCAGGGTGTCCACATCCCCCATGACGCGCAGATTTCCAATAAAGTGGTGATCACTCCAATGTGCGCATTAGCCGGTATTGTCAAGATCTTGGAGGGTGCTAATCTCGCAATGGGATGTACAGTGACGCAATATAGTGTTATCGGACAGTACTCCATCGTTGCAATGGGTGCTGCGGTAATGAAAAATGTTAAGCCTTTTTCGAGATACATCCCTGATAAACCGATTACTGTCAATGAGTATGCAATAAAGAAATTCGGTTTCCAGGATTATTTTGATGAAATATGTGAATACGTTATAAATGATGTCTTGCCAAGTTCAAGGGTTATTCTTGATATAGTCAACGAATTTAACGAAAAACACCTTAAGTCGGGGCGTTCTCTTTATCTGTGAAAGGAACGATGAAAAATTTCCCGAGAATTAAAGCTGGAGCTTTTCATCAGTGCTGTGCTAAGTGCCAGGCCAAGGGCCTGAGACATTCGAATAGGGTAACTCTTATGTCCAGATACATCTTGAGGAAAGATGAAGGTTATTGGTATCCTTTGTTTATTGACAACACCAAGAGTCGAGCGAGCAGCATGAGCGAAGTTGAAGGAAATCAAACTCAGAAAAAAAACAAGCCATAGACTTAGCCAAAGAAATGACAGGTTTCGCCCACAAATGTAATTCAGCTCCAAGTGCAGTCCGCTTTAAGATCGGAGACAAAGCCTCAATGAAGAAGACGATTACCGACCGCGATATACTTCTAATTGCGGAACTGATTGGAGACTACAATCCAGTCCACATGGACGACGACTATGCAGCTGCAACGCGTTTCAAAGGCCGAATTGCTCACGGAGAACTGATAACGGGATTGATATCTGCACTTATTGGGAATGTGTTGCCAGGTCATGGGACTATCTACTTAAGTCAGAACGTCAGTTTTCTGAAACCAGCCCGGCCTAACGATACAATCGCAGTAACCGTTGAAATTGTGGACATTGCTCAGGAAAAACCGATAATGGATCTAGAAGTGATATGCGAGAATCAGTTGGGACAGGTTATCCTGAAGGGCCATTATGTGGTACTAAAAGAAACAGTAGAAAAATGAGTATTTGGCGCCAGATATCAGTTGACAAGACGATTGCATGCATCCCCTCAGTGTTTGGGTGTTCCCTCGACCACGTGCGACTGCAACTTCTTTGAGCCTGTACGGAATGCGGTATGAAAAAAATTCCCTTTTTAGACCTGAAGCAGACCTATCTGGAATTAAACACAGAGCTTGAGACTGCTGTCCAGCGAGTGATGAATTCCGGCTGGTATATCCATGGTGAAGAGCTTAGTGCATTTGAGTCTGAATTTGCGGAATATTGCGGTGTGAAATACTGTATAGGTGTTGGAACCGGACTGGATGCCCTTCATCTGATCCTGCGGGCTCTGGACATAGGGGACGGTGATGAGGTTATCGTTCCGTCGAATACGTTTATCGCCACATGGCTTGCCGTATCTTACGCGGGGGCAACGCCGGTACCTATTGAGCCGGATGAGACGACACACAACATTGATCCTGGTAGGATTGAAGAGGCCATAACCGAGAGGACCAAAGCGATTATTCCGGTCCACTTATATGGGCAACCTGCGGACATGGAGCCGATTCTCGAAATTGCCCGGAAATACGGACTAAAGATCGTCGAAGATGCCGCTCAAGCGCACGGGGCCCGATATAAGGGGAGCCGGGTGGGCGGTCTGGGCGATGCCGCAGGGTTCAGTTTCTACCCGGCCAAAAACCTTGGAGCCTTTGGCGATGGCGGTGCTGTTACAACCAATGACCCCGGCATTGGGGAAAAGGTCCGGAGACTGAGCAATTATGGGTCTGAGATCAAATACAGGCATGATACCAAAGGGTTTAACTCACGTTTGGATGAACTGCAAGCCGCAATCTTAAGGGTAAAGCTCAAACACCTTGACGAATGGAATGCCAGACGTTTGGAGCTTGCTAACTGCTACCGTCAGCACCTTGCCGGGACAAAGGTCTTGCTCCCTGAGATATCCGTAGGACTGGAATCCGTTTTCCACCTTTTTGTAATACGATCAAGAAATCGTGACGTGCTGCAAGCCGGTCTCAAGGAAGCTGGTGTAGAAACATTGATCCATTATCCAACGCCGCCGCATAAACAGGTCGCGTACAGTTCTATAGCCTGCTATAATCTGCCTATCGCTGAGCATTTGGCACGCGAAGTGCTCAGTCTGCCCATGGGGCCGCATTTGACTTCCGAAATGGCTGAAGAGACAGCCCAGCAGATCAAGTGGATATTGGAGTCACACGGCGTATGAAAATACTATATCTGTGCCAGGTTTTCGAAACCGGGAACGATACCGGCTCAGAAAGACACTTTTATTTTTGTAAATATGCCGTGGGCAAGGGCCACTATGCGGCGGCCATTACCAGCAATGTCGATTATAAGAATGCACAGGTGAAAATTGCCGGGTCAACGGGTACGGTTGTTCAAACAATAGACGGCGTAGAGATTCACTACGTCTATTCCTATGCAAACATTCGCGGTAGCTTCGTTAGAAGGTTTTATTATTATTTGACGTACTTCTTTTCATCGATCATCGAAGCGTTTAAGATAAACAAACCCGATGTAGTTTATGCAGTTTCAACACCATTAACCGTTGGATTGTTGGGGTACATCATTTCACGTTTAAGGGGTGTGCCTTTTGTCTTTGAAGTGACCGATCTCTGGCCTGAAGCGGCTGTGGAATGCGGTGTGGTGAAAAACAAAGCGCTAATCAAGCTGGCTCATTGGCTAGCGATGTTTTGCTATAGGAAATCGGCACACATCGTAGGTCTTGGTCGTAGTATGTGTGATGCTATCGTTGCTAAAGGCATTGACGCATGCAAGATATCCTTAATTACGAACGGAGTAGATCTATCGTTGTTTCGCGATGCAGCAGAGAACCATTCATGCAGACTTGGCATACGTGAAAAATACGGTTTCAGAGACCGATTCGTCATCATGTACATGGGAGCGCATGGCGCTTATAATTCACTTGATACCATCATAGACGCAGCTCTATGTCTCAGGAATGATCCAAGGTTCTTATTTGTATTCGTAGGCGATGGCGATGAGAAGCCCAAACTTCAAAGACGAGTGTCCGTGCAGAATCTTACCAATGTCATTTTTTTGCCGCCGATGCCACGTGTGGCATCTCCAGCCATGTTATCGGCTGCCGATGCTTTTGCCCTGCCCAACAAAAAAGGAGATTTTTTTACAGGGAACCTTCCCAACAAGTTATTCGACTTTTTAGCATCAGCAAGGCCTGTTGTTGTGGCTGGCTTTGGGGAGACATCCGAGCTGGTCATGACAGTAGGAGCGGGCATGTGCGGTGAAGCGGAGGACAGCCGCGCTATGGCGAGTTTGCTGATTGCATTGGCGGAAATGCCGGTAGAGGTGAGAATGACTATGGGCAAGAAAGGACGCGATTATATATTTACGCATTATGATCGGAGCATCTTAAGCGAACGCTTCCTGAATATTCTTTCTAATGCCGTTGGACAAAAATACTCATGATATCGGAAGATATGACGGAGCGCAATCACGAGTACCATATTGATGCACTTTCGCCTGCTCATATCGATAAAATTGTTGAAACCCATCGCAGGGCATTCCCCAAATTTTTTCTTTCTTTCCTCGGGCCTCGTTTTCTGCGTGAATTCTATACCAGTTTTTTTTTAGATCCCCAGGGAATTGGATATATTGCTGCCGGATCAGATGGTCAAATACTTGGCGTTATCGTGGGGCCTCTGGATCCTCGGGGTTATTTCAAACGGCTGCTGAAAAGGCGATGGTGGGCGTTTTGCCTGGCCAGCGTGTCAGCGATGCTAAGACGCCCCTCCTGTGTTCCACGCCTATTTCGTGCAGTTTTCTATCGCGGCGAATCACCCTCCGGTCATACGCGGGCGCTTCTCAGCTCTATTGCTGTAGATCCGTGTAGACAACATGGCGGTGTTGGCAAGGAATTAGTAATACGCTGGGTAGAAGAGGCTCGTCGTCGGGGTGCCGCGGGCTGCTACCTGACGACCGATGCAGACGATAACGATCAGGTGAATGCTTTTTATCAGGGATTAGATTGGCATATTGAAAGCACGTACAGCACGCCTGAAGGTAGGCGGATGAACAGATATATTTATGATTTTTAACATGTTAAAAGTACAATTGGAGCCTGATAGGCGAGATGACGGTTGGGGTGTGATGCCGACGTCATCCATCAGCCGCCGAATCTGTCGCCTTTGCTCACAGGTCATGCCATGTAGCCAATGCAGTTCGCTGGCAGCGAGCTTATGCCCTGTGCTGGACAGGTGCGAAAAATAAAAAAAGGTGTTCATTTAAATGACCATGAAAGTCCCCTTTGCAATCCCTGAATGCGAGGCAGAAGAAATTCAAGAGGTAACCGATGTCATTCGAAGCGGTTGGTTGACAACGGCGTCTCGCTGTGCGCAATTTGAGAAAAATTTTGCGGAATATGTTGGCATAAAACATGCCCTAGCGGTAAATTCCGCTACGGCCGCACTCCATCTGGGTTTGGAGGCCTTGGGGACAAAAGCTGGTGATAAGGTTTTGGTTCCAACGTTTACTTTTACCGCGACAGCCGAGGTTGTAAGATATCTGGGGGCTGAGCCGGTTTTCGTAGACTGTGATCGAGAGACATTCTGCATAACACGGAAGGAGATCGAAAGAGCGGCAAATATCGAAAAGTCAGAGAACGATGCAGGAACATTTTTGAAGACGATCATCCCGGTTCATTTTGGTGGACATCCCTGTGAGATGGATTCCATCCTGGCCTATGCGGAAGATGCCGGCTTAAGGGTCATGGAGGATGCCGCTCATGCGATTCCGACACGGTATAAAGGCCGATTAATAGGGGTGTTCGGGGATGTTACCTGTTTTAGCTTCTATGCCAATAAAACCATGACAACGGGTGAAGGGGGAATGCTCTGCACGGACAATGATGAGATCGCAGCTAGGGTAAAAGTAATGCGACTTCACGGGATCAACCGGGATGTTTGGGACCGCTTTTCCACCGGAGCTGCATGGGAGTATGATGTCGTTGCTCCGGGGTTTAAGTATAATATGCCTGATCTCAATGCCGCCCTTGGTATCCACCAGCTTAAGAAGGTTGAATTTTTCCGGGAAAAACGAGAGCGCATAGCAAAAATCTATTATGAGGAGCTTGGAGATATACCTGGGCTGATTCTTCCCCGGATATCGTGCGACATGAAGGATCATTCTTGGTATATATATAATGTGCTTATTGACCGTGAGAGAACGAGCCGTGGTCTGGGTAGAAATGAATTTATAGCCGAACTCACGAGAAGAAACATTGGGACAAGTGTTCATTACAAGCCTCTTCATCGAATGACCTATTACAAAACGAGGTATGATCTAAAACCAGAAATGTTTCCCAACACCGAGTGGATTTTTCAGCGGTGCGTCAGTATCCCCATGTTTTCCGCCATGACCGACCTTCAGTTGGAATATGTGATCGAGAGCATAAAAGAAATCTTATCGTAAAACGGATGCAGAACAAATATGAAAAATTTGGTAAACGGCTGTTTGATATTATTTGCTCTCTCTGCGGGATAGTGATTCTTTCTCCTTTTCTTGCTGTGGTGTCGTTGGTGAGCAAGCTCGATTCTCCAGGACCAATATTTTTTGTTCAAAAAAGGATGGGGCGCAATCTGGAGTCGTTCAATTTGATAAAATTTCGTTCCATGACTGTAGTATATGATTCGGAGAAATGCCAGTTTAATCCGGGTGATGAATCGAGGGTTACCAGAATAGGATATTTTCTTCGTAAAACGAAAATTGATGAACTTCCCGAATTGCTCAATGTCCTGAAGGGCGAGATGAGTTTTGTCGGACCAAGGCCGGAGGTGCTTAAATATCGACACATCTATACGGGAAAGTTTGCGCCTGTTTTGTCTTTAAGGCCAGGTATTACTGATTTTGCCTCGATTAAATATCGCAATGAGGAAGAGTTATTAAGGCAGAGTCCTGAACCTGAGAAAGTGTATCGCGAAGTGATACTTCCGGATAAATTAGCGTTAAGCCTGAAGTATAAGGAGACTATCAGTTTTAAGACCGATTTAAGTATTATTTTTATAACCTTAGGAAGGATTTTGCAAGGTACAAGATGCCCAAAGGGGACTGGTTAAGGAGAGACTTCGGGAGCTCCTTCGCCAATGAAGCGAAGCACGGGATTTAAAGACAGTGAGAGGGGGCATCAATAAAGACCAGTCCCTCATGGTTGAACGGATATGACGCCTTATCTCATTTTGGTAAAGGATGAGTATGGATAGCACCGAACTCCTTCAACCATGCAAGAAGAAAGAGGTTGTAACCGGCAACGGCAAATGCCGGTTGTCGGGGAACCGATTTATCAGACCCATGCCCCTAAGCATTAAAGAAAGAACAAGTTAAAGGAGAAATATCAATGCAGATTACGTCAGAAAGTGTCAAGGTTGGGCATCCGGATATCGTCGCCGATTCCATTGCTGCCGATATCATCGCTGCTATTTTGAATGAAGAAAAGAAGATCGGAATAACCGTGGACACCATGCCCCATTGCGGGATAGAAGTATTTCTTGGGAAAGGCCTGTGTATTGTCGGAGGCGAAGTGGCCACCCGTATTTACGTGGATATTGAGAGATGTGTCAGGGATACGGTTCTGAAGCTGGGTTACTGCGATTATAACCTGGGTCTTAACGGGAATTCCATGGGTATTCTCAATACCATTATTCCCCAGTCTCAGGATATTAACATGGGTACAAGGGCTGATATGGGGAAGTACAAGGAAATTGGTGCAGGGGATCAAGGGATTATTTACGGATTTGCCTGTGATGAAACTCCGGAACTGCTGCCCCTTCCTTATGTATTGGCTACGAAGATGATGCGGGTTTTTGAAGAAGCCAAAAATCCCGTATTTGCTCCGGATGGAAAAGGTCAGGTTACCGTAGAATATAATGATGAAGGAAAGCCGGTCCGGGTCGCAACCGTCTTAATGTCCAATGCGATCGACTATCGTCATGTACCGGAAGGCTTCCGGAACAGCATCGAACCGTTGGCCAAGCAGATGGCAATGAATTGTTTAAATGGCTGGGTAGATGAGCAGACCGATTTTCTCTTTAATCCAACCGGTGAATGGCAGTCTATTAATTCCTGCAGCGCAGCAGATTCCGGTGTAACCGGCAGAAAACTGGTTGTTCAGCTTTATGGCGGTTATCCTGGGGCGCAGCTTGGAGGAGGATCCGTTGTTAATAAAACACCGGAAAAAGTGGATTGCTCTGCTGCATTGGGTGCCCGTTACGTGGCCAAAAATATCGTTGCTGCAGGGCTGGCCCGCAAATGTTCTGTCCAGCTTTCCTATGCAATCGGCATTGCCCGTCCGATCTCCATCTATGTGCATACCTTCGGTACAGGAATCGTTTCTGATAATAAAATTGGAGCGATCATCCGAGAATATTTTGATTTATCGCCTCGAGGGATGATTGAACGCTTTAATCTTCTGGATGGCGAGACGTACAGAAAACTGGCGAAAACACTCTTTCTTGATGACTATTTGTGGGAACAAACAGACATGGTGGATCAACTGAAAAAAGCTGCTGATATATAACAAACCGGAAATCGCAATGAAGATTCGATTCATACGGGTTTTATTCATACATCCACAATAGAGGAGGATTACATGAGTTTTCTGGAAATAGATAGTTCCTTGCCTTACCGGGTCGCTGATCTTACCCTTGCAGAATGGGGGAGAAAAGAGATGGTCTTAGCGGAAAATGAAATGCCGGGGTTGATGGCTGTGCGCGAGAAGTACGGTCCACAGAAGCCTCTCTCCGGCCTTAGGGTGATGGGTAGCCTTCATATGACGATACAGACGGCAATGTTAATTGATACCCTGAAAATTCTGGGGGCAGATATCCGTTGGGCCTCATGCAATATTTTCTCTACGCAGGATCATGCCGCGGCTGTAATCGCAAAATCGGGAACGGCAGCGGTTTTTGCCTGGAAGGGGGAGAGCCTTGAAGAGTACTGGTGGTGTACCGAACAAGCTTTGACTTGGCCGGATGGGAGTGGTCCTGATCTTATTGTTGATGATGGAGGAGATGCCACCCTGCTTATCCATCAGGGAGCACGCATCGAAAAAGATCCTGCGCTCTTGGAGGAAAAACAGGATAATAAGGAAATGCAGATTATCATGGAGCGGCTCAAACACTCCTTCAACCGAGACAAAAATCAATGGACCCGGTTTGCAGCGGCGATTCGTGGGGTATCTGAGGAGACGACAACCGGAGTGCATCGCCTTTATCAGATGGACAGGGCAGGAGAACTTCTTTTCCCGGCCATCAATGTGAACGACTCAGTTACGAAGTCGAAGTTTGATAACCTCTACGGTTGCCGTGAATCATTGGCCGACGGGATTAAACGGGCAACGGATATCATGGTTGCTGGCAAGGTGGTTGTGGTCTGCGGATATGGTGATGTCGGCAAGGGGTGCGCCCAGTCGATGCGGGGATTCGGCGCTCGGGTCATTATATCCGAGATCGACCCTATTTGTGCGCTGCAGGCGGCCATGGAAGGGTATGAGGTAAAAACCCTGGAAGATGTTGTGGAGGAGGGGGATATTTTTGTGACGGCTACCGGTTGCTGTGACGTGATCACCGGCCAGCACATGGAGCACATGAAACATGAAGCAATTGTCTGTAACATCGGCCATTTTGACAGTGAAATCGCCATGTACTACCTTGAAGGAAATCCGGCCTTTAAAAAGGAAACTATAAAACCTCAGGTTGATAAATGGACATTATTGTCGGGACGTTCCATTATCGTACTGGCCGAGGGCCGCCTCGTCAATCTGGGCTGCGCGACCGGTCATCCAAGCTTTGTCATGAGCAACAGCTTTACCAATCAATGTCTGGCACAGATTGAGCTGGCCGGGAAGAAGTACCAGCCGGGCGTATACACCCTGCCGAAAAAGCTCGATGAAGAGGTGGCCAGACTCCATATCGGACGTCTGGGTGTGAAGCTGACACGTCTGACTTCTGAACAGGCCGATTATCTTGGCGTTCCAATTGAGGGGCCTTATAAGGCAGATCATTATCGTTATTAATGCTTCTGCAAAGTCATGGAGCACCGGTAGCGATACGATCCCTTATCCAGGATGCTGAAGAAACGTTTCGCTGTTGTAGAATAGATTAGAGCGGCGGGACGGGCAGGACGGGCAGGACGGGCGGGAAAGGCGAGACGGGCAGGAAAGGCAGGAAAGGCAGAGGCAAAAGGTCTTTTAACGCTGATCAAAGCGGATGAGAAAAGTAAGGATTACCACGGATGAAAACATGAGTGTCTGTGTCCGCCATTGCGATAGACCGTGCAATGCTGTCCACACATCCAGCCGCTTACGCAGCATGATGTCCCCGGCGCTTGAAAAGCGCTTGGGGGTTGACCGGATGTGACCGCTCTATCTCACAAGCCGGTCATAGAAAAAAGACTAAGAGTACGATAAAATAAACAAGTGCAATTTGAATGGGATCCGAAGAAGGCTAAAGACAATTTTAAGAAACACGGTGTTTCTTTTGACGAGGCCGTGACTGTATTCTATGATCCATTTTCAGCAACTTTCGATGACCCGGACCATTCGGTTGAAGAACAACGCTATATCACAATCGGCTTCTCCTCTAAGTCCCGTCTTCTTGTTGCTCACACTGAGAGAGGAAAGGATACTCGCATCATAAGCGCCAGACCGGCGACAGCCCATGAGAGGAAAAAGCATGAAAACCAAAACAAATAATTCATCCATTGATGATTTGAGGCCTGAGTATGATTTCGACTACTCCAAGGCGGTGCGGGGCAAATATTATCGGAGGCTTCTTGAAGAAGGGTCGAATGTTATTGTCCTCGATCCTGAAATAGCAAAAAAATTCAAGGACTCTGCTTCAGTTAATGAGGCGCTGAGGTCACTCCTGGAACTCGCAAACTCAACAAAACGTCTAACAAGCCGTTCTACAAGATCGCCCAAAAAACGGGATTCTCGGTGAACCCTACGTTATACGTGGCGTGGAATGGTGAGTATGACAGAAGAATCGGTCTTACCTTGCCCGAAGAGCGAGAAGAGCGAGAAGAGCGGGAAGAGCGGGAAGAGCGGGAAGAGCGGGAAAGGCGGGACGGGCGAGAAAGGCGAGAAAAGCAGAGGCAAAAGCAGAGGCAAAAGCAGAGGTAAAGGGGCTTTTAACGCTGATCAAAGCGGATGAGAAAAGTAAGGATAAAAACGGATGAGGAAAGTAAGGATAAAAACGGATGAGAGACTGTGTGTCTGTATCCACCATTGCGATAGACCGGGCAATGTTTGACATACCCCCAAGTTTGACTTAGAATTGACCAGTATCTAGTCTAAAAAGAGGAGGCGCCTGTGAGCAAGATTAGTTCATATGAAGCGAAGACAAATTTGTCAAAGCTTTTGGCACGGACCGCAAAAGGTGAACATATTACGATCACCAAACATGGAGTCTCCGTCGCTATGCTTGTGCCGGCCGATTCTTCCACAAAAGCCGACGTGCGCAATGTCGTAAAGTCTCTTCGCAATTTCCGTAAGTCTCATTCTCTTGGAGGCATGACTTTGAGGGAAATGATAGAAGAGGGAAGAAGGTGCTGAATCGTTTTGTGCTCGACTGTTCGGTTGTAATGGCTTGGTGTTTTGAGGACGAAGCGGACAGCCATGCTGATTCGATACTGGATTTGCTCGCTGCAAATGGAGCCATCGTGCCTTCCATATGGCCACTTGAGATTGCCAACGTCTTGCTGGTCGCTGAGCGAAGGAAAAGATTGACGGAAGCAGATTCTTTGCAGTTCATCGGTTTGTTGAAT
>Ga0116234_1111055_pt1 | contig 27310 bp, 20 predicted proteins | sample BioSIPRNA_4_FD_89016 | JGI IMG/M metagenome (GOLD analysis project Ga0116234, IMG submission 89016) | Anaerobic biogas reactor microbial communites from Washington, USA - Biogas_R2_A SIP RNA (Metagenome Metatranscriptome) | ecosystem: Engineered > Bioreactor > Anaerobic > Unclassified | place... | reverse complement strand
GTGGGAGGCACCGTAGTTGTCAATAATCAGTTTGCCTTCCCGGCAACGGTCCTCAAAGAGATGATCGCAGAGAAGGTAACCGGGTTTTCCGGTGTTCCGTCAACGTTCGCCTATCTTCTCCACCGTTCCCCTCTTGCTGCCAGTTGCGACAAGTTATCTTCACTGCGCTATGTGACACAGGCGGGTGGTCATATGTCCAGGGCCATCAAGGAACAGCTTCGACGTGTGCTGCCTTCTCATGCAGAGATAATCATCATGTATGGCGCTACCGAAGCGGCAGCCAGGCTTTCCTATCTCGAGCCTTCGCGGTTTGCGGACAAGATGGAATCTATCGGAAAAGCAATACCCGGAGTTGAGCTGATCGTGATGAACGGGCGGGACAAAGAGGCAGCCATCGGCGAGGTCGGAGAGCTTATGGCCCGTGGATCCAACATTATGCCGGGCTACCTCAACAAGCCGGAAGCTACCGATAAGGCCCTCGCAAACGGATGGTATCACACAGGCGACCAGGCCTACAAGGACGAGGAAGGTTTTTTCTTCGTGGTCGGCCGCCAGGACGACCTTCTCAAAGTCGGCGGCCACCGCTTGAGTCCCCAGGAAATAGAAGATGCCCTCATGGAGTCCGGCCTCTTTGTAGAGGTTGTTGTGCTTGGCGTCCCTGATGAATTTCTCGGAAACAAGCTGGTTATCCTCGCGGTCCCTTCAAACAATAGCTGTACAAGCAATGAAGTGATGTCGTTCTGCGCCGGCCGTTTGCCCAAATACAAGGTGCCCTCGGAGGTCAGGTTTGTCAAAAACCTTCCAAAGAAGACCAGCGGCAAGATCGATCGTAAAGGTTGTCGTGCATTGTTCGTGGAAGTACAGGATAAGCAATGGATTACGGGTATTAACGAGGGAGCCCGATGAACTCAAGCAAGTTGACAAAAATATTTGCTCTTGGTTTAGAGCTTGCAGCCGCAAGTCTTGTTCTGTCGGTTCTTATCAACTGCAGCGGAGGTAAAATGGATACTGCCAAGGTCACCCTTCCCTCTGTCAAGGACGTCCCTGCCGGAGCCTGGCAGGAACTATCGCAAAAGAAGATTTATTTCGGCCACCACTCAGTTGGTTTCAACATTATTAACGGGATCAATGACGTGATTAAGGAGAACCCTCAAATAAACCTGAAAATAGTGGAAACCAGCCGGATGGAAGATTTCGCTTCCCCCCTCTTTGCCCACTCGAGAGTTGGAAAGAATGAAAATCCCAAATCGAAATGCGATGCCTTTGCTGAATTTATGAACAAAGGACTCGGCAACAAAGCGGATATTGCTTTTTTCAAGTTTTGCTTTGTTGATGTGACTGCAAAAACAAATGTAGATCAGGTCTTCGATGCTTACAGGGATACCCTGCATAGTATGAAAAAGAAATATCCGGAAACAACCTTTATTCACGTGACCGTTCCTTTGATGGTTGTGCAGGCAGGACCAAGGGCCTGGGTGAAAAAAATCATAGGGCGGCCGATCGACGGCTATGGCGACAACATTCTTAGACAGCAGTTCAACGAAAAGGTTCGTACCGAATATTCCGGCAAAGAGCCTATATTTGACCTTGCAGCGATTGAGTCGACCCTTCCTGACGGCGCCAGGGCCGTATTCAAAAAAGATGGAAGAACTTATCCTTGTTTGTCGCCTGCTTACACTAATGACGGCGGACACCTGAATGAGCAGGGCCGTAAGCGCGTTGCCGAACAACTCCTGATACTGCTTGCACACACGGCAAGCAGCCAGGAAAGCTCGCATAAAAAAGCTCCATAAAAATCATCCGCTTCGAAGATGAACTCAAATAATCCGAGCAGCCCATCAAAATCGACCAGGTCAATTTTGATTACCGTTGATGTTGAAGACTGGTTTCAGGTCGAGAACCTCCGTCCTGTTTGTCCGATTGAAAGTTGGGAATTTTGTGACGTGCGCGTTGAGGAAAACACCCGCAAGCTCCTGGAGCTTTTTGATCGCCACAGTGTGCAGACAACTTTTTTTGTCTTGGGATGGGTTGCCCAGCGTTTTCCCGGTTTAGTGAGGGAAATTAAAAGCAAAGGTCACGAAATAGCCTCGCACGGCTATATGCATCTAATGCTCAACAAGGTTTCGGACCCTCGTCTTCGTGAATTTCTTTACCGCAGCAAATCGTTACTGGAAGACATAAGCGGGGAGCCTGTACTGGGTTATAGGGCGGCAGGTTTTTCCATCACCAGGAATCTCTTCAATCTGCTTGGCGAGCTGGGCTTCCAATATGATTCAAGCTACAACAGCTTTCGTCTCAACCAACGATATGGTAGTGTGCAAGGGATGTTTCCTGCTTCCTGTGACAACCGGTTGATTTCCGCAAATGGTATCATTGAGCTACCGTTAAGCAACTTGAAAATTAACCGGTTCAGCATGCCCTGGGCCGGTGGAGGCTTTTTTAGGTTTTGGCCGCAGCCGATTTTTGAGTGGGGAGTCTCAAGAATACTACGACACGAAAATCATTACATATTCTACTGCCATCCATGGGAATTTGACCCGGGGCAGCCCCGGGTCAATGGTATAGGGGCGTTCAGCCGCTTCAGACATTACTTGAATCTTGATAAAACCCTCGATAGATTGAACCACTTTTTGGTACGATACAAAGAATGCAAGTTCCTTACTTGCAAGCAATATATAGAATCGCTTGATTTAGCTCCTTAATCTTTTCGGGGTGCCTCATTGATGGTCTTTTTCTCTGCAATATTCTTTTTTTGCCTCCTTATGGTGGCTTATGTATACGTAGGATATCCTGTCCTGGCATTGATTCTATCGACAATAAACAATCGGCAGGTAAGAAAAACCCGGCATTGGCCTACCGTTTCCATCCTCATCGCCGCTCACAATGAAGAAAATCATATCGGGACAACCATCGAAAACAAGCTTGCCCTCGAATATCCCAGAGATAAGATAGAGATTATTGTTATATCCGACGGATCTACGGATGAAACCGATAATATCGTGAGCAGATATGAGCAGCAAGGAATAAGATTGCTGAGACAGGAGCCGCGGGCCGGCAAGACATCAGCGCTTAATATGGCAGTGAGATCTGCGCGAGGGGAAATCATTGTTTTTTCCGATGCAAATTCTTTATACCGTGAGAATGCCATACAAAAACTTGTGCAGAATTTTTCCGATGACGGTGTTGGATATGTTACAGGGAAGATGGTCTACACGAAGCCTGACGGTAGCACGGTAGGGGACGGCTGCACTGCATACATGAAGTATGAAAATTTTCTCAGGGGTGTTGAAACAAGAGTGGGATCAATTGTGGGTGTGGACGGGGGCATAGATGCGGTCAGGAAGTCGTTGTATCGACCAATGAGGCAGGACCAGTTACCGGACTTTGTGCTGCCGCTTGCAGTGGTGAAACAGGGGTTTCGCGTGGTATATGAGCCTGGGGCGGTTCTCCATGAAGCAACCCTGGTATCACAGGAGGACGAGTACGCCATGAGAGTCCGGGTTACCCTTCGTGCCTTGTGGGCCCTTAAAGACATGAAGCACATGCTCAACCCGTGCCGCTACACCACATTCGCCTGGCAGATGTGGTCCCATAAAGTGCTCCGCTACCTCTGCATTGTGTTTCTCGCAGGACTCTATTTTGCGAATGCCGTGCTATGGCTCGAAGGACTTGGTTACCGAATCTTTTTTTTGCTGCAAAGCTGCCTGTATTGCCTGGCATTTTCTTCTTGGTACCTTGAAAAGAAAAAATACGACCTGAAAAAACTGTTTGTGCTTGGTTACTTTGTCCTGATTAACGTTGCAGCCTTCCATGCTTTGGTCAAATTCTTGAGGGGAGAAAAACTTGCTGTGTGGACTCCCAGAAAGGGGATGTAAATGTTTGAAATTGCCGTTAATGACAATATAAGGCTTTTCCCGAATAATCCACTCGTTCTTATCGCCGGGCCGTGCGTGATCGAATCTGAAGATCACGCACTCTTCATGGCGGAGACACTGAAAAAGCTTGCTCAACAATTCCGGATCCCTTTTATTTTTAAGTCCTCCTTTCTAAAGGCCAACAGGAGCTCAATCCATTCGTTTGTCGGTCCGGGCCCTGAAAGCGGTTTGGGTATACTGCAAAAAGTGCAAACCGAATTAGGTCTTGCAGTTATCAGTGATGTGCACTCTGTGGAACAGGCGGAATTGGCCGGCAGCATTCTTGATATTATTCAGATTCCCGCATTTCTAAGCAGACAAACAGAGCTTTTGGTAGCCGCCGGGATGACAGGCAAGCCCATAAATGTCAAAAAGGGGCAATTCCTTGCGCCGTCGGACGTCAAAAACATTATTGAAAAGGTTCAGAGTACCGGTAATAGGAAAATACTGATCACCGAGAGAGGGGTAACATTCGGATACAATAACCTGGTAGTTGATATGAGATCGTTGGAGATAATGAAGAGTTTCGAAGCGGCTGTAGTTTTTGATGCAACTCACAGCGTGCAACTGCCCGGGGGAATGGGGAGTTCCTCCGGTGGGGAAAGACGCTTTGTTGCACCTCTGGCGAGAGCCGCAACAGCCATTGGAATTAATGCATTATTTCTTGAGGTCCACGATAACCCGGATACTGCTAAATGTGATGGCCCTAACATGATTAGCATAGATCAGCTGGCTCAACTTTTACCTACGTTATTGCAGATCGACAGCCTGGTAAAGAGAGGGTAAGAAAGATGGACGACATATTGGCAATTGCGCGAACTATTTTGAAGGCAGAAGCCGAAGCTGTACTGACCCTGGGCGATCGCCTGGATGACAGCTTCTCGATGGCCGTACAGCTAATCCTGAATCAGAAAGGGCGTGTCGTCCTTCTCGGCGTCGGCAAGTCCGGCCATATCGGGGGTAAAATTGCCGCTACTCTTGCAAGCACCGGACAACCATCATTTTTTATTCATCCTACCGAGGCTCTTCACGGGGACCTGGGGATGCTGGTTCGAGACGATGTGTGCCTCATGCTTTCGCATAGCGGCAATACCTCTGAGTTACTGCAAATAATACCCGCTATCAAGCGTATCGGATCACCGATCATATCCGTCACTGCCAATTCCAAATCGAAATTGGCTCATTATTCGGACATAGTCTTAAACACCCATGTTCTGCAAGAGGCTTGCCCTCTCAATCTGGCTCCTACCACAAGCACAACAGTTACCCTTGCCTATGGAGATGCAATTGCCATATGCTTGCTCAAGATCAGGGGTTTTAATAAAGAGCAGTTTGCTCTTTACCACCCCGGCGGCATGTTGGGAAGAAGGCTGCTGACAAGGGTAAAGGATATCATGATAACCGATAACCTCCCCCTTAATCACGAGGCGGACACCTTCAGGGATGCCCTGGCAACCATGACCAAGGGTAAGCAGGGCGTCACAATCATCGTCAACGGCAATCGACAATGTGTAGGTGTCCTAACCGACGGTGATCTGCGGCGTACATTGGAAAAATACGACAGGATAAGCGAAGTCAGTCTTCAGGCCATTTATACGAGAAATCCCAAGACAATCTCCACGGACGTTCTTGCAGTTGAGGCACTGAAGAAAATGGAAGACAACAAGATAACCTCGCTCGTGGTTGTTGACGGCGATGGCAATGTCCGCGGCTTGCTTCATATCCATCATCTCCTGGAGCAGGGATTCCGTTAATGGACAACTAAGCTGTGGGAATCCATCCATAAACCGAATGCCTGTCCATTTCCAGCGGGCTGACAATCCAAGATCATCCTGCAACTCACAACTGTCCATGCATCGAATAAATCTTATTCCGACTTTATCTGAAGCTATCGGTGTTGCATGGTGTCAGGGATAACATGCTACGAGATGAAATCAAATTTCTTTTAGTTCATTCAAGCATTTACGGATTGGGAACCGTGGCGGCCAAGCTGGTTTCGTTTCTGCTGCTCCCTCTCTACACTCGCTATTTGACGCCGGCTGATTATGGAGTCCTGGAGCTGCTCGATGTAACGATGGGAACGGCAGCGCTTGTGATAAGCCTTGGCTTGGTAAGGGCAATGTCACGGTTCTATTATGAAAAGACCGATGCTCATTACAGGAATACCGTCATCTCAACCTCGTATGCACTCTATGCCTTCTCAGCCTTGCTGTTTGGGATCATATTGCTTCCCTTCTCAGGCTTGATTGCCAAGCTGAGCCTTAGATCGGAGTCATACACGTACCTGGTAGTATTGAGCATGGCTGATATATTGATTGCCGGATTTACGGATGTGAGCCTTGTTTATTTGAGGCTTATCAAGAAGTCCCATATTTTTACACTTATTACAGTAACGAGAGTGGCCATCTTGTGCACGCTTAACATACTTTTTGTGGCATACTTCCATTTGGGGGTCTTAGGGATTGTATATAGCTCGCTGATTGTCCGTATCTTATTCTCTGCAATCCTTGCAACTTCAGTATTGTACCGTACGGGGATCAAGGTCTCGGTTTTGTTGGCAAAAAACATGCTGGTTTTTAGCCTGCCCTTGATTCCGGCAGGCATCTTGAACTTGATAGTCAATAAGTCTGACAGGTTTTTTCTGCTCTATAACTTGTCGCTAAGTGCAGCAGGAATATATGGTTTGGCAAATAAGCTTGGCAATTCTGCTCATCTGCTTATCACGGAGTCATTTGTGACTGCCTTCAGTCCACGACGATTCGAGATGGGAAACGCTAATCCAGAGCAGGCACCTTTGATACTAAGCAAGGTATTTTCCTACTACGTGCTGGTCATGATATGCATCGGACTGATTATTTCCTTGTTTGTGCCGGAGATTCTTCGAATTATGGTGACGGAAAAGTTTTTCGGTGCCGGACCTCTTGTTCCGTTTTTAATATTGAACATGGTAATATTCGGGTTTCGTTACCATTTCGAGTTCGGCATACTGTGGGCAAAGAAGACAAAGTATTATATGTACATAAATCTTTTTAATTGTTGCCTGAACTTGGCGCTGAACTACAGCTTGATACCGCGCTTTGGCGTATACGGGGCGATTATTGCCAATCTTGCATCAACCACGGCATACTCGTTTTCGCTCTTCTTTGTTTCGGCCAGGTTTTATCGTATCCATTATGAGTTCGGCAGACTGCTAAAAGCGTTTTGCCTTGCAACGGCTTTTTATATCTTTTCCCTCTCCATCAGGACCCATTCCCTTCACATCGACGTCTTGCTCAAGCTGCTGCTCATACCTGCGTTTATAGTATCCTTGCCGGTTCTTGGCGTGGTCAGTAAGCAAGAGACATCACAATTGAGGCTGATCCTTACGAGGCTGATTCCGAACCGCCGTCGTCCCATAGCGAGATCACAATAGACGCAGAAATAGATTTGATTAAGGAGTGGTATGCCGATGCCTTTTATGAATGTTGTCCGGAGACATTTGTTTTATCCATTATGGGCTTGGAAAAACGGACACGGCCGGCTTCAATTTTTGAAGCAATATTCGGCCCTGCAGTTCAGCGGCAGGGAGGAGCTGGAGAGCAGACAACTGAAAATGCTGAAGGAGATGTTGTCTCATGCTTACCGGAACTGTCCATATTACCGGAAAGTCTTTGCTGAAGCAGGATTTGAGCCTGCGGATTTAAGGGACTTTTCCGACATGAGGCGCCTGCCCCTCCTGTCCAAGCAGCAGATCCAGGAGAACAGAGACGCGCTGGTTGCTGACGGCTTTTACAAGGAGAGCTTGATAAAATTCAAAACAGGTGGTTCCACCGGTACTTCGTTAGAGGTATTATGCAACGGCGAAGGCCTCGAAAAGGGAGTAGGGGTTGCGCTGATGTGTTTTGGATGGGCCGGCTGGAAGATCGGCGAACCTATGGGCAGGGTATGGGGAAATCCGCCCATCCCGTCTAATTGGAAGGAAAATATCCGGGATCGTCTTGTTGAACCTATCATTTGGCTCGACACCATGAGCTTGAACGATGCTGCAGCGGATAGTTTTGCACGCGCCTGGGAAAGACAGGGGCCCACCCTGCTCCATGGACACGCTCATTCTCTTTTCATGCTCGCCGAGCATCTGGCGAGAAAGGGGATCAGGCACATCAAGCCAAAGGGTATTGTATCGACATCGATGATGCTCGTTCCTTCCGAGCGAGTATTCATCGAGGAAGTATTCGGAACGAAGGTCACAAACTTGTACGGGTGCGAAGAGGTTGGTCTCATTGCTTGCGAGTGCGAGAAACATGAAGGCATGCACCTGAATATTTTGAATTTATTTGTTGAGTTCATAAGGGATGACGGTTCGCCGGCAGACCAGGAAGAAGAGGGGGATATTGTGGTTACGAGCTTGGTCAACTTCGGCATGCCCATCATACGCTACCGCATAGAAGATCGAGGTATTCCGGCGTCCGAGCCATGCTCGTGCGGAAGGGGGTTTCCCTTAATGAAAGAAATGACCGGAAGAGTGGCCGACTTCCTGATGAAAGCCGATGGAACGCTCGTGGCCGGAATTTCTCTGATAGAGCGAACATTGACAAAAATACCGGGAATCAGGCAAATGCAAATCGTTCAAGAGAGCTTGGATGGACTTGTCGTGAATGTCGTAGCCAATCAGTGTTATACCGGGGATTCCGAAGCCGCTCTTTTGAACGAGCTGAAAGGTGTTTTCGGACTCGAAGCAAAGGTGCGTATCAATATTGTAAGCACAATAAAGCAAGAACGTTCTGGAAAATACCGTTTCTCAATTTGCAGGATCAATCAGCATTCCCAGCCTTTGGGGTTATCCCGGGCGCCAATATAGTTTTCATGTAAAACCATGCCAAGAACACCTCGTTTTGCTAAAGCAATAAATAGTCATACAGACAGCATCTAAAGAACAGAATGAATAACCATATAACGTTAAAAGCATTGACCGAACGCGAACGTCTGGGCGGCCTGTTTATAGGTCTGCTTGCCTATTTAATCATCTATTATTCGCAAATCGGCTCCCGTATCCCGGCCTTGGGTGCCGTGCGGCTGGAGTTTATCGTTGGAGCGGTTGTTTGTTCCCTCATGTGTTTTAAAGTTGCTGCGAGCAGTGAATCTTTTTCAGAGAATACGCTAAACGTGTTGTGCTTGACATTCCTCGGGGTTGTAGCATTAGGCGTGCCGTTTGCCCTTGTCAGGGCAGTCGCTCTGGACAGTTTCATAATATTTGCTAAATCATTGCTTATCTATTTTATGATTGTCGCCGCAGTGGATTCGGAGAAAAAGCTACGAATGTTCCTGTATGTGTATATCATCATGTCTTCACTGCTTTTTGTAGAGCCTTTTCTCTTTTCCCTGCAAGGGTTGGGTTTTCGGTACAACAACGGCATGATGAGGCTTTACGGGGTAGCCGGTTTTTTTGCCCATCCTAATTCGCTTGGTGCGATAACGAGTTCAATATTCCCTTTTCTTTATGCGCTTATGCACAGCGAAAGATCTCCTATTCGCAGATTTTTGATTTTCCTGCTGTTTCCAATAGGTCTCAGGGTTATTATGCTTACGCAGTCGCGCACCGCCTTTGTTGGGGTAATGGTTTTTGTTGCCTTGCTGTGGTTGCACCACGAGAGGAAGCTCTTGAGCTCTGTAATGCTGCTGGTTTTTTTATCGGCAGCCTTTCTTCTTGCACCGAGCCAAACAATAACGAGGTTTGCCACCTTAAGCAACATGTCGAGCATGCTGGAATTTTCCGATCCTTTGGACACCACGATGGTATCGGAATACGGATCAATGGGCAGCCGCTGGAGGCTGCTGCTCCGTTCATTGCATGTCTTTATGGAGCATCCTGTGTTTGGAGTAGGCATTGGGAACTATGTTGTTGAGAGTCTCCGTGTCTTTGGGGCTTGGACCCCTACTCATAATTTATACACGGAGATTTTGGCTGAATTGGGTATTATAGGATTTGTTTTGTTTATTTCAATCATAGTACTTACCTTCCGTAACCTGAGAACAGCAAAAAAACAATTATTCAAAATAGAACCCGAAGAATCATTCAAACAGCAAATCATTTGGGCTGTGTGGGCTTTCCTGGTGATGCGCCTTGTCGTCGGTTTTTTTGGGCATGATTTGCTTAACAACTATTGGTGGGTAGGCGGGGGGCTTTCCGTGGTGTTGCTAAGGCTGGCCAAGGAAGGGCATGCAGCTTTGCCGGATTCCATTGCGAAACAAGGTTGACCGTGAAAGATAGGGCAGCAAGTGTTTTTTTGACGACAAACGAGGGGGGATGAATTACGGAAGACACCGTCAACAAAAAATTCTATAGCATTGCCGAATGCTTCGGTTTCAACCGGCTCACAAAACACCTGCTTTCCGGTTTCCCCAAGGTACTGATGTACCATGGCGTTGTAAAAGAAGGGGAACAGCTTGATTGCTGGTGGCTCCTTGGCGAGGGAGTGTTCAGGAGGCAAATCGAGTATGTGAATGATAATTTCTGCGTTGTTTCCCTGGACGATGTCTATCGGCATATTTCGTCAAATAAAACCCTGCCGAAGAATGCATGCGTCATTACTTTTGACGATGGTTACAAAAACTATCTGACCACCGCGCTCCCCGTCCTGAAGAAAAAGGGTTTACCCTCTACGGTATATATCCCGTCACATTTGTGTGAGAATCAGGACACGATATGGACCGACAAGCTGTTTACCGCCTTATACAACAGCAGGCGAATATCTTTGGACCTGACAGACCTTGGGCTGGGCTTCTGGAAAATGTCCCCAAAATTGGAGAGAATGAGAACAGCCCATGCCCTTGTAGATTTACTGAAAAAAAGACCGGTCGAAGTAAAAAGCACCCAACTTGATATGATCCTGAAAAGATTGGAAGATCAGCCTGAGTGGCAGTCTTATCCGGGGCCCAATCCTTTTGAGCTGTTATCCGTAAAAGAAATCGAATATCTCAGCAAAGAACCTCTCGTCACTATCGGATCACACTCGGCAAATCACGAAGTACTCACGAATCTTTCAGAAGAAAAAATAGAGTACGAGGTACGCAGTTCAAAACGGATGCTGGAAGAGTGGATTGGCAGACCCGTGAATCATTTTTCTTACCCGGACGGCAAATACAACGGGAAGGTGGTGGGGTACGTCAGACAGGGTGGGTTTAAGACGGCCGTGAGGATAGGCCTGACCATAGTAAGCAGGAAGCGCCTTTTCGAGGTTCCGAGATTAGCCGTAGGCTCATGGGACAGCGACCATGAGTTCAAGAGTATGGTGAATGGACTCGTGTCGGTCAAAGTGGAAACGAGGAATTTTTTTCGAAGATTGAACGGCGAAATACATCAAGAATGTTGATTTTCATCCAGACGGAGAATCGTTAAAGTATGGCAGGCTTGATACTATCTTTGGGAGATGAGGAGAGATCTTCCACGCACAGATTGAAGGAGGCTTTTGAGGATTACAAAGACCTCGCACTGAGTTATGCCCATACTCAGCAAAAACTTGCAATATTCAAATACGGCCGCAGATATGATGAGCACGACTCGAACTATTTTGAATCCGATGATGTGGCGGTATGTGCTGTAGGCTCTTTGCTGTATGCCGGTTTCGGATTTGAAGATTCGGTAAGTCAGCTTGGTATGGCCCTAAAAGAAGCAAAATCCTGCACGGAATTGATTGACCGGATCGACGGCAATTTCCTGCTAGCTATTGTATACAAGAAGCTTGGTTTTTGTGAGCTTATAACCGATTTCGGAGGCGTTATCAATGCCTATCTCTGCGAATCAGGCGGAAACATCTATGTCGCAACCTCCATGCTTGCCCTGGCAAGGTCGTTGCCTGTTACTCCTGATAAAGATGCCATATTGATGTTTCTCAGATCAGGTATGTTTTTTGATGAAAATACTTATTTTAACGAAATTAAAGTACTTAAGCCGGCCTGTATTTACCGGTATGAATTTTCCGGCAGCTCTTTAATGCGAACCGAGTACTGGCAGCCTCCTCAAGATGTGGCTGAAGATGTCTCCCTTCGCGAGGCCATGGAAAAAACACGTGAACTTCTTGGCGCCGTTATTGATCGTATCCCAAAAACCAAGGCATTGTTTGACTTCACGGGAGGGTTCGATGCCAGGCTTATTCTTGCCATGGCATATGGAAGGGCCACAAAACCGCTAAATGCCTTTTTCTTTGGGCCGCCCGAATCCAGGGAGGCAAAGATCGTCAGAAAAAACTGTGAGAACCTCGGCATCATCTATAATAATTATGTTCCAGGCAATGGATGGTCATATAATTTTTTCGATTATGTTCTTGAGGCGTTCAGGCTCAGCGACGGCCTGGAAAACGCATGTGTATACGCCCCCATATTGATGATTCAGAAGATGAAGAGACAAAACGGTTTCCGGTATTCTGTAATTGGATTGTTAGGCGAGCTGTTTCGTCAGCGTACCACGATGCAGGAGCTCGGAAAAAGGGGTAAAAGAAAACCTGCAAACCTAAAACGCCTTGTGAAATATAGAATTCTCGCAGGTGATTTTGACCCATCCGCCTTTGCTGACCCATACATTGCTAAAATTAATTCCTTACCGGCCAGGCTTTCCGAGATATATGGGAATACCTTAAAAAAACTAGGCTCCAGCCCTCCGAATACCTTGCAGCTTGATTACATATATTTTGCCCAGAGGGCCAGGAGATGGGGAGGTAGAAATGTCACGACTTCAAATCAAATAATCCAGCCTATCTGCCCTCTCTGGTTCAGAAAGCCGTTAGAGTATGTCATGGCGCTTCCGCCACGAATCAAGAAGAGATCTCAATTAGTTAGATCTGTGGCGGAAAAGGAATCTCCAAGATTTGCAGAGGAAAAGATGATAAACGGCGCACCATTGGCTTTGATGACCCCCGGGAATCTCTATCGATTTATTCCTGGCTTGGTCTTTTTCATGCGCATAGCACTCAGGAAGTTTTCACAAGTTTTTTTCAATAAAACAATCTGGGCAGGCTTGACAACACCTGACTATAATACCGGTCAGTGGTATCGTAGCGCCCTGGCAGATGAGCGATGCAAGGCCCTGCTTGATTATGAAAAAATGGTTTCGAGCAAATTTTACGACAGGACGCGGTTCAATGAATTCCTGCAACGAGCGAAGGCTCCCGATTTTCACTTCTACGGCCAGCTAGGCAACATCATTACCGCTGAACTTGTTTTGCGCGGTACGGGTATGCTCGAAGCTGGAAACAAAAAATACTCCGCAAATGAAATGGAAAAGACTGCTCAGAAGCCGATACGTTAGCGATCGCTTCGATTTGTTTTGAGAGATACGTAACACTCAGGTATCAAAAAATAACGAAAAGAGATTGAAGATACTTCAGCTAAGGTCCAGTCCATTTATTGGAAGCCCCGAAAAGATGATGATCGGGCGATACCGGATGCGCAAGGGCCATAATTATTGTTTTGGGGTTTTTGATGAGCAATTGTCCGGGCAAAACGACTTTATCAGGGAGTTGCGCAAGCTTGAGGCAGCGACAATCAATCTTGGCAGATCCGTGTTCAGCTTCCGCGAGACCGTAACTGCCCTGCATCGGTTTGCAAGAGAACTCGATGTGGCCTTGGTGTGCTCAAACGATTATAAGTCCAACGTCTTTGGACTGGTCTTGGGTCGCCAGGCAAAACTTCCTGCAATTGCTGTTTTTCACGGAAGAACAAGCAAAGATGCCAAGGTGCGTTTCTATGAAAGGCTTGATGATATTTTTTTAAAGTATTTTGACAGCGTGGTCGCCGTGTCTGAGTACTCAAGAAAACAGTTGCAGTCTATAGGGGTGGATTCCCAAAAAATTCATGTGATCCCGAATGCCGTTGATGAGCCTTCTTCATCAGCGGCAGAAGAAAGTCAATCTCTTAGGAAGGAGTTTGGCCTGACTTCCCGAAACAATGTGATTTTGTTTGTGGGCCGTTTAAGTAGAGAAAAGGGGCTGCAATCCCTCGTTGAATCGGCAGCGATGTTGATCCGTAAGCATGAAGATGCAAGGTTTATCCTGGTAGGCGAAGGTCCGGAGCGGGCGAACCTTACGAGATTGATCGCAAGGTACGGTTTGGAGGGACACGTAACAATGACCGGCTACCGCCACGATGTTCGCGGTTTTATAGAGATATCGGACTTCTTGGTCTTGCCTTCTGTGCGGGAAGGCATGCCCGTTGTAATTCTTGAGGCATTTCGAGAAGGAAAAGCGGTTGTGGCTACGGGAGTCGGTGGTGTGCCGGAATTTGTGATGCACAACGTTAATGGGTTGATTGTGAAGCCGGGGGATACTCACGAATTGACAGAATCGCTGAGTTTTATGCTTATGAATCAAGACAAGGCTTTGGTGATGGGCAGGCACGGGAAAGCGCTGATCCGGGAAAAATACAATTTTGCCGTGCAAGCACAAGAATACGGACACTTGTATGATGATGTCCTGAGCGGTTTTCAAAGACATTAAACAGGATAGAGACAAAACCATGAATATTATGATGGTTGAGGCCCTTGGAGATGGCGGTATTGCCCATTATACGTACAATCTTTTGAAGGCCATGAAAAAGAGAGGGATCTCGGTCAGCCTTTTTACCACGATTAACTACGAGTTTAAGACAGAGCAGCATGGGTACGAGGTTTACCCGGTTATGTTCCGGTTTGCCAATATTGTCACGAATCATATCGGCTATCTTGCTCGTGAAACCGCTTTTCCTTCCATGCTGCGGCGGCTCTTCAAGCTGGCTGAATATCCTGTCAATGTGCTCCAGGCGCTGGCTGCCGCCAGGAAAGTACAGGCTCAATGCGTCCATTTGCAGAGCGTAAACTGGATAGAGCTCATAATGGTGCTGGCATTTAGATTAGCCGGCTTGCCGGTTGTTTTTACGGTCCACAATGTAAATCCCCATCACAAAACACTCAGAATTTACCATAGAGTGATTTATTCCATGCTTTATAAATTGTGTAATTCTCTGGTTATTCACTCAGAGCAGGGAAAACGGGAGCTCATGGAGCTTTTCAATGTGGAGCCGGGGAAAGTCTGGGTTATTCCCCATGGAGATTATAAGTTTTTTGTGCCCGAGATAGAGCTTACCGCAGAAACAGCCAAGGAACGATTGGGACTTCCGGGAACCGTTAAAACAATACTATTCTTCGGGGCAATACGGCCTAATAAAGGGCTCGATTTTATGTTGAGCGCCCTTCCAAGGATTTGCCGGAAAATAGAAGGGCTTAGATTGCTGATCGTCGGTGAGCCCTGGGAAAATTACCAGAGATACCGAAAGATCATCGAGCAATATCAGCTCGAAGATAATGTCTGCGAATATCTACGTTATGTCTCGAATGACGAGATACCATTGTTTTTCTGGGCATCGGATGTTGTGGTTTTGCCTTATCGGGAGATCACGCAAAGCGGGGTTCTTCAAATAGCGTATGCCTTTTCCAAGCCGGTCGTGGCTACAGACATTGAAGGGTTCAAAGAGGTAATAGACGAAGGCAAAAATGGCTATACAGTTCCCTTTGGTGATTCTCAAAGATTTGCAGAAATACTGATAACCATGCTCAGCGATGAAATAAAAATGCTGGAAATGGGTAAATTTTCGCGCTTCCTTGCTGATACACGATACTCCTGGGAGGGTATTGCCGAAAAGAACGAGGCGGTATACAGACTGGCGTCTTCCGGAAGAGGTGGTGAATGAGCGTTCCCCGTTTAGAGATTGCGTACATAGGACGGTTGGGCTTGGGCCGGGGGGAGAGCACAATCGAAAGAGGGAATGCGGTTTCCGCGTCGGCTGGAGGGAAAACAGTACGGGATCGGGATTTCTTTCTTAGCTTTAAAGGATTCGATAACACCGGACACGCGGCAGGATCATCCTTCCATGAGGATCAGAGCGCGACCAGTCTCTTTTGGGGAGAGATATACAACGCAAGCGAGTTGCTCGGGATGCTTGATTACCGGGGTCTCAACCAATCCCCTGTTTCGCCTTCCAAGGTCTGTTGCATGCTTTACAAGCGATTCGGGCATGATTTTGCAAAACGAATCAACGGAATGTTCTCGATCGTGCTTTGGGATAAGGACGCCCAAACGCTCTTTTTGATCACCGATAGATTTGGATCCCCGAGACCTATTTATTACAGCACGGGTGACAAGCTTGCGTTCAGCAACAAGCTGATCATGCTTGCCAAGAATGGAGCAAACAAGACTGAAGTCTGTGCCGACGCCCTTGCGCTATTCTTCAAATACGGATACATCCCTGCCCCGATGACCGCATTTGAAGGGATTGAAAAGCTGAACCATGGTGAAATGATTATTTGTCGACAGGGGCGGATCACAAAGAAGAGGTATCACGATTTCGAGGTGCCCGAGGACGTGCAGTCGGCATCTTCGACCATGGATGCCTTGGTGGAATCTTACCTGGCTCTCCTGGAGCGCTCTATCCATGTCAAGGTGAATGTGAATAAAGATGAAAGGGTTGGATGTTTCTTGAGCGGAGGCTTGGACTCAGGTGCCTGCGTGGCATTAGCCTCGAAAGTGAAGGGTGGAGAAATCAGGGCTTTCGGCTTGGGCTTCGAGGATATTTCCATTGATGAACGCCCTTATGCAAGGATAGTTGCTGATGAGTTTGGGGTCCCCTTTTACGATTATGTGTTTACCGGGCAAGAAATCGAGGATCTTCCCCGAATTATCTGGGCCTTTGAAGAGCCATTCCAGGAAAATGGGCTTTTTCTTACCTACGGCGGATTCAAATCAGCCCATGGCCGGGTGGACGTTGTTTTGGCGGGTGACGGTAACGATCAGCTTTACGGGACAGGAGGGTTTGCCGGTGCAAGGCCGGTAGCAGTCGGCTATTTGCTGGGTAAATTGAGATTACACAAGTGCTTGGAAGCAATAAGCACCCTCTTTCGCTTTGAGCCATTCTACAAAGACTCCTGGCTCAATAAGCTGAAAGTCATGACGGATCGTTGTATTGACTTCAATAACTGGTTTTTCTGGGGTTTCGATATATATGAGCTTCAAAGACTGTTTAAAACGCCATTGACGCAGGAAAGGCTCAAGCCGTTTACCGGAAGCATTGTGAGCCATGGGCTTGATTTGCCGAATTATTACAAGACTGCGACTATCATGCAGGATATCGAGCACTATGCCTGCCAGAACGTTTTGGTGAAATCGTTCAGGCTTGCCGAGATGTTTGGCGTGACGGTTCGCGAAGCATACCTGGACAATATGGTTGTTGATTTTCTTGGTTCGCTTGGTCTTCATGCCAAGCGTCGGGGGACCTTGCTTGATTACCTCCTGGCACGGACGAAAAGCAAGTATCTTCACAGGATTGCTTTTACGGATATTCTGCCCTCCGGGATTTTAAACAAGCCGAAGCAAGGCGGATTTGTTCCCACGTCAATGATGCTCAGTGATAGAGCAAAAAGGCGTGCTTGTTTCTCGTACGTCGAGAGATCAGGCCTTGTCCGGGATCTTCTCGATATTCATTACGTGAAAAGACTGTGCTTGGAGCTGGATGAGCTTTTTGGGAAACCGATTACATGGCAAGCCCACCGCGATGCGCGTGCCAACAGGTTTCTTTATCTCCTTACCGCTGCCCTTTGGCATGATCTGGTGATCGAGAGGCACGGCGATGGGGCGCCGGTTGAGATGCTCGGTGATGTTGTAAGGGGCTGACGTACGGGCGTTTCTGCAATATTTTTGATTCTTGTCCGGAGGTAATTTACCCGAATGATACAACATGATTTTAACATCGAGCGATACGATAAACCCCTGCACAGGAAGGACGACTATCTTGCCCTGGCAAAACTTGTGTTCGGCGCTAACCGGCAGATCATGGAGCATAAATGGGAGTGGCAGTATCTGAGCGATACCGGATTCGGCAATGCATCTCTCTATCTTGCACTGGAAGATGATCGTGTTGCGGGAATTATGGGATGCTTGCCTGTGGTTCTCAACGTCAAGAATCATGAAGTCAGGGCGGTATGGATGGTGGATGCCATGACGCACCCCGACTTTAGAAAAATGGGTGTTGCCATGAGGATCCACGATAGGGTCGAAAGCGATTACCAGGTAGTGATGGCTAAATCGGTATCCGATCAAATTCTGCCGCTTGATAAGAAACGCGGCTACCGGCTCGTAGGGTCAACGCCCTACTTGGTTAAAGTCTTAAGCGCAAAGGCTTTCCGGCAAGGTTTTTCCCAACAAGACAAGGCCGATGAGGCGGCCGACAGGCCATATCCTGTGGAGGAGCGGGCTTCGGCCATGACCGGCATTGACCTGGCGACCAAGATTGATGATAGTTTTGACGACTTATGGGAGAGGGTTCGGGACAAATTCGATGTTGCCGTAATGAAGAATTCTTTGTATCTGAATTGGCGGTACACGAAATGTCCGATGTCGCAGTATGCTGTCCTGCAGTGCCGCTCAGGAGGCAGGCTCGAGGGGTTTATGGTGGTCAAGATTGTCGAAAAGGATGGGTGGATTGTGGAAACCCTTGTTGATCCCTATGATTCACCGACGTTCGAACGACTTATCCGCTCTGCCCTAAGATTATTCAGGCACGAAAGGGTTGCCCGCGTCTATACCCTGGCTACACACAAGTCCTTGAAGCTGAAATTCTATCGTCATCTATTCTTCCCGGCCCGTACATCATCGCGAATTATCTTTAAGCCCTGCGATCAAGGTATCGTATTGGACGATAATGGGGGTTTGTGGCACATGAATGAGGGCGATAGCGACAGTGAGCTTTTTAGAGCTTAGAAGGATTTCCCCTGTCCAGCCTGACGAGAGAGATGTGTCGTGAAGGTTATCAGTGCCGCAGGTGCTGAGAGTCACAAAGACAATGTTCCCGATATAAGCACCGTGGCACCCATGCGCATGAAAACGAATTCGAAGATCCGGATACTGTATTTCATTGATTTTATCAAAACAGCCTCTGCCGGGACAGAAGGGCAACTATTGAAACTCATCGGAGGGCTGGACAGGAAGAGGTTTGAGGTCGGACTGGTTATTCTCGGCAGAACCGAATGGATTGCAGAGAACCGGTTTAAGCTGGGGTGCTCGGTGCATGAGTTTGAAATACGGGAGTTCAGCAAGATACGGACCTATTGCGAGATATACAGGCTCTACAGGTTTCTTAAGTCGTGGTCTCCACGCATAGTGCACACATTCTTTCCTGTAAGCAACGTTGTAGGGATCGTGCTTTCCCGGATCACCGGCGTGAAGCACTGCCTGTCGAGCAGGAGGGACTATGGCCAATGGATGGGCCCGGTTAGCTTGATATTTACACGCCTTGCAAACGTATTTGCCGAAAAGATAGTGGCCAATTCCGGGCCGGTGAAAGAAATAACCCTGCGGCGCGAAAAGGTAAATGAACAAAAGGTAGGTATCATTTACAACGGGATTGACCTGGCGGATTTTGCCCGGCGATTGCATCAGGTAAAGATTGAGTCGGTCAGGAAAGAGCTTGATATCCCCGATGATTCCAGGGTGGTCGGATGCGTGGCGAATTTCAGGGCCATGAAGCACTTGCATACGTTCCTGGAGGCAGCCGAACTGATTTTGCAGGAAAGGAAAAACATTCAATTTGTTTTGCTTGGTGACGGGATCCTGAGGCATGATCTTGAAAACCTTGCCGGACGTTTGAACATAAAGGGGAATGTTAATTTTTTAGGAAGAAAAAGCGATATTTTGCCTTATCTGGCTGCCATCGATATCGGCGTGAACTGCTCTGAAGCCGAGGGCCTCTCAAACGCAATAATAGAGTATATGGTTGCCGGGATACCCTGTGTTGTCACGAACGCCGGAGGCAACCCCGACTTGGTCAAAGATGGAGCCACCGGCCTGCTGTTTGAGCTGGACGATGCAGAGGAGCTTGCCCGGAAAATCTGCTTTTTGCTCGATCATCCCGATCTGTGCAGGCGACTGGCCCGGGGTGCTTACGACTTCGTGTCAAAAGAATTTGACCTTGGCACAATGATCTCAAGCTACGACCGATACTATACCGGCCTTTTAACGGGAGAACTGTAAAAACTTACGGTGCGCCATGAATAAAGCGGTCTTTCTTCCGATGAACACAAATCACGTTCTTATCGCATCGGCCATTATAAAACACCTGAACACCGACTACGAGATGCTTTGTCATGACAGGCTGTGTTTCGGCACGCAGTACTTGACGGAGGGGATCCTCCAAGAGCTTCAGATTCCATATAGCCATTTTGACAAGCGGTGCGCTATCGAACCGACAGCCCCTTTCCGGGGGCAACTTGTATCGTATCTTGGAATCAGAAAAATCGTGAGAAGAAAAATTCTCAGCAGTTTGCCCGCAGTTGTAGTGCTTTTTGTAGACAATGATCCAATTTCTCACATTATCATTCAAATAACAAAGAAGATGGGAATAAAGACTCTTCTTATCCAGGACGGGCTCATACGCCCCGATGAGTATTCAAGCAAGCAGGCGCCCCGGGCGAAGGCGGCAGAATGGCTGCAGCATCGCATGGGTGTTGCTGTAAGGCCTGCAATATACGGAAAAGGCGGATGCACGGCAGTTGTTGTTAATGGAAAAATTGCTTATGAGATTCTAAGAAAACGAGGAATCAGCGAAGCGGATATGGTGATTCTCGGCCAGCCTAAATATGACGATTTCATGAAGGAGGCGGCGTCGAAAATAACCGCAACCGGGCAAAAAAGATACCTCTTTGCAGCAACAAAGGATCTGATTAGAGGTGAGCCTCATATCAGGTTCTTGAGGAAACTGGTCGAAGGCTGCGGCCGACTGGGCATTTCCCTTGTGGTAAAGATACACCCCCGTTCACCGGAAAAGCCTGCTGATGTTATAAAGGTCATTGGAGGGAATGCGAAACACTTCCCGGAGGTCATCAAGGAGGGCGACGACACTGTTAGCGTGCTGAAGAGCTGCGATGCGATAATCACCCTGTCATCCACCGTTATCCTTGAAGCGCTCATGCTGGACAGAGAAGCTCTGGCGGTTCACTATCTGGCAGGAGACCAGAACCTTCGCCATTATGACAAGTACGGAGCGATATTTGCCGTACAGGATGAAGATGACATTGTGAAGGTTTTGCAGGAATCCCTAAGAGACAAGAAGCCTTACAAGTGCAAGGCAGCGCTTCTGGAAGATGAGCTGTTTTCTTTGGACGGTCAGGCCGGCTGCCGGGTGGCGAAGATTATCGAGGATATGGCGGGCTCGTATTGTTGATCCGTAATGCCCGGCTGCGATCAAGCCTCATCCCCTCGTGGGTACCAGGACAAAGGCAACGAAGTTACATGATACAAGGCGAATCGGCATGAGGTATTCATAAAAACATGGAGACACCTTTATTTTTCCGAAACGGGAATTACAAGCTTTTCGGCGTGCTCTCCGAGCCGGAGACCGACGATAGCCCTCTTTGGTCATCAAGTATCGGAGTCGCTGTTTGTCATCCGTTTGCCGAAGAAAAACTCATTGCACATCGAACGCTGGTAAACCTCGGCAGAAGGTTGACGAAGGAAGGGGTGCATTGTCTCAGGTTTGACTACATGGGCCACGGAGACAGCGAAGGCGACTTTGAGGACTCTACGGTTGAGTCGGGCCTATCAGACATAAGGTCCGCTGTGGAAGTAATAAGACAGAGGGCCAAGGTCCGTCGAGTCGGCCTGGTCGGGTTTCGGTTTGGAGGAACGCTTGCATCCCTTGCCTGCTCAGGCATGAGCGGTATCGATTTTCTCATTATCGTGGCGCCTGTAATCAACGGTACAACGTACATCGAGCAATGCTTCCGATCAAATCTGACAACCCAAATGAGGACTTACAAAAAGATCGTGAAAAATAGAACCGCCCTGTTCCACGATCTCCTGGAAGGCCGCACAGTTAATTATGAAGGTTACGAATTGACGAGGGATCTTGTTGAACAGATTCAATCAATAGATCTGCCGACAAGGCCACCGAGCGGGGTAGCAGAAGTGCTTTTGATAGATATTGCGAAAAAGACTGATGATTTTCCTGGTGGGGAGATAAAGGCTCTCGCTGCGAACTGGCGGGCCGGCGTTACGGAAGTCGAAGCCATGGGGTTGAGCGCCGAACGTTTCTGGCTGGAGCATAGGCCGATTGATACGCCGAATGGTTTTCGCGCTCTTGAGCTCGAAAATTGCGTAATTGGTTGGCTTAAGAGTCGCTACCTTTGATCTTTTTGGCATGGCTTTCCGGTGCAAGCCATAAAGATAGGCACAATGAAGCAGGCGCTGTATCGAAAGGATGGCGTTACTATAGCTCATAGTGGAGGATATGGTTGGTAAAGAATTCGAGAAAAATTTTTGTCTTGGGATTGGACGGCGTATCCTGGGATCAGCTTAACCCGTTAATGAAAGAAGGCGTATTAAAAAACCTGAAGAGTATATGTGCAAAGGGTGTGTCCGGCAGAATGGAATCGATTATCCCTCCCGAAACGGTACCGGCATGGTTTGCAATAGCCACCGGTCTGAATCCCGGCAAAACAGGGGTTTTTGACTACGTGAACAGAACAAGCAGGGATAGTCATGCTATCGTTCCTCTATCCCCGAACTGTTATAGTCAAAGAAGCATTTGGGACTACCTCGGCAAAAACGGTTACGAGGTGGGGCTCTTTGGTTATCCTACGATGTCGCCTCCGCTGGAGGTTCAGGGGTTCTGTGTCAGCGGGCCTGATCGTTCATGGGAGCATCCCCTTGCCTTTCCCGAAGGGCTTGAGCAGGAGCTGAACGATATTACCGGGGGCTATGAAGACCACATTAATTTGAGAAACCCCAAATACAGAAAGAACATTGATACTTTTTTTACTGATTTAAACAGGATAATCAAGAAACAATGCAATGCCATAAAGTACTTGGCTGAAAAAAAGAATTGGGATTTTTTCTTTGCCGTATTCACCTTCACGGACTGGATGGAGCACATGCTGTGCAAATACTATGACACGAGTCATCCCGATCATGATCCTCCGGCATCCCGGGAGGTCTTGAAAAAATATCACGAAACTTGGGCCATAATTGATGAATTTATCGGCGGATTAAAATCCATGCTTTCTGAAGAAACTTTGATGATGATCATATCGGATCATGGATCAGGCCCTGTTGCCTCAGCCTTCTATGCAAACACATGGCTTGAACGCATGGGGTGGCTGAGAAAAAAAAGAGGGTGGAAACAGAGGGTTGCAGGAAATCTCAAGCTGTTTGACGGCAAAAGCCATAGCAGGTATGGCAGCAGGGTATTCAGGATACTGAGAAACAGAATCTTAAAAATAAAAAATATTATGGATATGATCGATGTAGAAAGCTCTCTGGCAATTTCTCCGGACCACAATGTTATGGCAGGATGCCTTCATTTGACGCAAGCAGGAAAAAAAATACCTGGTTTCAGGGATAAGCTGGTTCAGGAGCTGAGGGAGTTGCCGCAAAAAATAGATGGTATCGAAAGCGTTGAGATATATCTTCCCGAAGAAACCTACCATGGGGAATGTGTCGGCCTTTCGCCCGACATTATCTTTGCGATCAACAAATATGGCTGTACAGTCGAAGTGGACTTCAACGATAAGCCATTTTCAGCTTCGCCCTCACTGCCATGGAGATCGGGTGGGCATGCGCCGATGGGAATTTTCATCGGTTCCGGGGATGGTGTTGCTCCCCAAACTTTGGAGAGGCTCCATATATTGGATATGGCGCCAACAATTTTGGCATTTTATTGCGTGCCGGTTCCGGCAAACATGGACGGAAATGCGCGCCTTAGCTGGGTAACCCCAAATCAGGATCGCCCCTGCCGGTCCGGAAGCGGATAAAAATCTCTTCAGTTAATTGAAAAAAATAGATGAGTGCATCAGAAACACAAAGGAGCTATTTAACTCAATGGAAGAGCCGGTTACCTTTTTGAATAGGAGGAATGAGCAACTGTTCGGGATTGTCCACATTCCCGAGCGTGCCTCAAACCCCAGAATCGGCATTAATATCCTGAATCCAGGGCTTAAGTACCGGGTTGCACCTAACCGGCTGAGCGTTAAGCTGGCTCGATCTCTTTGCAATGATGGATACTTTGTCATGAGATTCGATCCTCATGGTATCGGTGACAGCGAAGGTGAGTTGCAACCGGATGCCCATATACACGAACTCTGGGGATTAATACAAAGAGGATTGTTCCTTGGCGATACCATTGCTTCAAACGATATGTTTTTTAAAAAATACGGGCTCGATCGTTTGTTCCTGCTGGGCAATTGCGGTGGTGCGGTTACATCTTTGTTGACTGCCGCCGAGGATTCGCGCGTTGGAGCACTGTGCCTCGTCGATTTGCCTGTGACGATAATGGATTTTTCTCGACCATTTTCATTTGCGGATAAATTGTCTCCTCAGGGGAAGACGTTGGATAATCTGTTCTCCAGCTATGTGCGGAAACTGTTTCAGCCTAAATACTGGGCTCGGCTCCTGACAGGCAAATCGGATCTTCGTGCGCTTTCCAGGGTTATCGCGTTAGAATTGAAGAGACCATTGACTTCATCGAAATTAGACAAAGAGAATAATGAGGATATTGACATGTTTTTTCGCAGCAACAGGCTGAATCCCCTGGTTTTCAATGCTTTTGAAAAATTCATATCCGAGAGCAAGCCTGTTCTTTTTGTATTGGCAGGAAACGACCCCGGTACTGAAACTTTTCAGCTTTACTTTGAAAATCGATGGATGCAGATGCTTTCGAACAAACGGAAAATAGAAGATGTCGAGGTTTTTGTCGTTGAAAATGCCAATCACATTTATTCTCTTGCTGAGTGGCAAGAGGCATTGATTCGAAAGATTTGCAACTGGGTTCACAGGACGGCTGGTGGAGAGAGGGGGTGTATGGTATAGCCTACTTTGGCTGCTGCAATCCGTAAGGAAATTCCTTCGTCGTTGGTCAATGAAGCTTCTGAAAACAATGAAAAACGTTTTATATCGGTCAGTGTGCTCAGAAAAATGCAGTTGGTATTTAATTTGCATTGAGTGAACTAAATATTTGTGCTGTAAAGTGAACGTAAAGCTTAAAAGCTGGGACCATTTTTCTGCAAATGAGTTCAGCATTGCGATATCAGTCATGTGCAACCCGTGCGTGCGGGTCTGAAATGACCATGCCTGTTGTAGTTCACTTAGCACAACAAAAGTTCACGGAGGTATGAAGCATGGCCGTATATAGTATCGGATTTGTCAAAAGATTTTTTCGCAGGGATCTGCTGCCCTACCCATTTTTTGTGGTTATCAGCGCAATTTTTTTCATAATCCCAACCCTGCTTTTTGCAGCCCCGCAAATTGGTTCGGTTTCCGGGAATCTTACTCATAAGAATTCTGTAACGGTCCGAGGGCAGGGGTTCGGAGCAAAATCCCCCGCCGGTCCTCTCTGGTGGGATGACGGAGAAGGCGCGGCCACATCCACCATTGGTCTGTTGGGCTCTGATCTGAGCCACGTGACAACATCAAAGACCGCTCCAAATAGGCGTTATAGTGCGGCCTGGCCTCCAAGCGGATGTGCGGCCAGCCACCAGATACGGTACGAAAGGTGTTCCTATCGCGGTACGCCGTGTGCGCATTCAAGGAGCACTAAATATTTGACGGGCGGACACAAGGACTATGCCAGCGGGACAAGGTGGGGAAATAAGGTTGGGGTTAGCGTTGATGCCGGCTCTCCCCAGCCGGTATGGTATGTTTCTTTTTATTATCGGGTTGACCAGCTCTGGCCTGCTCCAGGGTCAGGGGAGAATCAGAAGTATACGAGGTACTCAGACCAAGCGTGCAGCTATGGATCTGCAGAAAACACTGCGTACTGGCAGATCGCTAATGTAGGAGCGGGTGGCGGTAATACTCAATCCCATACGAATCAGTCTGTTTGTGGATATCGCGGGAATATGGGCAGTACGGCCAACCCATCCGGCTCGGTACAATATTTCAACTCCAACCCTGATTCGAAATGGGTTCATGTTGAGGATATGTTCAAGCAGGGCACTGGAGGGTTCTGGAGGCTTATTCATGATAATCAGATAGGGTATGATGCGCAATGTACAGACCCTCTCAGTGCCGTAGCGACCAGTTACCGTCCCCGTTCAGCCACCGTCGGAGGGTTTTGGCGCAATAAGATAGATGGCAGGGAATACCAGAATGACAATGCCTGGAGGTACTTCGATGACATCTATATCGACAATACCTTTTCTCGCGTAGTCCTGGCCAATGCGTCTGCATACGAAGCAGCTTCGATCGTAGAGCCTCAGATCCCGTCGGTTTGGAGCGATAGCAGCATAACGGTGAGCGTAAATCTGGGGATGCTTCCGAATACCGGAACGGCGTACCTGTTTGTATTTGACGCAAACAACAATCACAACCCAACAGGGTACCCTGTTACCATCGGGGGAGGCGGGGGAGGCCCGCTTCTCAGCGCACCGGCTAATCTGAGAATCCGGTAAATGAAGGCGACGCAAAGTGCTCTGCCGGTTGGCTGCCATTCCTTCATCCCCGGATAAGGCCGGCGCTTTTCTGCTCAGCATACATGCTTTGCTATCCAATACATTAAAACGTAAAGCCCCAGCGTGAGTTGCACTCCGCTGGGGTTACGCAAAACAGATATCTCGTTGGGGTTGCCGATTCATACTCGCGAATCTCTCTGTGTGAATAGGCTGCGGCGCACATGGTAATGATTGTTTGATGCCGACCGTGCAAAGCGTGCCCGAAAAAAATGGCAGTCTCAGCTAAAAACTTGCCGTCGCCCAATTTGAATAGGCACCACATGTACGAGATTGATGTGTGCCGCATCATGGGCGCTCTAGGCATAATGCTGTATCATTATACCTACAGAACCACCACCGTGAACGGCTTCGAAGGGCCAATGTTCCCGATCATTGAGCATGTGACAAAATATGGCTTTCTGGGCGTTAATCTGTTTTTTATGATAAGCGGGTTTGTAATTTTATTTTCGGCGCATGATAAATCATCTTTATTATTTGCTGTTTCTCGAATTGACAGATTGTTTCCGGTTTATTGGATTTCAGTAACCCTAACATTTATAATGGCTCATATTACCCACCAGGGACACACCCTGTTCGAATACCTCATGAACCTTACCATGGTAAACGACTATTTTAATGTAAGGAATCTGGACTCTGTATATTGGTCTCTTCAGGCAGAACTCAAATTCTACGTCTTTATATATTTACTAATTCTCACCAGACAGATACAACGTCACGATATTTGGATACCAGCCTGGTTGGGTGCAACGATATGCCACTTATTGTGGGGACAGCCTTTTTTTATGGGTTGGTTCATTAATCCCTCTTATTCATCATACTTTATTGCAGGTATAGTGTTCTGCTTAATCTACAGGGACGGCATAAATTTCAGAAATATCGCCCTTGTACTATTGTCGTACGC